>OBVZ01000613.1_pt1 | contig 16164 bp, 9 predicted proteins | sample 1476241 | NCBI WGS metagenome assembly OBVZ01 (sample SAMEA2580034, study PRJEB22360) | human gut metagenome | reverse complement strand
CCAGGCTAATCGCCGGTATTGTTTTTTAGTATTCCGGTATTCCAGTGAAATATGTAAAGTAACATCAATCAGAAAGATAATCCAGACAGTTTTATACAATGTCTGCAAATTAGCCACTTCATCTACGGATAAGGAAAAACCGTGTTCATATACTACTCCAACAATCAACAACAGAGATGCCAGATAAGTGAGTGCTTCTACCAGTCCTAACAGGATACGTACATAGGGTTTTAGCAGTTTATTCTGATACAATAAAAACTTATGATAAATCTTCATATCATCTTTTTTAACAGGGTCGTGCAAACTTAAGTAAAATAACAATTAGAACCGATTCTTTGTTGACAAAATTTTCTGAATATTAAAAAATTGAGTACTTTTGGCAACAAGAAACTAAAAAACTACAATATTATGAGTGAAAAAAGAAAACGGTATATCTTACCCGAAGAAGAAATTCCACACTACTGGTACAACATTCAGGCGGATATGGTAAACAAACCTATGCCTCCGTTGCATCCGGGAACCAAACAACCACTGAAAGCGGAAGACTTGTATCCGATTTTCGCTAAGGAACTGTGTCATCAGGAACTGAATCAGACCGATGCATGGATCGAAATACCGGAAGAAGTGCGCGAAATGTATAAGTACTATCGCAGTACTCCGCTAGTTCGTGCTTACGGATTGGAAAAAGCACTCGGTACTCCGGCTCATATCTATTTTAAGAATGAAAGTGTCAGCCCTATCGGTTCACATAAGTTGAACTCTGCATTGGCACAGGCTTATTATTGCAAAGAAGAAGGAGTTACCAACATCACCACTGAAACCGGTGCCGGACAATGGGGAGCCGCTCTTTCTTATGCAGCTAAGGTTTTCGGTTTGGAAGCTGCTGTTTATCAGGTAAAAATCAGTTATGAACAAAAGCCATACCGCCGCAGCATCATGCAGACTTTCGGAGCACAGGTAACCCCTTCTCCATCCATGTCTACCCGTGCCGGTAAGGATATTCTGACTAAACACCCTACTTATCAGGGTTCATTGGGAACAGCCATTTCTGAAGCTATTGAACTGGCACAAATGACTCCCAACTGTAAATATACGCTTGGTTCTGTACTTAGCCATGTTACTCTTCATCAGACTATTATCGGACTGGAAGCCGAAAAACAGATGGAAATGGCAGGCGAATATCCGGATATCGTAATCGGTTGTTTCGGAGGTGGTTCCAACTTCGGAGGTATCTCTTTCCCATTCATGCGTCACACGATACAGGAAGGAAAAAAGACTCGTTTCGTTGCTGCCGAACCTGCATCTTGTCCGAAACTGACACGTGGTAAATTCCAGTATGACTTCGGTGATGAAGCCGGATATACTCCATTGCTACCGATGTTTACCTTAGGACATAATTTTGCTCCGGCCCATATCCATGCCGGCGGTCTTCGCTATCATGGTGCAGGTGTCATCGTTTCACAGTTGCTCAAGGATAATCTGATGGAAGCAGTAGATATACAGCAATTGGAATCTTTCGAAGCAGGTTGTCTGTTTGCACAGTCTGAAGGTATTATTCCGGCTCCAGAGTCCAGCCACGCTATTGCAGCAGCTATCCGCGAAGCTAACAAATGCAAAGAGACAGGAGAAGAAAAAGTGATTCTGTTCAACCTTTCCGGACATGGACTGATCGATATGACTTCTTATGATAAGTATTTGGCCGGTGACTTGGTAAACTATTCATTGACTGATGATGATATTCAGAAGAATTTAGACGAAATAGGAGATTTAGCTAAATAATAAATTGCCTGCCAGTTTCAAGTTTCACCACAGATTACATAAAAGAAACATCGATTCTGCATTGATAATCTTTGAATTACAATCAAATCCGTGCTAATTCTATGATCTGTGGTGATTCTTTTCCCACACCCCTTATTTATTTTCTCTATTGAGCATCTCCATATATTCACTGGGAGACATTTTTTCCACACTCGCAAAATAACGGTAAAAACTGGAGCGGGAGGTAAAGCCGCTCAAAAACATTAATTCCTTTACTGTAAGCTCCCTTTTCAACTGTGCCTGTTCTTTAAAATACTGCAAACGGTAGAAATTAATATAATCTCTGAAACCGGAAAAGCCATCATAATGAAGAGCCTTATTGAGTCTGTTTTCATTCGTATTCAAATCATTCAGAAATTCCTGCAAGGAATATTGAGGATTAGTAAATGGTTTACTATGTTTCATGAGACTTTGCATCTGGTTGGATAGTTCAAAAACGACAGGCGAAACCGCAATTTCCGGATGGCTTCTATTTCTTCCATCTCCAGCTCTTCTACAGGCTGGGGAGGTAAAGAAAGTGGATTCTCATTACGCAAATATAGTATATTTAAAAAAAGGACGGGAAGGATTACAATATAGCCGAACACGTTAAAACATAATCCACTAGTGCCCAGCATCAACCAAATATAGCCGGACATGATGATAGCAAAACACATCATATAAATAGACATTGCCTGGCTCTGTTTACGCCGGACGGGAATCCATCGTCTCATATATGGAAAGAGGAAATTTACGGAAGGAGTAATTACACTGATTATAAACAGCATCAGCCTTACCCGTACATCCCGTTCACCAATATTCTCCCGAATGGAAGCAAAAGATTTTAGAGTAGTATAGTGACCGTTAAAAAACTCATAGCAACAAGCTATACATGTAATCAGCAAAATAGGGATACATAAACTGACGACTCTTGAAAAAGTCATCCATCCCGGTTTCAATGAGGCTATAGGAAAAATAGAAAAGAACTGAAAAAAGACAATCACCCGGACAATATGCCATATCGAAAGATGATTCATCGGAACTTCAGTAAAACGCGGAATCGTCTCCTCACCTCCTCTACTGAAAATCCACATCCATTCCAGATTATCACACAAAAGAAGAAGGGACAGAGTGATAGCCAATACTCCCCATGCTTTTGTCAGTCCATTATTATCTGAAGAACGTGAATAAACAAGTATTCCCAATACCAAGCCCACAATATCCAACAACAATTCAATGCAGAGAACAATTACGTTTACCATGTTTTTTTTGTTTTGAGCGACAAAAGTAGTCTTTTCGCGAAAAGAACGGGAGCATCCCACTCGTAAAAAGCGTCCCAATATAGGGAGATTTGCTAAAATGGGAACCATTTGGGAGTAATATATTTCAGACTTTTCACCTTTACTAATACTTTTGTGGCAGCATTCACCCCAAACAAGAATAAATTATAATATGACGCGCTACTTAAAGAATATGGAAAAGGAAATCACTATCGAAAATCAGGTAGAGGAAATTGCAATAATTGCCCAATTCATCGAAGAATTAGGCATGTCATTACATTTACCTTCCGGCATAACAATGAGTCTCAACCTAGCTATTGAAGAAGCAATAAGCAATATTATCCATCACGGTTATCCTCAAAATCAAAAAGGTGAAATTACATTGAGAACTTCTGTGGCCCCCGGCCTACTGATTGCCCAGATTATTGACGATGGTATTTCATTCGATCCCACAAAATCTGAAAATGAAGCATCAGAAAATGCACTATCCCTGGAACAGCAACTGACACAAGGTTTGGGACTCTTCCTGATTCGCCGAACAATGGATAAAGTAGAATATCATTCGACGGACAACCAAAACGAACTAATCCTGACTAAAAATATAGAAATGGATTTCAAACCGGAAGCAACTCTTAAAACGAATTTATGTAAAATAGAGGAAGTAATCATACTCACTGTTGAAGGACGATTGGACACTGCCAATACCAACGAATTCAATGCTCTCATCCAACCTTTATTAAACGTTCAGAATCCTAATATAATAATCAACTGCGAAGGATTACTATATATCAGCAGTTCCGGTTTAAGAAGCCTGATAACCCTCCAGAAAAGTGTAAAGCAACACAACGGACAACTTGTATTAGAAGCTATGCGTGCGGAAATACGGAAAATATTCGATATGACAGGCTGTTCCGGCCTTTTTATCATTCGTTAATTCCATTGATAATGAGAAAAGCATCTATTATTTGCAGTATCTTGCTATCTCTGTTCTTTCTGACAGAACCGGTGAATGCACAATCCATTAATCTCACACCCAAATGGACGGCACAAGCACAATTTGCAGGCTATTACGTAGCCGACAAACTGGGATTCTACAAGGAAGAGGGACTTGACGTACATGTGGTACATCCTTCGCTTTCGGCAAGCTCTTTTTCTTTTCTGCAGAAAGGGTATTCGCAAGCGGTAGTTATGAACCTATCGTATGCCTTGACTGAATATTTTGCAGGTGCACAGATAGTTAATATCTTGCAAACCTCACAGGAAAACAGTCTGATGCTTGTCAGTCGTTCGCCACTCAAGGGTACTTCATCTTTGCAACATAAGAAAATAGGGGTATGGAATCATCTTAGTCAAGAACTACTGGATCAAATAGCCAACAAATATCAACTCCAGGTGGAATGGATACGTTTCAATGGAGGAGTCAACATTTTCCTATCGAAAGCTGTAGATATTTGTCTCGTAGGAAGTTACAATGAGTTTCTACAACTAATTGAAGCCGGTGTAAAGACTGATTCTATTCATATCATGCATTTCGCAGATTATGGATATAACTTGCCAGAGGACGGACTTTATGTTAGCAGAGAATTCTATCAGAAATATCCTCAAGCTGTACAGAAATTGGCCCGTGCCAGTATACGTGGCTGGGAATGGGCAAACGAACACCGCGAACAAACATTGGACATTATAATGGAACAAGTGCATCAACACAACATAGGAACCAACAGATATCACCAGCGTAAAATGTTGGATGAGATCTTACGGCTACAAACAAACAGGAAGAGCGGGCAACGTCCCTATCGGCTAAGCCGAGAAGTATTTGATCTGGCAGCTAGTATTTTGTTGCCAGATCAAATCAAAAACACCAGCGACATTCGTTATGAAAATTTCGTAAAATAATCACATTCATTCATGAAACACACTTTTTCCCGTTCCTTTGCAACCCGGCTAAGTATCTACGTACTTTCCTTTACGTTGATTATCTTTGCTACTATTATGGCGCTATTTTATTATTATAGCCACCAGAAAGTAACGGACTTTGCCATTGAACGTACTCATGGACTATTAAGTAACATTGCAACTGAAATCAGCGGTCAGCTACTGTCTGTTAAGACGACTGTAAACCAATCTGTCTGGGTCTTGGAAAGAAACATTAATCACCCGGACTCTTTACACAATATTATTGAATCTGTTGTAAGAAACAATCAGTTCATCGTTGGAAGTGGCATAGCTTTCGTTCCCAACTATTACAAAGAAAAAGGGAAATATTTCATGCCCTATGCTTCTTTTAAGGATGAAATAAATGGAGAAATAACCTATCAGGTATTAGGTAGCCAGAATTATGACTATCCATGTATGGACTGGTATCTCATCCCCCAACTACTTAAGCAACCTTACTGGAGTGAACCTTATTATGATGACGGAGGGGGAAATTTCATCATGAGTACTTATGCCAAACCGCTGTTTGACAGTGATGGAAAATTAGTCGCAGTCTTTACAGCCAATATATCACTGACACAATTCACTGATACAATTAGCTTGCTGAAGCCATATCCTTCCAGCTACACCTATTTAATCAGTCGCAACGGAAGTTTCCTGACTCACATGGATAGAAATAAGATCATGAACGAAACGATATTCTCTGAAGCCTTTGCCAAAGAGAATCTTGCACAGGAACAGATCGGACATGAAATGCTGGCAGGACACACCGGAACCATGCGTTTCGATAACAAAGGAGTAGATTCGTATGCATTTTACACAACTATTCCCCAGATTGGATGGTCAGTATGCACCGTTTGTCCAAGCCAGATTATTCTTCAGGAACTAGACAGTACATCCCGAACAATCATCTACACTTTTATAGTGGGGATGATAGCCCTATTCCTGATTGTGTACAGCATCATCCGACGCCTTGTCCGCCCACTGGAGAAATTCTCCGAGTCAGCCCGCGAAATTGCGACCGGACGATTTGATGTTACCATACCAGAAGTGCATTCCAACGATGAAATCAGAGATCTATACGATTCGCTTATCTTCATGCAGCACTCTTTATCTACTTACGTAGTTGAACTAAAAGACACGACTGCCAGCAAAGAACGGATTGAAAGCGAGCTTTCTATAGCTAGGGAAATACAAATGGGAATGCTTCCCAAGATATTCCCTCCCTACCCCGAACGTAGTGATGTAGATTTGCATGCCATACTTCACCCTGCGAAAGAAGTAGGCGGAGATCTTTATGACTTCTATATGGATGGCAACCGCCTCTACTTCCTAATCGGGGATGTATCAGGAAAAGGCGTACCCGCTTCTCTGTTTATGGCAATCACCCGCAGTCTGTTCCGTACTTTATCTCAGCAGGTGCTTTCACCGGCCAAGATTGTGACGGACATGAACAATTCGATTTCTGATAATAACGAATCCAACATGTTTGTCACGCTTATTGTCGGAATCCTCGATTTGGAAACGGGGAAACTGAAACTGTGTAATGCCGGACATAATCCTCCCATACTGATTCGTCCGGACGGACAGGTTTCTTTCCTTGAATTCAAGACCCAGATATTTGTTGGTGTCATTGAAGAATTTGCCTATACCGAAGATGAAACGACATTGGAAAAAGGAAGTAAACTGTTCCTTTACACCGATGGAGTGACAGAAGCTGAAAATACAGAGAAAGAGCTATATGGAGACGAAAAGTTATTGAAGACATTGTCTGATAATAACACGTCTGATGTACGCACCACTGTTAATGGTATAGTGGACTCTATAGCAGAGCATGTCAAGGAAGCCGAAGCCAGCGATGACTTGACTATTTTACTTATTCAATATGAACCCGGGACAACAAACAATTAAGCACATATCATTATGGAAAGAGAAATAAAGATCTCAAACGATTTAAATGAAATTTCAGTTTTAGCCAGTTTCATCGAAGAACTGGGAGAGGAACTTTCTTTGTCATTTGAAACGACAATGAATATCAATCTGGCATTGGAAGAGGCCGTAGCCAATATTATTATGTACGCCTATCCAACTCAAGAGCAACACACCATCCTATTAAGAGTAACTTACAGCGAAAAACAACTTGTTTTCCTATTAACGGACAAGGGAGCCTCTTTTGATCCGACACAAGTAGATGAAGTAGATGTTACACTTTCTTTGGAGGAACGTCCAATCGGAGGTCTGGGAATATTCCTCATACGAAGCATTATGAACGAAATATCTTACCAACGTATCGACAATGAGAATCACCTCATTATGAAAAAAGACATTTGACGCGGGGCGGAAAGATTGTATAGTTTTCCAGCCAATTCATGGGGTATATCAAAGATTTCACTATCTTTGATGCCATTATTAATCTTATGAACTAATAATGAGCAGCCTTAACAAAATAGCAATCTGTCTACTTTTTCTATGCGCAGGGGTTAATTATGCTTTTTCTGATATTCCGGAGCAAATCAACTTCTCCTATATCTCTATTAATGAAGGATTGTCACAAAGTACTGTATTCTCTATCGATCAGGACCAACGAGGCAATATGTGGTTCGCAACTTATGACGGAGTTAACAAGTACGATGGGTATTCATTTACAGTTTATCAGCACAATGAAGATGATCCGAACAGCATCGCTAATGACATTTCGCGAATCGTAAAGACTGACAGTCAGGGACGGGTTTGGATCGGCACGCGGGATGGTTTGTCATATTATGATGAGGAGAAGGATAAGTTCAGAAATTTCTTCTACGAAAAGAAGGGGAAGAAGCTGCAAATCAACGGTATTGCGGAGATCTCACCGGAACAACTGCTCATAAGTACACAGGAAGGTCTGACTATGTTCGATATTAAAGAATCACGATTCGTTGATGATTCTTTTAGTACGGCTATGCATAAGATAGTGGCTTCTGCTCTTTACAGGCAAGGCGATATTATCTATATCGGCACCCCGGTTGACGGGCTTTACAGCTACTCCATTCCTCAAAAGAAACTGGAAAGAATTACTCCGATAACGGGCACTAAACAGATTCAAGCCATTTTGCAACAATCTCCTACCCGCATCTGGATAGCTACCGAAGGAGCCGGTCTACTTCTATTTAACCCGAAAACACAAGAAGTCAAAGCTTATCATCATTCTTCTTCCAATCCTAAAAGTATCAGTTCCAATTATATCCGTTCTCTGGCATTGGATTCGCAAAATCGCCTATGGATAGGAACATTCAATGATCTAAACATTTATCATGAAGGAAACGATTCTTTCGTTTCTTACAGCAGTAGTCCGGTAGAAAGCGGCAGTCTGTCACAGCGTTCGGTCCGCAGTATCTTTATGGATTCGCAGGGCGGAATGTGGCTTGGAACCTATTTCGGAGGACTAAACTATTATCATCCGATCCGCAACAGATTCAAGAATATCCAACGTATTCCATATAAGAATTCTCTAAGTGACAATGTAGTCAGTTGCATTACCGAAGATAAGAATAAGAACTTATGGATAGGAACAAATGATGGTGGATTGAATCTATATAATCCAAAGACACAACAGTTTACACACTATATCCTGCAGGAAGACGAACGGGAAATCGGTATTGGTTCCAACAATATCAAAGCCGTATATGTAGACGAACAAAAATCACTTGTATATATAGGAACACATGCCGGTGGTCTGACTGTTCTCCACCGCAACAGTGGACAAATGGAAAGTTTCAATCAGCTGAATAGCCAGTTGGTCAATGAAAATGTGTATGCCATTCTTCCTGACAAAGAAGGTAGTATCTTATTAGGAACTTTAAGTGCACTGGTTAGTTTTAATCCGGAGAAACGGAGCTTCACCACCATAGATAAAGAAAAAGACGGTACGCCATTTACTTCACAACGAATCACAATCCTGTTCAGAGATTCTCGTAAACGTCTTTGGATCGGTGGTGAAGAAGGTATATCAGTCTTTCAGCAGGAAGGGATCGAAATAGAAAAAGCTCCTATCCTTCCGGAATCATCTGTAACAAAGATGTTTACCAATTGCATTTATGAAGCTGCCAATGGCATCATTTGGGTAGGTACGCGTGAAGGTTTCTACTGTTTTAATGAAAAAGAGAAGAAAATCAAACGATATACAACAGCTAACGGTTTACCCAATAATGTGGTCTACGGTATCCTGGAAGATACTTTCGGGCGTCTCTGGGTAAGCACCAACCGTGGTATCTCCTGTTTCAATCCGGAGACAGAGAAGTTCCGCAATTTTACGGAATCCGACGGGTTGCAAAGTAATCAGTTTAATACTTCTTCATTCTGCCGCACCTCTAACGGACAAATGTACTTCGGAGGTATCAACGGTATCACAACTTTCCGCCCGGAACTCCTACTGGACAACCCTTACACTCCTCCGGTAGTTATCACTAAACTTCAACTGTTTAACAAAACAGTCCGTCCGGATGATGAAACCGGTATCTTGACTAAGAATATCAATGAAACAGAAAGTATCACGCTAAAATCATGGCAAACGGCTTTTACACTTGAATTTGTGGTATCCAACTATATTTCAGGTCAACACAATACTTTCGCTTATAAATTGGAAGGATATGATAAAGAGTGGTATTATCTGACAGACAAACGTGCTGTCTCCTATTCCAACTTGCCGCAAGGCACTTATCATTTTCTGGTAAAAGCTGCTAATAGTGACGGGAAATGGAACACTGTACCTACGATGTTAGAAATCATTGTTCTCCCTATATGGTACAAGACCTGGTGGGCAATCGTGCTTTTCCTCGCTATTTTTATCGGCTTTATCACTTTCGTCTTCCGCTTCTTCTGGATGCGTAAAAGCATGGAGGCAGAGTTGGAGATTGAACGCAGGGATAAGGAACATCAAGAAGAAATCAACCAGATGAAGATGCGTTTCTTCATCAATATTTCCCATGAGCTTCGCACGCCGTTGACTCTTATCTTAGCTCCTCTACAAGAAATAATCAATAAGATCAGTGACCGCTGGACTCGTAATCAACTGGAATATATCCAACGCAACGCTAATCGCCTACTACATCTTGTCAATCAATTGATGGATTATCGCCGCGCCGAATTGGGAGTTTTCGAGTTAAAAGTAAAGAAAGAGAATGCACATCAACTCATACAAGATAATTTCTTGTTCTATGATAAACTGGCGCACCACAAAAAGATTACTTATACTCTCCATTCCGAATTGGAAGATAAAGAGGAACTTTTTGATCCTAATTATCTGGAACTGATTGTTAATAACCTGCTTTCAAATGCTTTCAAATATACGGAAAGTGGTCAAAGTATCACTGTGACATTAAAAGAGGAAAATAATTGGCTGGTACTGCAAGTTAGTGATACCGGTATTGGCATTCCTATCAACAAACAGGGAAAAATATTCGAACGTTTTTATCAGATAGAGAGTGAGCATGTAGGAAGTGGTATCGGTCTTTCACTGGTACAACGTCTGGTAGAATTGCACCATGGTCGTATCGAACTGGATAGTGAAGAGGGTAAAGGCAGTACTTTCTCTGTCTATCTGCCACAAGACATAAATACCTATAAATCCTCCGAGTTGGCTTCTAATGACACTCTGAATGAGGAAGGTCAGGTATATTCCACCAACTCGAAAGAAATGTATTTCATTGATACGGAAAAGGTCGAAAACGAAACGATCGAAGCCGGTGACAAGAAGCGTGGCACTATTCTTATTGTAGAAGACAATAATGAAATCCGCCATTATCTTAGCAGCGGACTTGCAGAACTCTTCAATACGCTGGAAGCCGGGAATGGTGAAGAAGCCTTGGAAAAACTGAAAGACAATGAAGTTGACATCATTGTAACTGATGTCATGATGCCTGTGATGGATGGTATCAAACTGTGTAAGAATGTGAAGCAAAATATCCGTACCTGTCATATTCCCGTGATTATCCTGTCTGCTAAAAGCGAAGTCAAAGACCAGATGGAAGGTCTGCAAATGGGTGCGGATGATTACATCCCGAAACCATTCTCACTTGCTATCCTGACTACGAAGATACAGAATATGATGCGTACCCGTAGACGTATGCTTGAACGGTATTCCAAATCCCTGGAAGTGGAACCGGAAAAGATTACGTTTAACGCCATGGATGAAGCTTTACTGAAACGTGCCGTAGCTATTGTAGAAAAAAACATGGATAATATTGAATTCTCTACTGACGAATTTGCCAGAGAAATGAATATGAGTCGTTCTAACCTGCATCTTAAATTGAAAGCTATCACAGGCGAATCGACTATCGATTTTATACGAAAGATCCGTTTCAACGAAGCAGCAAAGTTACTCAAGGATGGCCGCTATACAATAGCAGAAGTCAGTACAATGGTAGGATTCAATACACCGTCTTATTTTGCTACGAGTTTCAAGAAGTATTTCGGATGTTTACCCACGGAGTATATTAAGAAAATAAAAGGATAAATCAGTGAATTCCGAATATGAATCTGCTGGCTTGAGATTTATGTTCATTTCGGTTCGGAAAAGAACATAAAATGCTATTACTGATAATAATACATTACTATGCAGCTTTCAATTTATTCTCTTATTAGCATTATTTATCTTATTACCAAGCGAGCTTTCGTTTGACAGTTGTTGAACGAAAGCTTGACTTTAGTTAAACTATCGTTCGACTTAAGTCAAACGAAAACTCATTAGGCAATGAAATAAATATCAATAGGGAAGCTATTACTTAAAAGTAGCCAATAAGATCATTATTGTATCTAAAAGGAGTAATATTCTACATAACGAATACTGAAAGCTAATTCCCGAAAATCTTCAACCTTTAAAGAAGAAATACATTCTTTACCCCATACAAACAAAAACATTAGACAAAAATGAAAGACTATTCAACAATACCAATAGTCGTAAAATTGTCATACTCTATATATTTGCAGAGAGAGCATTATTAATTAATAGATGAAAAAGCATACTATGAATTATTTAAACAAACTGTATTCTTACCTACTTTTATCATTAATCAGTATTCTTTTTGTGAATGCTCACCCGGCAACTATAAAACAAGATATTGACTGGCCCCAATTTATGAGTCAACAAGATATGATATGGGAAAAGTTACCCGAATATTGGTATGATTCCGCCTTTTTAGGTAACGGAAAGCTTGGGCTAATGATTTATAAAGAACCTGGAAAGAACTACTTGCGCTTAGAAACAGGCAACTGCGATGTACATGATCACCGCACTAAAAGAGATGTATTCGGAATCCCTAGACTACTTACCGGACATTTTGCCCTACATCCTAAGGGCAAAATAATCAATGGAACGATGCATCTTGACCTTTGGAATGCTGAAGTTTCAACAGATATTACGACAACTAAAGGAGTCATCCACTTGCGAAGTTTTGTCCATGCGGATGAAATGATGATAATAGTAAAAGCAACAACAGAAGGAGACGAACATGACTTCCAATGGGAATGGATAGCAGCTGAAGCTAATAGTCCTCGTTATTTGATTTTCAAAAGACAAGGAAAAGCCAATAAAATACCAAAAGATTACGAACTTAATCCGACAGCAAAAATCAGTAATGAGAAAGAAGTCAATCTATCTGTCCAGAAATTATTGGCAGGAGGAGAAACGAGCATTGGATGGCAAGAAACACATAACCCCGAAACAGAACGCACCTTATGGATAAACCTAACACATACATATCCTCAAAACAATTCGAGTGAAATATGCAAAGCTGAAATCCGAAAAGCTATACGTAAAGGTTATCACCCCATGCAAAAAACACATCGTAAATGGTGGAATACTTTCTATCCTAGTAGTTTCATAACACTGCCGGAAGCACAAAAAGAAAACTTCTACTGGATACAGATGTATAAATTAGCCTCTGCAACACGTGGTGATCGTGCTCTAATAGATAACACAGGCCCGTGGCTAACCGAAACCCCATGGCCGAATGTCTGGTGGAATCTCAATGTTCAACTTACCTATTGGGCACTGAATACTTCCGACCATCTAGATCTGGCAGCTTCTTTAGAAAATGCCCTCTACAATCATATAGATCAGTTACGCCTCAACATTCCCAAAGCTTACCGCCATAACTCATTAGGAATAGGGGTTGCTTCCAATTTGGAATGTATGACTACAGAAGTAGGAATTCCAGGAAAAGGCAAAGCTCAAGTAGGACTACTTCCATGGGCCTGTCACAACCTATGGCTTATCTACCGACATAAAATGGATGATGATATTTTACGAAATAAATTATTTCCTTTATTAAAAGAATCAATCAACTACTATTTGCATTTCCTGAAAGAAGGAGACGATGGAAAACTTCATCTCCCAGCAACTTACTCCCCCGAATATGACACCGTGGAAGATTGCAATTTCGACCTCGCTCTGCTACGTTGGGGATGCCAAACACTACTAGAATCAGCCCATCGTCTGAATATCCAAGATTCATTGATTGAGACATGGAAAAATGTGCTTCTTAAACTGACTCCTTACCCCACAGACGAGAATGGATTACTTATCGGAAAAGATATGCCGTATGCTTTCTCACACAGACATTATTCACATTTACTTGCTATTTATCCTCTATACTTAATTAATAAAGAACAACCGAATGATATTGAAATGATTGAGAAATCATTGTCTTTTTGGCAAAGCAAGCCCACAGCTCTCCTAGGTTACTCATGCACAGGAGCATCTTCCATTTCCTCTGCTATCGGAAAGGGAGACGATGCACTAGCCTATCTAAATAAATTATTTGGTAAATTTCTTAGTTCGACGACTATGTATAAAGAAAGTGGGCCAGTTATTGAGACACCTTTATCTGCCGCCCAAAGCATTCACGATATGTTATTACAGAGTTGGGGGGGAAAGATTCGCATTTTCCCAGCTATCCCCGCTACATGGAAAGACATTGCTTATTCAGGTCTGCGCACGGAAGGGGCATTTAAAGTATCTGCCAGTAGAAAGCAAGGAAAGACACAATTTATCCATATTAAAAGTCTGGCAGGAGAGCCTTGCATTGTAACGACTGATATAGTTAACCCTATTTTTGAAGGAAAAAGAAACTTCACTATACAATCATTCCCAAACAACACCTTCCAAATTGATTTAAAGAAAGGAGAAGAGGTCTTCATTTCCCCCCAAGGAGAAAAGCCAGATTTTATCATTTCTCCGATTCCTCATACTTCTAAAAATCATTATGGATTAAAAATCATTCACCAGAGGAGGTAAAAATGTACAAAACCAACCTTGTAAACACTGGTAGATTAGATTACATTATGATACATAAAAAGCCTGCTATCAGATCCGTAACAGGCTTTTTAGACAGAAGTAATATATGATTCAACAAATTTAATATCAAAAAAATCATTTTTGAACAAAGTGTGAACAAGCCAGACTGTAGTCTATAATTTAATAAGCTAATTTTGCAAACAGTAAAATATAACTTTTAATAATTAAAACCTAATAAAGTATGAAGAACATCTTCTTTATTTGTATGTTCGCAACCGTTGCTTTTACCGGATGCGTAGATGATGATGATGACTTATTAACAGGTGAAGTTAGTCCAGGAGTAGAAATACTTCCTGAAAACAAACCTAATGAAGTTGTAGACTCAAAGTTATTTGAGATCATTAACCTCGATTACCCAGGATTAGAGAAAGTGAAAAAATTCTATGAAAATGGAGAATACTATTATGCAGCTAACGAATTACTAGAGTATTATAGAACAAGAGTAGACGTAAACAACCCTAATGTCAACTTGATTAACCCAACAATTTCCGAGAAAGATCAACGCATTGCCGATCAAGCACTTGAACATCGTTTCTATGTAAAAGGATTCGCCGAAAGTGTAGATGAAGTAACTAAACTAGAAACATATTATTCTTTCTATGATGCATCTGCAAAGAAAATAGATTGGAATGCCAACGAAGATAAACAGAAAAAAGAGCAAGAATTCAGATACCAACTTCATCGCCATCAATGGATGCTTCCCCAAGCAAAAGCATACCGTATTAGTAAAGATGAAAAATATATCCAATCATGGATTGAAGCATATGGCAGTTGGATCGAAACATTCCCATATACTCCCGGAACCATATTCCCACCAGCTGGCGGTTCCGAAAATGATGTAGACTATCAATGGAAAGGCCTACAAGTAGCAGAAAGAGTTCTTTCCCAAGTAGACATTATGCCCTATTTTATTCATTCCACAAATTTCACTCCGGAATGGCTTTCTACTTTCTTGGTTGCATTTGAAAAAGAGGTAGAGTGTATTCGATTGAATTATTATCAAAGTGGCAATATCTTAATTTCTCAATATCAAGCCGTAGCCACTGCTGGCATGCTAATGCCGGAATTTAAGAATGCATCAACATGGGCTACAGAAGGAACACAAGGATTAAACGAATCATTAGACACACAATTTAATGATGATGGAGTGGAATATGAGTTAGATTTTAGCTATCATACTGCTGCCATTAGTGACTTCCGAGAAATATATCTTATAGCTCAAGCTAACAACAAAACTAATTTATTGTCTCCCAGCTACATCAGCAAACTAAAGAAAGCAACAGAATTTGTTATGGATATGATTTACCCTAATTATACTATAGACAATTTCAATGATACCCGTTCAGCTTCATATTCTAAAAGCACTTTGTTGAATAGGCTAAAGGAATATTCTGCTATGTATCCTGACAATAATGAGCTATTATGGGTAGCAACAGAAGGAAAGAACGGAAGTAAACCTTCATACACAACTAAAGCTTATAGCACCTCTGGTTATTATATGTTACGCAGCGGTTGGGATAAAGATGCAACCATGATGATTCTAAAGAACAACTACAATCCTACCAATCAATGGCACTGCCAACCTGACAATGGAACCTTCGGTTTATACCGCAAAGATCGTAACTTCTTCCCTGATGCAGGTGTATTTACCTACAATACTGGAGCTGCTCGTACTAAATACGCTTCAACTGTTAATCATAATACAATGACTATTATGAGTAAAACCATTGGAGTTGCTAAGCCAACCGGCCAAGGTGGCGTAATGGAAGGAAAAATGATCAAATTAGAAACTAAAAATAATGTAGACATTTTAGTTACGGA
>OBVZ01000604.1_pt1 | contig 16360 bp, 8 predicted proteins | sample 1476241 | NCBI WGS metagenome assembly OBVZ01 (sample SAMEA2580034, study PRJEB22360) | human gut metagenome | reverse complement strand
GGCTTCGCGCCACTTCGCGCCGAAGGCGCTTTCATAGACCCAATCCTCGGGGAAGCCGAGCGGAAGCCGGCCGAATTTGCCTAGCAGCAGATTGCGGAACGCTTCGTTGCAGTCCATGTAGATGATCAGGCGTTCGTCGCGCTCGGCCTGAGTGAGGTTCGTGCGCTTGCTCCCCGCCGTGCGCACGGCGTTGAGGAGCCGCTCCACTTCAGGCATTCCGCCGCGCTTCCAGGCCCCGGTAACGGCTAGGAAAGCGGTGTTCCAGGTGATTTGCGAGCCCGGCGTGACGTCGTGGTAGCGCACGATGCGGCGTGAGCACTCGAGGAATTCAAGCATGAAGGGCAGCAGCTGAATGTAGCCCTGCTTGACAGCGCCTTCCTGCGAAGAAGATGTGGCTCCGCCGGGCATTTGGTAGCGCGTGACGTCATAGTCGACGCCCTGGAAAAAGGGCGAGCAGTAGCGGTCAAACCACGGCATCACCTGCTTGGCGGCAAAGTTGGCTTTGGCGACGGCCTCGCGGTCTAAGAGCGTCTTCATGCCGAGTTCGTCTTCAAGATAGGCAGCGAGCGACAAGAGGTCGCCCTGGCCGTAGCTGCGCACCGAGGCGCCCAGCCCGGCGTCGAGAATTTCGCAGCCCGCAGCGGCCGCGGCAGCACAGGCCGGCAGGAAGAGACCGTCGACGGCATGACGGTGGTAGTGAAGAACGAGTTCGGGCCAGCGTTTTTTGAGCGCCGTCACCAAGGCCGTCATGAAGGCGGGCGAACAGACGCCCGCCATATCTTTGAGGCCGAGCGTGATGCGGCGGACGGCGGTCTGTTCGGGCACGCCCATGATCTTTGCGGTCATGTCGACCACGGCTTCGGCGGACAGCAGGCAGTAGTTGACGTCAAACCACGGTGCGCGCGAAAGTGCGATGGCGGGCTCAAAGAGCTTATCGGGACGGCTGAGGACCACTTCGGCGATCGGCGCCATATTGTCGGCTTCATTGAGGAAGTCAAAGCACCGCACGACGTCGTAGTGCTCGCAGATCATCTCGCCCGTAAGCTGCATGAGGTTGCGCGGCTGCGGGGTGTAGCCCAGCACATTGGTCGAGCGCACGAGGAGCTGCTTCAAAGTCTTTGGGGCAAAAGCGTTCCATTCGCGGGCTTCCTCGAAGGGATAGGTCATGTTGGCGAGCATCGCCACATGAAAGTGCGCCCCGCCGCCGGTCTCAATGGAAAAGAGCCCTGCGCTGTCCAGATAGGGGCCTACCAGGCGGTCCTCAGCAAGACGCATGCGGTTGCCGTGGTTGGACTGGGTCATGTCGCGCGTGGTCGTGTCCGTAAAGTGGATGCGGCCCGTGTCGCGGATGAAGGCGAGGAGGTCTTCTCGGTCTCCCTGCGGATAGGGCGAGGGGCGGCTTCGCGCCGCTTCAGAGAGCTCGGGCGAGAAGGGCTGAAAGTGGGCGAGCTTGAGCGTGGTCTTCGAGCGGTATTCGCCGAGCGAAACGTAGGGGTTGAAGCCGCGCGCAGAAATTTCCGCGACGAGCTTGGCGAGCCGTTCGCTTTCGGGCTCCAAATCCGTGTAGCGCAGAATCTCCGGGTGCTCTTTGATGAAGGTGGTGGTCACTTCACCCGCGCGGAAGCTCGGATGGGCCACGACCCGGCGCAGGAAGGGAATGGTGGTCTTCGGGCCGCCGATCACGTATTCCTGCAGCGCTCGGTCCATGATCCCAAGCGTCTTTTGCCAGTCACGGGCATAGGTGATGAGGAGCGCGCCGGCGGAATCGTAGTTGGAAGGGAATTCATAGCCGGCGGAGAGGTTCGAGTCGAGACGCACGCCCGGTCCGCCCGGGGAGACGTAGCGGGTGATGAGGCCGGAATTGGGGGTGAAGCCTTCCTGGGGATCCTCCAGATTCACGCGGACCTGAAGGGCATGGAAGGAGGCCCGCGTATTTTCCTCGGTAAAGCGCAGGGTGCTCCCGAAGGCGATGGCGATCATTTCTTCGACCAAGTCGACGCCGTAGCGGCTTTCGGTAATGCCGTGCTCGACCTGCAGACGCGTGTTCACCTCGATCATGTAGGGTTCGCCCGCTTCGGTCACGAGGAACTCCACGGTGGCAACCGAGTGATACCCCACAGCCAGCACCAGGCGGCGGGCATAGTCTTTAAGCTCTGCGCGCAGTTTTGGCGTCATGCCGCGCCACGGCGACGGCGTGACTTCGAGGAGCTTCTGGTTGTTGCGCTGAACCGTGCAGTCGCGTTCGTCAAAGGCAAACACATTGCCCCAGCGGTCAGCGATCACCTGAATTTCGATGTGATGAACCTTGGGGAGGTATTTTTCAACGAAGAGCCGGGGGTTGCCAAAGGAGGCCTCCGCCATAGCTGAAGCCTTTTCAAAGGCGTCTTCAAGTTCATCCTCGTTGGTCACGAGGAAAATGCCGCGTCCGCCGCCGCCGCCCTCGGCTTTGAGCATGATCGGGAGACCAATTTCATGAACGATCTTTCGCGCGCCCGGAACGTCGACGGATTCGTCGGAACCCGGGACCACCGGAATGCCGAGGCTGCGGGCTACGCGGCGAGCTTCGACCTTATTGCCGAGGAGGTGCATCGCTTCGGCCGTAGCGCCGATGAAGGTGATGCCGGCCTCGGCGCAGAGCTTCGGAAAGTTGTTGTCTTCGCTCGCAAAGCCCCAGCCCGGATGGATGGCGACGCAGCCGCGTTCGCGGGCGAGGCGGATGATGCGCGGAAGGTCAAGATAGGCGCGCGGGTCCGCTCCGAGCAGAATCAGTTCCTGTGCGGAGGCCGCTGCCGGTTCGGTTTTGTCGATGTCGGTCGCGGTAATGGCGGCAATCGCCTCAAATCGCTCGCGAATCGAGCGACTGATGCGGCGTGCGGGGATGCCGCGGTTGGCGACCAAAATCACCTTGCCGCGCAGACTCTCGCGTACTTCCTCAAAAGTTCGTTGCTGCATGGATGGAATTCCTTCCCTTGAGTTGTTTAAAGGCTTGCGTTGATTTTGTGTTGCGTATGAGACTTTATTTTCAAAGCGTGTCTCATGCGCTGCTCTTTTGGGGATCAAGTTTCCGAGACTTTTCAATCCCCTTAGAAGAATTCATGCCGCCCGGGGCGGGAGCGTTCAATGCGTCTCCGGCGCCCGGGCACTCAATTTCGCGGTGCCGCTGCTGCGGCATGCGGCGCTGGCGCCGCTTTGATGAGACTGCCGCGATCGAGGGTGACTATTTCGCCCGACGGGGTCTCGAGGAGGAGCTCTCCGTCGGGTGCGAGGCCAATGAGTCGGCCCGCGGTCATGGCGCCCTCAGCGCTCTCAACCGCCACGTCGCTTCCGAGCCAAAGGAGGTGAGCTTGCGCGAGCGCTCGCCAGGAGGCGGTGAGCCGGACGGGGTCGGCTTCGCGCAGATGACGCAGAATACGCCGCCAAAGTTCATAGGGATCCATTGCGGCTCCCCCGCGAGGCACCAGACGCCCGGGCGGGAGCGCAGCGCCCTCTCGGAGCGCCGACACTTCGGGTGACCAGTTGACATTGAGGCCGATCCCTGCGGTGAGGAGCCCGTCAGTTTCTTCGAGCAGAATGCCGCCCACTTTGGCCGGTCCATTGGGCGAAAGACAGATGATGTCATTAGGCCACTTCATGAGCACCGGGAAGCCGAGACTGCGCAGTGCTTCAGCGGTCAAAGCCGCCGTCGCTGCGGCGGACGCCCGAGTGGCATAAACCCCTTTAAGCGGCAGTCTGACGCCGGCATGAAGATTCCCGCGGGTGCTCTCCCATGCGCGGCCGTATTGTCCGCGTCCTGCTGTCTGCAGGTTTGCAAAGATCGAGCCATAGACCGGCAGGCGGTCTGCAGCATAGAGCGAGCGGGCGAGCGTGAGAACCGAATCCGTTTCGTCAATGCGGTAAATGCCGTCAGGATCAGGTTCACCGAGCGCAGACGCCGGATCGGTCGATTGAAGCAATGGTGCTGGAATCATGAAGCGTAGGTCCGAAAGGGACCGGAAGTTGTTTTCTTTGAGCCTATCAGCCTCATTGGCTGTTGGCGGCGCTCATTGCGCCAAACCTGCGCCGGCGTGCACGGCTTTTGCGCCTTTCCTGCACGTGTTGGGAGATATGCCGTACAGACTAAATGCTTAGTTCGGGGGTTCGGACGGCTGCTTTCGATTCGCTGGGCCGGCGTACGGCCATGGGGACGATGTCGTGCTGAACACCGCCTTCAGTGCAGGGTATTTGGCGGATATGCCTGCAAAAATCTCCTTTAAACAACATATCTATATGATTAATAAAGAAACATCCACGCAATTATTAAAAAATTGCAATGAATATCGGGGGAATTTGAGAAATATCCCGTTCTCCTAAGCGGATCTGCTTAGGGGCGGCAAACAAAACCATCGAGGAAAAGTGCACTATTACTGCACTAGAGATGGAAACGAAAAGAAGTTTCCATAAAGCTCAATCAACTGCGTCTTTTATTTTGGAGATTCTGCGATGAAATTCACTGCCTTGCATATGAGTGATGCCGCTTCGGTAGCATCTGCTGCAGGCGGGCAGAGTCTCCGGCTTCCGCCCCTGCACCTAGGGCTGCGCCTGCCGCCGCGGTCGGCGCTGCACCTTAGGGTGGAGGACGGTTTCTGCTGAAGCTTTGTGCTTCAAGCTTTTCGAGGCCGCCCTCCCGCCCCGCCCCAACGCGCAGAGGGTTGACCTGACTGCATGACTGCATTTATGGCGGTCTGCGCTGAGCGCATCCCGATGCCTGCAGTCTTTCTGTTGAAAGACCGCATTAAACGATTTCCAGCTCTTTTCCTGAGGATGCCGTCATGTTCCAGTCCTTTGCCTTCATGTCCCGCCGAGACTTTATTGCTGCCGCCGCTATGGCCGCGGCCGGGATCGTCTGCTCGTCGCCCCGCGGCGTTTTTGCCGCCGAGCCCGAAAAGCGCTCGGTGACCATTGCCGTCGGCGGTAAGAACCTCTACTACTACCTGCCGATGGCGCTCGCTGATTGGATGGGCTTTTATAAGGACGAAGGACTTGACGTCAAAGTCGTGGATTTTCAGGGCGGATCGAAATCCCTTCAGGCTGTAGTCGGCGGCTCAGCGGATGTGGTTTCGGGGGCGTTTGAGCACACGCTTTCGATGCAGACGAAGCGCCAGTCCATGCAGGCGTTTGTGCTTCAGGATCGTGCGCCGCAGTGTGTTTTTGCCATCAACCGCCGCACCATGAAGGGAGTCAAGGATCCCGCTGCGCTCAAAGGCCGCCGCATCGGCGTGACGGCGCCGGGGTCGCATTCGCACGTGATGGCCAACTTCGTGATGGCGCGTGCGGGCGTGAAATCCAATGAATATTCGGCCATCGGTATTGGTTCGGGCGCGGGCGCTGTGGCCGCGGTCCGCTCTGGGCAGGTGGATGCTTTCGTCGGGCTCGATCCGGTCGTCACGCAGCTCGAAGAAGCCGATGCCATTGACATTGTGGTCGACACCCGCCGCGTGGAAGAAGGCGACGCACTCTATAACGGCCCAATGGTCGCGGGCTGCCTCTACGCGCCTCAGACCTTCATTGACCGTAATCCGGAAACGGTTCAGCGCATGACGAATGCGGTTATTCGTTCGCTCAAAACCATCGCTGCGATTACGCCCGAGGAGCTCATGAAGTCCGTGCCGAAGGCCGCCTTCCTCGGCAATCCGAAGCTCTACGCCGAATGCTTCCTGCGTAATCGCCCGGCCATGTCAATTGACGGCCGGTTCCCGGAGGGGTGCGTTGAGACCGCCGCCAAAGCGCTCGCTTCGGTGAAGCCCGAACTCGCTGACTTCAAGTTTGATGCCGCGGCTGCGTACACCAACCGCTTCGCGGATGCCGCGAAGAAGGCCTGATTGCTAACCCATTATCAACACTTTCAACACTTCGCCCGGGGGAATAACTCCCCGGGCCGCGCCCATAATTCAAAGCCGCTCTCATGAAATGCGGCAGAGGCGCAAAACCCTAAAACAAAAAAGAAATTCATAGAGGAAGCGGTCTGATGTCGAGCGAGACAAATGAACCGATTGGTGCGGCTCGAAACCCTGCGCCGGCCATTGCATTTGAAAACGTCACCTGCAGTTTTGAAACGCCCGAGGGCGTTTATACCGCCACGAAGGATGTGTCCTTTTCGATCGGCGACGGCGAGTTTGTGAGCGTCGTCGGACCGACGGGCTGCGGAAAGTCGACGCTGCTTAACGCTGCGGCCGGGCTTTTAAAGCCCGCTGCCGGGCGCGTCTTGATTTACGGCGAAGCCCTGAACGGCATCAACCATCGGGCCGGCTACATGTTTCAGGCCGAAAGCCTGATGCCCTGGGCGACGGCGATTAACAACGTCATGATGAGTCTGAAATTCCGGGGCGTCCCGGAAAATGAGGCGCGTGAGGCGGGCTTTGACTGGCTCGAACGCGTGGGGCTCGAGCGTTTTGCCGACCGCTACCCGCATGAACTTTCGGGCGGCATGCGTAAGCGCGTTGCCATGGCCCAGACCATGATTGCCGACCCGGACATTCTCCTCATGGATGAATCCTTCTCAGCGCTCGACATTCAGACGCGGCAGCTGATGGAAAACGAACTGCTTGAACTCTGGCAGGCGAAGAAAAAGGCCGTGCTCTTTATCACCCACGATTTGGATGAGGCCATTGCCATGTCCGACCGCGTGGTCGTGATGTCGGCAGGGCCCGCTTCGCACCCCTTGGGGAGTTTCCCCATTGCCATTCCGCGTCCGCGCAACGTTGCCGAAATCCGTACCCGCGCGGACTTTAACGAATGCTATTCAGCTATTTGGGAAGTGCTCCGCGAAGAGGTGCTGAAGAGCTACCGCGAACACCGCGCGCACGTCGGCACGCTGGCGAGCTGATTGGAGAGAGGGAGACACATCATGCAGCGCAAAGGTTTTCAGATTCGAATTTGGCAGTGGGGGCTCCTCGCAGCGATTTTCGTCTTTTGGTGGGCGATGACAAAGCCCGGATTTATTCCGGCGTTTTTCTTCTCCGACGACAGTCAAGCCGCCTTCTTTTTCGGCGAACCGGTGATCATTCTTCAGCGTATTTGGGAGTGGTTTGCGGGCGGCGAAATCTACAGCCACCTCGGCGTTACGCTTTATGAAACCGTCATGGCCTTTGTGATCGGCACGGTTGCAGGGCTCGCCGTTGGTCTTTGGCTCGCGCTCTCGCCGGTGGCGGCTGCCGTGGCGGACCCCTTCATCAAGGGTTTCAATTCCATGCCCCGCGTCATCCTTGCGCCGATTTTCGCTGTGTGGTTCGGACTCGGGCCGGCCTCCAAGATTGCGCTCGGCTTCACGCTCGTCTTCTTCATTGTCTTTTTCAATGTCTATCAGGGCGTGCGCGAAGTGAATCCCAATGTTCTCGCAAGCGCCAAGATGCTCGGCGCCACGCGCCGGCAGCTCCTGCGCTACGTTTATCTGCCGAGCGCCATGAGCTGGGTCTTTTCGAGCCTCCATACATCGGTAGGCATGGCGTTTGTCGCAGCCGTGATCGGTGAATATTTGGGTTCGGCAGAAGGCGTGGGCTATCTGATTCTGCAGGCCGAAACGACCTTTGACATGAATACCGTGATGGCCGGCATTTTGGTGCTGACAGCCTGTGCGCTGATCCTCGACCGCATCGTGACGGAAGCTGAAAAGCGCCTGATGCGCTGGCAGCCGACGGTTTGATGGGTGAGCGGGTTCCAACCGCTTAACACAGCTTTTTTTAAATTCTTCCTCTTTGGGCTCTCTAGGATCAGCAGATCGCGAGAGCCCTCTTTTTTTGTGGTTTTCTCGACCCCAAGGACATGGGATGGAGGGAGAACAATAACCCGTCAACAACACGCCGATCAGTTAACCGTCTGTTAACCGGCATATAAGCACTTTGACTGCCGCTCTAGGCATTAGAACAAATCCTCTGGCCGGAAACGGGACTTGGCGATTAGGCTGACTAATGCGAAGTTACTTTTAAAGGAGCGTCAAATGATCCGAGTTTCTCTGCTTTCTGTCGCTGCGGTACTGGCTTTTGCGGCGGGCACCGCACCCTCGGCTTTTGCAAAGGACGGCGTGTACACGTCTACGACCTTGGGCCGCAATGGTGACGTCACGGTCCAAACGACCATCACGAACGGACGCATTGCGGACGTGAAGGTGCTCGATTGGTCGGAAACGCATCCTATTGCAGATCTGCCGCGAGTGAAGGTGCCGGCAGACATCGTCAAAAATCAGAGTCTTGGCGTTGATGTCGTTTCGGGCGCAACGCTCACTTCGTTTGCCATCATCAATGGCGTGAGAGATGCGCTCAAACAAGCGGGACTCAATCCCGCTGACTTCTCAAAGAAGATCGCTCCGCAGCCGAAATTGACCGACACGGTGGAGGAAACGGCCGATATCGTCATTATTGGCGCCGGGGGCGCTGGCCTTTCCGGCAGCCGTAACGGCCGCTAAAGCCGGCAAGAGCATCATTGTGATGGAAAAGACGCATTACGCCGGCGGCAACACCAGTGTTGCTGGCGGGTGCTACAACGCTGCCGATCCCGCTCTGGAAGCGAAGCAGGAAATGTCTCCTCAGCGTCGTGCATCGGTCGACGCACTGCTCGCGGAACCGGTGCGCAGCAAGCTTCACGGCGAACTGATTCAGAAGGTTAAGGAGCAGCTCGCTCAATACGACGCCAAAGGCGGCAAGTATCTTTTTGATTCGGTAGAGCTCCATGCGCTTCAGTCCTGGAAAGCAGGCGATTACGCCGGGAATCTCGATCTCGTTTATGAGCTCGCCAAAGGGGCGCCGGAGATGCAAAAAGAGCTTGCCGAAATGGGATTCAAGTGGAATTCGGGTACGGAGCAGGTGGTCGGCGCCTTGTGGCCGCGCTCCAACCGCGCGAGCAACTATAAGTCCGGTGTGGGTTATATCGACACCTTCTTAAATGAAATCAAAATAAAACATCTGCCCGTCACCTTCATCATGAATACGGCAGCATCCGACATCCTGATGAAGGATGGACGTGCGGCAGGTGTTATCGGCACTGCAGAAAACGGCAGAACTTTTAAAGTATTGGCCAAAGACGGCGTCATCCTCACGACGGGCGGCTTCAGTGCCAATGTCGATATGCGCGTCCATTACGACACCATCTGGGATAAAAAGATTGGGAAGGGCGTCATGACGACCAATGTGCCGTCGATTACCGGCGACGGCATCAAAATGGCACAGAAGGTCGGGGCAAACCTGATTGATATGGGCTACATCCAGCTCCTTCCGACGACGGATCCCTATACCGGCGCCACCAATCATGCGGTTTCGCTCACCACGGGCATCTATCTCAATACGGACGGCAAACGTTTCGTCAATGAACTCGGGCGCAGAGACGAACTCGCCCGCGCAGCGCTTGCTCAGCCGGGCCACAAGTTCTTCATTTTGGCAACGAGCGATGCCAATAAGATCGATAAGGAAGGACGGAATCAATACGGCATTAAGGTGGCCGATCTCATCAAATCAAAGAAAGTCTTTGAAGCGAACACCTGGGATGAATTGGCTGAGAAGGCCGGCATTAACAAAGAGAATATGAAGAAGACCATTGCAGATTGGAATGCTTTCTGCCGCAATCCGGTCAATGATCCTTTCGGCCGTGTTTCCTGTGACCCAGGCGTGCGGCTCGACGGCAAGGGGCCGTTCTATGCCACTGTCTTCACGCCTTCCGTGCACCACACGATGGGCGGTGTGCAGATTAACGGCAAGGCACAGGTTCTCGATACAAAAGGCACAGTTATTCCCGGACTCTATGCTGCCGGCGAAGTGACAGGCGGCGTGCACGGGAAAAATCGAGTCGGCTGCAATGCAGTGCCGGATGCTTTGGTGTTCGGGCGCATTGCCGCACTCAACGCGGTGCACTGAGGTCGGCGACGGTCATTAGATAAAGACTAAAAAGAGGAGACCACGCTGATAAGGTACCCCCAAAAGCGTGGTCTTTTCTTTTGCTCCTATTCTTTTGATTCTTTTCTTGGAGTCAGTTTGCTGATGGGGTCATTTCAAAGAAAAGGGTTTTCTGACAAAATCAATTTATTAGGCTTTTGATTTTGTACCGTGAACATGCCTCTCAGATGCATATCCTCTCTGAGGCCGGTACTTTTTTCGATAGAAGGTGTCGCTATGCCGGCCATGCCGTTATTTATTTCCGTCAGTGAAGCGGCTTCGCTTCCTAACCGTTGTTTCATTGATGTTCGCTCACGCGTGGTTCACGGATGGGATGCTCTCGGGGCTTACAGCAAGGGGCATATTGCCGGAGCTCAGTTTCTGGCTTTTGACCGCGTGTTTGCTCGCGACCCGATCTTTGAGCTCGGACGCCATCCCTGGCCGGATCGCCGCACTGTTGCCGCACATCTCCTCGGTGTTTTGGGGCCGGCGGGCAATGCGCTTTCTCGCGTGATCTTTTATGACGACGGCGGCATGAATTTTGCTGCACGCGCGGCGCTCTGCGCTCGTTGGGCCGGTTTCACGAATGCACAGATTCTCGACGGCGGTCTTTCGGCTTGGGCACGGTGCGGCTTGCCGCTCGATGAGGGCGCGCCGGTAGCCGCAGACCATCCTGCCGTCGAGAGGGTGAACGATTTTCTGCGGCAAACCATCGCTGGCGCCGTTCCTCAGATGCTTGGCAAAGCAGCGTTTTTCAATGCTGTCAAGCAGGATGACCGACTGGTGATTGATGGCCGGCCTCGGGAGCGCTTTGCGGGGCGAACGGAAACTCTGGATGCTCGGCCTGGACATGTGCCGGGTGCGGTCAATCGTCCGGCCACAGAAAATCTCGATGCTGACGGCTCTCTCAAGTCCCGAGAAGCGCTTCGTCGTGAATGGGGCGCTGTGATTGGCCGCAGAGATCCGCGAAGCATCGTTCAGATGTGCGGCTCGGGTGTGGCGGCATGTCTGAATGCGGCAGCACTCGATACGGCCGGCATTTTGCCTATCGCTGAGGCAGTGCTTTACCCAGGCTCCTGGTCACAGTGGGCGGCAGACTCCAATTTGCCGGCGGAAATCGGCTGTCGCGATACCGCGGAATAACGCGTATTTTGCGGGTCTACTGTCAGCCTTTGAAGAAGACACTCTTCAAAGGCTGAGTAATGTCTCGTTTGCATAAATAAAATACGATATCCAAGAAAACATATTTAAAAGAGACAGAACCATTTAATTAACTTTCTTGATCATTTCTAGAAAGATTCTTGCCAAAAAATAAATATCGATTTGGCATTGCTGCCAGTGAAGCAGCTCTCAATCTCAGCGCTCTATGAGTGTTGACAGCAGGACGGCGTCAAGCGCCAACAGCAAACGAAGCTTTCGATGCACAGAGCGTCAGTTTTGACGAATCCATTGGCGGTCGGACAGTGTGTCGCTTCGTACGAGGCGGAGAGTGATCAGTGAGGACGAATAAATATTTGACCGATTTCTGTGTAGACAAGTTGGTTTGAGTTGACGCTTTCAACTAACGATTACCTTGCCGGGGACTCGGCAAGGGAGATGATCCGAACGACACAGGAGTCTTCAGCTCCTAACGCTCAAATTGGCCTTAAATGCCGCGCCGTTTTTGCATTCATTTTCGGGTGGCAGGAAAGCAATTCAGCATGAAGCCGGCAATGACTTCCGCTTGGCTGATTGGAGGATGGACCTGCTCGAGGAATTGTTTGCAGAAAGCGAGAACGCCTTAGGTTTGCATTGCCCAGCTGCAGTCGTGATAGTCCCAATTCATTGGAGGCGGCATGGAGAAACCGAATACATCGACAAATTGTTTACAACACATTATCTGAGTGTTGCATATGAGCAAACTGCGTTATTTAAGCGTTAACACCACCCATTCCAATCAATAAAGTTTACGCATTTAGACCGTTTTCAAAAAATCAATATAGGGTTTACCCCCCCCCCACGATGTTGACACATCCATTCCTACACTCCCGTCAGTGCTTCGCGCACTTGTTCTGTTCACGACGTGTAAACGCCGACGCAGAAAGAACCTCATTATTCTTGGAGTAAAAGAATGAATCGTAATTTCAAGGTGGTCTTCTCTAAAGCACGTGGTGCGCTGATGGTGGTTAACGAAGCCACATCCAGCGTCCAGGCTAAAGGGACAAAGACCGTTATCGCCGCCGCTGTCGCTGCGCTCTCTCTCGGCGCAGGCGTGGCTTCGGCTGCTCAGACATTCAAGGATGTCACTCTTAACGCCGGTGATTCGCTGACTGTGACTTCTAAAAAAGACAGTAGCACCACCACTGTTTATACGCCGGCCGGCACGGTTACAGGTACGTTAAACACTAGTAAAGAAGGGACATTTGTTGCTGGTGATACGATCACCTCAAAAGGGTCGATTTACTTAAATGGCGGCGAACTGGTCCTTACGGGTACGACGACTGACGCCATCGTTAAGGCCGATAATACCAAGACTGGTCTGACCACCAGCGGCACGATCACTTTGAATGCTGTCGCATCTAACGGCAAGGGAACCTCGGTTACGTACGACGCCATTGAAGGCGGCACCTTCTCCAAGCTCGACCTGAACCTCAATGTCTTTAATGCTGAAACCGCTAAAGGCACGACAGGCGATGTGACGATCGGCAAGGCCGATACAGCGCTTACGCTCAAGGAAGGTACGCTTAAGACGGGTACCATTGAAGGCTCCAGCACTGCTGATGGCAAGAAGGTCGGAACTGCAAAGATCGTCGGTGACACACTCGTGTTCGGTGTAGAAACACAGTATTTTCCTGGCACCGGAGAGGTCGACTTAAAGAATCAGGGGTCCGCCTACAATTTTGACAACGCTGCCGACGTTAACCTTGAAATTACGGCTGAAACGAACGGTGTTACGTTCAAGAAGGGTGCGATCACCAATGCCGGCACGATGACGGTTACCGGCAAGACCGGTGTGACCGTTGGGAAGCAGGTCTCGATCGCCAATACGGGTGATCTGACCTTCAAAGATGATGAGAAAGTTGACTTCAAGGCCGACTACACCGCTTCCGCCGGCCGCCTCTTCATCGAATCCGCTGCTAATACCATTAGCGGCAATATCACTGCTGATTCTTTGAAGTTCGGTACTGCCATTGCTGATACGGCTAAGACTAAGGAAGACAATCAGGTCGTCATCACGGCTACGGCTTCCGGCAAGAACACTATTGTCTACGGCAGCACCATCGACGTCAAGGCCCTTACGGTTGAAGATGCCGCCACTATTGTCAACGGCACCCTGAAGGCTGCCGCTACCACCATCGGTGCTGGTAAAACGGGCGGACTTACGGTTGCGGACGAGAATGCCAGCAACAATAAGCTCGCCGTCGTCACTCTCGGTGACATTACTGTCGGCAGCACGGATGCAACGAAGGCAGGTTCTTTCACTCTGACGAACACTGCCAAGAAGGCTGTCGAAGCATCCTCTCTTAATGTCGTTAAGAAGGTCAGTACCTTCACTCTTGCGAATGGTGACTTCTCTGTCGGCAAGCTCACCAACCAGGGTGCCGTGAAGCTGGGTGATAGTACTAACAACACCGTTGGCAAGCTCATCATTACGGGCGAAAGTACTAACGAATCCGGAGCTACGATCGCGTTTAACGCTGCGGGTGACTCTCTCGTTGTTGCTGAAGGTGCTTCCCTTCAGAACTTGGGGACGATCGGCTCAGACAATTCCAAGGGCATCATCACCGTCGCAGGCACCTTGACGAACGCTCCGGCAGCTTCAGGCGTCAAAGCTGGTGTCATCAAGGCTAATGAAGTTGAAGTTGACGGCGTCCTTTCGACCGCTCTGGACAAGAAAGCCTACGATGTTGGTACCACCAACATCAACGCTTCCGGCGAGCTTCAGACTTCGCTTAACGGCAAGATTGCAACGGCTAACGACGCTCTCAGTATCGCCAGCACGATCAACCTCGAAGGTAAGATCACCGCTGACGGCACTGAAGTTCAGTACTACATCGTCAATGGGCAGAATGCTGTATTCACCGTTAAGAACGATAAGACCTTCGACACCGTACAGGTTAAGGTCGGTGAATTCAAGACCGATGACGCTGACGTTACCCTCTCAACTCTTGACGTCGCAGCAAATGCTAAGGCTACGGTTGACAGCGGTACGCTCAATGTGACGACCTTGAAGACTGGTTCGAATGCTGCTGTCAGTGTCAATGACGGTACGCTCGCAACCTCGCTTACCGGTCTTGGTTTGACGTATGACGCAACGAAGGGTTTCACCCGTGTTGCTGCAGGAACCGAAGGTGCCGGTAAGGTTGCAGCCAATACGATCACTCTTAAATCGGGTTCTCTTCTCGACGTTGATCTTGGTTCCGTCACAGAAGTGGAAACCAAGAACCTTGATGGTTTGACAAAGCTTGTTGCTACGGGTACCTCAACGGGTCTCATCGACATCGGCGCTACCAAGATCAAGGATGTTGAAGAGGCCATTAAAGACGGCAAGATCGCTTCCACGGCTCTCTCCAGCATTGCCGGCGTGACCAACGACACCATCAAGTCCGTTACCGTTACGGGCCTCGCTAAGGCTGAAACGAAGGATGCTATCTACGGCGCTATCGATCAGGGTGAAAGCTCGAAAGCGAAGACTTTCGCGATCGACGGCGTCAGTCTCACTCTGACCGGTACGGGCAACCTCGTTTACTACACTGACACGAGTGCCAATCCGAATGTCGCAAAGCTTAGCGCTATTACGTTTGGTACGAATGGCGGCACACTCGTCACCACCGGCGAAGGTGCTCAAGTAGGTGCTGTCGGTACGGTTGCTAAGAAGAATGGTGAGCTCTATGTCAAGTCCGGGGACCTGACTGCCAATGGCGATGTCAATGTTCTGGATCTCGATGTTGAAACCGGCGCCAAGCTTTCACTTGCCAAGAACGATGCTGGTACGGGTTATGCGCTGACAACCGGTACGAACGCTGCTGTGATCTCCGGCGAACTCGCCGCTGCCGACAGCGCTGTGACGTTTGGTTCGAAGGCCATTTATGACGGCTCAACCGTTAAATTTGATGATATCAACCAGGTCACCGGCAAACTCGCTGCCAAGACTTTGACGCTTGCGGGCGATACGCTTGTTGCTCAGGGCGGTACCGTCGAAGCTGCCACCCTCTCCGGCAAGACCGTCTATGTCGGCGACTCTGTGAGCGCCGGTTCCCTCTCGGTGGGTGAACTTGCTGCCGGCAGCATTTACGCCGATCCGACTTGGAAGGAAGACGGCTCTGCCGCCGCGGTTTCGCTTGTTGCGGTGAAGAAAGCTGCAAGCGGTACCTCCGTTGAAGCTGACCGCTCCTCGATCGTTTCTGTCGGTACGAATAACGTCACTGCCGGTACGGCCGCTTTCGCCAAGACGGGCTTCACGCTCGCCAAGACGGATGCCGACAAGAAGGAGTATTCGATCAATACCAAGACCGTTAACTCCGTCGTCTACGCCGAAGGCGCTCAGTATGCAGGTGCTGTTTTGGCCGACGGCAATGGTACGAAGAATACTGATACTAAGACTAGTGGTGTCTCCATCGGTGCCAACTCGATGCTCTTGATCGATGCGACCAAGGTCGATACGACGAAGAAGACGTCGGTCTTTACGCAGGCTGTTTCGCTGGACGACAATGCCATCCTTTACGTTGATAATGTCAAGAACGGCGACAAGATCAGCCTGAGCGCTGCAGCTTCGCAGATCCGCGGTAACCTCGTCTACGAAGGCGACTTGCTGATGGGTGCCAACAAAGCTGATCGCGAAAAAGGCGTCCTCAGCTTCGAAATGGAAGATCAGGCAGATTTCGCCAAGTACGGTATCACTGGCGCCGGCTTCGGCGTCATCTATGCCATGTATGAAAACGGCGAAAATGTCGGCAACGACAATGCCGTGTTCTTCCGCAATCTCGTGTCGACGCAGACTTCTGCTGCCTACCAGCAGCTCTCTAACGGCGAATATGACTGGAACGCCCAGACGCTCAACACGATCCTGAACGACGTTGCCGCCATCGGCGCCACAACGGGTGCTCAGGCAGTGACGATGGATGCCGTCAACCAGATGGCTGACACCGTTGCTGCTCGTACGTCTGTTCTCACGCAGCGCGCTCAGGGCGTCAATGTGTGGGTCGACGTCAACGGCGGCCGCTTCGAAGGCAAGAAGGTCATGGATGGTGCGGGCTACTCGTCCGACATCTATGCCGGCACCCTCGGCGCCGACTATCAGTTCGCCAACGGCGCCGTGCTCGGCGCTGCGCTGACGATCGGCACGGCCGACACCGACAGCAAGGGCACCACCGCCAAGACCTCGATGGATTCCGACCTCGTCGGCTTCTCCGTCTACGGTTCGAAGACGTTTGCGGACATCTGGAACGTTGCCGGCGATATCGGCTACCTCCAGGCCTCCAACG
>OBVZ01000586.1_pt1 | contig 17066 bp, 10 predicted proteins | sample 1476241 | NCBI WGS metagenome assembly OBVZ01 (sample SAMEA2580034, study PRJEB22360) | human gut metagenome | reverse complement strand
GCAAGGCCGGTGTCGCTGGCGCCAGCGCCCAGGACGGTGTGCTGCACGTTGACGCGCGCGCCCTCGTCCAGGAACAGGCCGGTGTCGTCGAGTGCGATCCAGCTATCGTCGAGCGTCTGCGTGCAGGCCACGTTGACGGTGGCGTACTCGTGGGCGCACACGCGCAGCACGGATCCCACGACGCCCTCGCCGGCAACGGGGGAGTCCAGGGCAATAAGCAGATCGAGTGTCGACTGGGGACGGGCGACGACGTCGATGGCGGCGAGGGCCGCGGCTGCATCGACACCGCTCACGCGCACGGTAACCGTGGCGTGCTTGTATGCGGGCACATCGATGACGATGCGCTTGGTAGCGTGCTCGGCCAAGTAGGCGTAGGCAGCCTCACCCATGCCGGTTTCGAAGGCCTCAGCAGGGGAGAGCTCTTCCTCGAGCTTAATGGCGCCGGCCTGGTAGACGGAGGTTGCGGGCACGTCGAGCTCGGTCTCGGGCGTGATGCGGGCGCGGCCGGCGGCATCACCGGGGGCGGAGGCACGGCGCTCGGGGAAGCGCTCGGCCATGGCGTCCATGGCGGCGTCGAACGCGTCTGCCACGCCGGTAAACTGCTCGTCCAAGCCCTCGACCTCAATGGTCTCGGTGGGAGCGGCGGCAAGCTCGTCAGAGAGCTCGAGCTTGGTCTGATTCATCTTCAGCCAGCCCCAAGTGGCAGCCGGCATCGCGTTGACCTGCTCGAGCGTGGTAGCAGCGGTGTTGGTTTCCTGTTTCATTATCCGATCGCTCCTTCCATCTCGAGCTTAATCAGGTTGTTCATCTCGACGGCGTACTCCAGCGGCAGCTCCTTGGAGACCGGGTTGGCAAAGCCGTTGACGATCATGGTACGGGCCTCTTCCTCCGAGATACCGCGGCTCATCAGGTAGAACACCTTGTCGTCGCCGATGCGGCCGATGGTGGCCTCGTGGCCGATGTCGACGTTCTTGGCGCGGATGTCCATGGCCGGAATAGTGTCGGAGCGGCTTTGGTCGTCGAGCATCAGCGACTGGCAGCTCACGGTTGCCTTGGAGCCCTCGGCCTTGGGTGTCGCCACAATAGAGCTGCGGAAGGTCTGAATGCCGCCACTCTTGGAGATGCCCTTGGTCTCGACGGTTGCCGAGGTCTCGGGCGCGTTGAGCACGACCTTGCAGCCGGTGTCGAGGTTCTGCCCGGCGCCGGCAAAGGTGATGCCGGTAAAGCTCGAGCGGGCGCGACGGCCGTTGAGCACGCTCATGGGGTAGAGGTAGCCCACGTGGCTGCCGAAGGAGCCGCTGATCCACTCGATGTCGCCATCCTCGTCCACGCGCGCACGCTTGGTGTTGAGGTTGTACATGTTCTTGGACCAGTTCTCGATGGTCGAGTAGCGCAGGTGCGCGCGCTTGCCCACAAAGAGCTCGACGGCGCCGGCGTGGAGGTTGGCCACGTTGTACTTGGGCGCGGAACAGCCCTCGATAAAGTGCAGGTCGGCATCGTCCTCGACGATGATGAGCGTGTGCTCAAACTGACCGGCGCCCTTGGCGTTGAGGCGGAAGTAGCTCTGCAGCGGGAAGTCGAGCTTGGTGCCCTTGGGCACGTAGACAAACGAGCCGCCCGACCACACGGCACCGTGCAAGGCCGCAAACTTGTGGTCGGTGGGCGGGATGAGCGTCATAAACTTCTCGCGGATGAGCGGCTCCCACTGCGGGTCGTGCAGGGCCTCTTCGATGCCGGAGTAGACGATGCCCATCTTGGACGCGGTGTCCTGCATGTTGTGGTAGACGAGCTCGGAGTCGTACTGCGCGCCGACGCCCGCCAGGTAGCTGCGCTCGGCATCGGGGATACCCAGGCGCTCAAAGGTGTTCTTGATGTCGTCAGGCACCGACTCCCAGTCGTGCTTTTGATCGGTGTTGGGCTTGACGTAGGTGACGATGTTGTCCATGTCCAGGCCCTCGATGGAGGGGCCCCACGTCGGGTCGGGAAAACGATTGAAAATCTCGAGGGACTTTAAGCGCAGATCGAGCATCCACTGCGGCTCGTCCTTCTTGGCGCTGATCTCGCGCACGATGTCGGGCGTGATGCCGGCGTCGAGGCGCTCGAATCCCTCCTCGCCATAGGTGAAGTCGTAGAGGCTGCGGTCGATGTCCGCGACCTCGGTGCGGTTCTTGGTCATTGCGTCGCCCCTTTACGCCTGCTGCTCGGCAGCGGCGGCCTCGGCCTGGGCGCGCTGATCGGCGGCCTCGCGCTCGAAGGTCTCAAAGCCGTTCTTGTCGATCCAAGGGATCAGCGAGGCGTCATCCTCGCGCACGATGTGGCCCTTCACCATAACGTGGACGCGGTCGACATCCAGGTGCTCCAGGATGCGCGTGTTGTGCGTGATAATGAGCATGGAGCCGTTGCAGCTCTTGCGGTAGGCGTCCATGCCATGGCTGACGGTGGAGAGGGCGTCGACGTCCAGGCCCGAGTCAGTCTCGTCCAGGATGGCGAGCTTGGGCTGCAGCAGCAGAAGCTGGAGCATCTCGACCTTCTTCTTCTCGCCGCCCGAGAAGCCCACGCCCAGCTCTCGGTTGAGGTAGGCGGTGTCCATGTTGAGCTCGGCCGCGAGCTCCTTGACGCGACGGCGGAACTCCTTGCCCTTCATCTCCAGGCCGGGGCGGCCGGCGATGCTGGCACGCAAAAAGCTCGATAGCGGCACGCCCGGGATCTCGACCGGGGCCTGGAAGCTCAGGAACAGGCCGGCGCGGGAGCGCTTGTCGGTGGTGAGCTCGGTGATGTCCTGGCCGTCAAAGACGATGCGGCCGTCGTTGACGGTATAGACGGGGTCGCCCATGACCAGGTGGCCAAGGGTAGACTTGCCGGCGCCGTTGGGTCCCATCAGCACGTGGGTCTCGCCGGCGGCGACGTTGAGGTTGACGTTGTGGAGGATGGTCTTCTCGTCCACGGAGGCGGTCAGACCTTCGATGGAAAGCAGCGGATTTGCGCTCATGCTGTTCCTCTCTGTATATGGTGTACTCATAGGTGTACTAAACCCTAGGAATCTTCTCGGAATAAAGTTACTATGGGTTCGGCGTTAGTCAAGGGAAAACCCGACTAATCCACTCGACTTTTCTAGATGTGGGACAAATTCATCGGTTATGTATGTCCCCAGCGTTATGGAAGGGTAGGTATGCTCATTTCTTCCAAGGGCCGCTATGCCCTCCGATTGATGATCTATATCGCAGCGCTTGGCGACGCCGAGGGCAAGATTGCCCTGCGCGAGGTCGCCGACCGCGAGCATATCTCGCAAAAGTATTTGGAGCAGCTGGTGCGTCCGCTTATGAAGGCTGGCCTGCTTAAGAGCGTGCGCGGCAAGGGCGGCGGCTACATGATGGCCAAGGACCCGGCTGAGGTGCGCGCCGGCGATATCTTGCGTGCCGTCGAGGGCAGCACGGCTCCGGTGGCGTGCGACGGCATCGACAACAGCTGCACCCGCAGCGATCTTTGCTCGACCGTCAAGTTCTGGCGTGGTCTGGACGACGTGATCGAAAAGTACGTCGACGGCGTGACGTTGGCCGACTTGGCCGCCGTCCCCGAGATCAACTTTGACATTAAGCTGTAGGTTGAGCGCAATTCCTTAAGATTTCGCGGAGGGTTGTTGCCGTTTACCGAGGGGTTGTTGTGCAATAACGGGCGAGCTGCAATACTTAGTTTTATCTTTGCAAACTGCACTTTAACTACACCAATGCAGGGAGGATCTTATGCAGCCCAAGCATTCTGCTATTGTCGCGGGCCTGACGCTGGCGCTTTCGTTTAGCGCCGTTACCGCGCCCGCGCCCGCCGCTGCCGAGGAACCCACGCCGGGCGTTGCCTCGGATGCCACCGATATCGACAAAGGCCTCTACACCCAGCAGTCCTTCTCGGGCGTGCTGAGGTCGGTCCAGGGCGTTTCGTTTGTAAACGTGACTCCCGAGATGAAGTACTTTACCAAGTACGAGAGCCATGGCAACTACAACCAGGGCTTTTCGTATGGCGACGGTTATAACGCGCTGGGCTATTACCAGTTCGACCGCCGTTGGTCGCTCATTCCGTTTATGAAGCGGGCCTACAACTACAACCCCGAAAAATACAGCATGCTCAAGGATGCGATTGATCGCGGCAGCGAGATTTCCAACGCGAGCAATGCCATGTACGAGAACGGCCAATTTACCGAGCTGGGCCATATCGCGCAGGATGCCTTCCAAGGTGCGTACAACACCGATCCTGTTGAGTTCTCAGCACTTCAAGATGCCTATGCGTACAACTCGTACTATGCGGTGACCGAGGCGTGGCTCAAGAGCGGCCTGGGCATTGATATTTCGGGCCGCGCCGATTGCGTCAAGGGCATGGTGTGGAGCATCACCAACATGTGCGGCACCGGTGGCTGCAGGGACTTTTTCCGCTGGGCGAATCTTTCCAACGATATGTCCGACCGCGAGTTTGTGACGGCGCTCTCCAATAGCGTGGTCAACAATGTCGCCACTAAGTTTTCGAGTCAGCCCCAGTATCATGAGGGCTGGAAGAATCGTTATAAAAATGAGCTGAAGGACTGCTTGGTTTTTATCGCCGAGGATGAGGCTGCCGCTGCGACGCCCGTGCAGCCCGAGCCCACACCGGCGCCCTCGCCGACACCTGATTCGAATGGCGACTCGAGTGACGATGCCAACGATGACAGGATGGATGCGCCCTCGACCGATGCTGACGGTAATGGCTCTGCTGGTGGCACTACCAACGACGGCTCTACCTCGAACGGCTCCAATTCGAACGGCTCTGCTGCGGGCGATTCGTCTTCAAGCTCTGCCGGCAATACGGACAGCGACGCTTCTGGTTCGACCGACGCTGACACCTCTAACTCATCCACCGGCTCGAGCGATTCGTCCGTTGACACCGGCTCTAACAACGGCTCTGGCTCTGACGCAACCCCTGATTCCGATGCTTCCAAGGACGACTCGAATAAGGCGCCGGACGCTCCCGTTGCTTCGCCGGACAAGAAGCCTTCTTTCTCCGAGCAGCTTGGTTCTACGCTGGGTTCTTCGCTGATGGCTGGCGTCAATAACGGCTCGGCCCAGAACAAGGACAACTCTGATCAGGCTTCCACGGAAAAGACCGAAGCCGCAAAGGGCGACTCCAAGGATAAGGCTTCCGAGAAGGTTGAATCCGATAAGGGTTCTAGCTCTGATGAGAAGGACGACAAGTCCGCTCAGAAGAAGGACGAGGACAAGAAGTCTGAATCTGAGGAGAAGGACAAGAACAAGGACAAGACCGAGGACGGAAAGCAGCAGGGCGAGGACAGCAGTAAGGGCAACACCGACAACCAGAACCAAGAGCAGAATGACTCCAAGACGGTGACCACTACAACCACCACTACAACGACTAAGACTTCGGGCGGTAACATGCCCAAGACGGGCGACCTTATCGTTATGGCGAGCCTTGCCAGCGCGAGCTTGGCCACGCTGGGCGCTACGTCTATCGTAAGTGGTAAGCATAAGCTCGATCAGCAGAAGAAGGCTTCTGGGGAGGACGACTCGGGGGAGTAGGCTCTCAGTTGCCAGATAACTAAATAGTCGGGACGGGGTCCGGTGCGAATGTATCGGGCCCCGTTTTGTTGTGCAACGATTAATTGTGCCCCCTCACACCTCTTGTTACTACCGTTGCCCGATATGTTTGCGCGGCGACATCGGTACATGCGATGCGGTCATTACAATTGGCATCGTGCTGCGATTTAGGGGGAACGTTTTGGTGTCTGAACAGGCAAATGTTGATTGTGCTGCTGGCTTTGGCGTGCGTTTGATCGGCTGTGCCGACGATGCGGCTTTGCCCATTGGCATGCACGACTATGCGGAGGCTCTTGGTTGCTGCACGCTGGTCGACAAGACCATGTTTATTGCCGATGTGTTGGACTGCGACGCGTCCGTTGTGGTGTGCTGTCGACCCGAGGGTTTTGGCAAAAGCATGAACTTGTCGACGCTCAGGGCTTTTCTGGAGCGTCCAGCGGTTGGTCGCGCTGATCAGCGTTTGTTTGCCAATGCTCAGATTTGGGATGCAGACGGTGGGCGCTATCGGGATGAATATGCTTGCTATCCGGTGATATCGCTGGACTTTTCTGGCGCTGCGAGGCGTGGTGCCGCTATTGCCGACGTCGTGCGCGATGCCCTTTCGGGCGAGTGCGCTCGCTTGTTGGCGCTCTTGGAGGCTCCTGATTTAGCTCGAGATAAGGTGCGTCACATCGAACGTGTTGCGCGTGGCGTGGCGAGCGCGGACGAGGTTGACTCGGTGCTCGGTGTGCTCATTGAGCTGCTGGAGATGGCCAGCGATGAGCAGGTTGTATTGCTCGTTGATGGGTACGATGCGGCGTGGTCTCGCCGTGCGAGCGCGAGGGACGCTTCCGACGCCGATCCGGCAGAACTACTTGACCGTGTGCTGTTTGACGCCATTGCCACTGCGCGCGATTCGTTGCGGCTGACGTGTCTGATGGGGGAGTGTCCCGGTCCTGCCGAAGCGGCGCTTTCTTCGCGCGGCTGCTCGTATTGTCTGACGACGCCGCTGTCGGCGTGGTGTGACCGATGTTTCGGTTTTTCGGATGCCGAGGTCGAGGCTCTTTTGAATCATGCTGGGCGCGAGGAATACCTGGATGATGCGCGTGAATGGCTCGAGGGGTATCGGTTTGGCAGGGCCTATTGCTCGAGTCCAGAGCGTGTGATCGGTTTTCTTGGCCGAGGCTGCACGGCGCCTGTGCGTGCCGATCTGTATGGATATGCCGATTGCCTGAGTAGGGTAGTTGCCGGGTGGAATCTCGACCGCCTTTCGGTCTTGTTTGATTTGCTCGAGGCCCATGGGTGCGCTGAGGTCTCGCTTTGTTTGGGCACTGCAGAGCCAGATGTCTCGCCTGACGATGGCATGTGGACAGCGCTGTATCTGTCCGGTTTTCTCACGACGGATATGACTGAGGAGCCAGAGCATGGCAATCGCCTCCGTGCTTTGCGATTGCCCAATAACGAGCTTCGACAGGCCTTGCGTCTAGTGATTGTTGAGTGGTTTGAGTGCGCTGCCGAAGACATTCGAGACGTCGATGCGTTTCGCGACGGGCTGTGCCGTGGGAACGAGGATACCGTGAGGCGGGCGCTAAGCCGCATCCTGGGGGATGCGGGAATCGGTGAGACCGACCCAGATAAGCCGCTGCCATATCATCTGCTCTTGCAGGGGCTCTGCTTTGGCTTACCGGGCTATGCCAATCCTGCCTCGAGGCGAAAGTGTGGCGCAGGTCGCTGGGACATCCAGGTTTTCCCTACGGGTGCTGTGTTCGACGTAGCAGATACGATTGGCATGCTGGACGAGCGCCCACTGATAACGATTAACTTGATGTATGACCCCGATGTGGATGCGCTGGGACTGGAATTGCTGGCCGTGCAGTCGCTACTCGACATAGAGCGCGACGGCATCGACGAAATCCGTGTACCGCGCCCCGGCGTGGGTCGCATGCGCTGGGGGTTCGGTTTTGATGGGCAGCATGTGGCTACGGTGTGCCAGCGGCTTTAAGCGCCGAGGTGTTTCCGGCTTCCGTTACTCGGTGTCCTTCATGGGCGGCATGGGCTTCCAGTCGGGGTCCTTGATGATCTTGCGGGCGTCCTTCATGCCACGGCGCAGCGCCGGAATACCGGTCTTAAAGCATTTGTCGACCGCAGCCAAGCGGATGAACTCTTTGCAGAAGGTCGCGGCGTTGCCCAGACGGAACAGCACGGGGTGATAGTCGCCGTAAATCTGCATGTAGCGGGCCAGATAGCCGCGGTTGCGCATGATGTAGTAACGGTTGGTGTCGCTCGTGGAGTTGAGCTGGCGCTTGCCGGCGATATCCCAGTTTGAGACGGCGCGGGCGCGCTTGAGCACCAGGTCGGCCACAACGGCGGCGGGGAAGTGCTGGCTGGCCACGTAGCCATAGCAGGCATCGTCGCCGTAGATAAAGAAGCGCGCGTCGGGCAGGCCAATCTTGTCGACCACGCGGCGCGAGAACATGCCGCCCTCAAAGCACAGCTGGTTCATGGCGCGGTAGCCCTCGGGACCCAGATCCCACTTGGCGATGGGGTTAGGGATGCCGAGCGAAAGGATGAGCTGGTACTGCCAAAAGAAAGCGCCGCCGTCAAAGTCCAGACGCGAACCCTGGATGACATCGTAGCGGTCGGTCCACTTGGCAAGACGCTCGATGCCTTCGGGGATGACGAGCACGTCGTCGTCCATCACCCAGAACCACTGGGCGCCCAGGTCGTAGGCGCATTTGGTGCCGGCGGAGAAGCCGCCCGCACCGCCGCCGTTTTCGAGCTGCGGGGCGTAGATGACACGGTCGGTGCCGCCCTGCGCGTCGGGCTGCTCGGTGTCGATGCCCCACAGGTTAGCCAGGCGCTCGTTGAATGCGGTGCACATGGCCTCGGTCTCGCGCGAATTCTCGTTATCGACAATCACGATGCGCCAGGGCGTTGCCGTGAGCTCGGTCATAGAGTCGAACAAGTTGGCCAGGAGTTCCTGGCGCTTGTACGTAACGACGACGATGGCGAGCTTATCGATGGGAGCGGGAAGGGTTGAAGGCATGGGGCAATATATCCTTTCACGCGCGGCGGGCGAGCGCTGCACGGAAGCTATCGAATACGTCCTTGGGACTGTCCTATTGTAAAGGCTCGGCGCACCTTAGCGGCAAGCTTTGAATAAAACGCAGGAACCTGCCATGGGCCCGCCGCATGACGTGGGGCTGCTTTGCCCGCAAGAGGCTCCATAGATTATATAAACGCCCGCTGGCGCGCTGACCCTTTGATACCATGAAACGACAGGTATTTCCTAAGGAGCACATTTGTCTACTAACGCCTCTGGCAGCCCTGTTCTGTCGCTGCTTATTCCCATTTACAATGTTCAGCGCTACCTGCGCGAGTGCCTCGATTCCGCCCTGGCGCAGACGCTCAAGGATATTGAGATCATCTGCATTAACGACGGGTCGACCGACAACTCGCCGGCGATTATCCGCGAGTATATGGAGCGCGATAGGCGCGTCAAGATGATCGACAAGGCCAACAGCGGCTACGGCGACTCGATGAACCACGGTCTGGAGATGGCGCGTGGCAAGTACGTTGGCATCTTGGAGTCCGATGACTTTATGGCGTCCGACGCACTCGAAAAGCTTGTCTCGGCCGCCGATAGCAATAATGCCGACTTTGCGAAGGCGAACTTTGATTTCTACTGGTCTAAGCCCGAGGAGCGCCGTTCGCTGCACGAGATGTTTAAAGCCAAGGACTGTGGCAAGCCAGTGCACCCGAGCGATACGACGCAGTTCTTTAAGCAAAAGCCGTCGATTTGGTCGGCAGTGTACCGTCGCGATTTTCTTGAGCGCAACGGCATTACGTTCCTGCCGACTCCGGGGGCATCCTTTCAGGACACGTCATTCGCCTTTAAGGTGATCGCGTGCGCCGATAAGGCTGTTTACCTGCATGATGCTGTTTTGTCGTATCGACAGGACAACGAGAATTCCTCGGTCAATTCTTCGGCTAAGGTCTTTTGCGTCAATACCGAGTATGCCGAGATTGAGCGTTGGATTCGAGAGGATTATGCCCGCGACCACGCAAGCGTCGATGTCGCGCGCATGCTCAAGTTCAATCAGCTCATTAAGTACGATTCGTACATGTGGAACTACGTGCGCCTGGCGCCCAAGTTCTATAAGGAGTTCCTGGTTCAGATGGCCAAGGAGTTCCAAGCTGCCTTGGACGCCGGGGAGTTTTCGCTTGACGACCTCAAGCCGTGGAAGCGCGCAAATCTCGCTGTTATCCTCAAAGATCCTGAGGGCTGGGTTGACGAGCATCCGAGCTTTGCGACGGATGGTGCCTTGGGGCGTGCTAAGTATTACGCCTCGGTTGGAGGCCCAGGCGTGGTCGCCGCTTTCCTCATCGAATCGCTGAGGGGGTAGGTCGGCATGGGAGAGGCCTCGTGTCCTAAAGCTACCATTGTCGTCCCCGTTTACAACTCTGCGCGCTCCATTCAGCGATGCCTCGATTCGCTGTTGGCCCAGTCTGAGCGTTCGATTCAGGTTGTCTGCGTCAACGACGGTTCGACTGATGATTCGTTGAACGTGTTGCTCCAGATTGCGCAGGCCGACGATCGCGTACTGGTGATTGACCAGGAAAACGCGGGCGTCTCGTGTGCTCGAAATGCCGGCATCGATGCCGCCGTGGGCGGGACCGTCTTTTTTGTGGACGCCGACGATTGCATCGATGCCCAGACGGTCGAGCGCGTGCTGCATGCCATGGAGTCTGCGGATGCCGAGGCCGCCGTTTTTGGCGGCGTCTGTGAACCTGCCGATGCTGCCCCCAAACGCGTCCAGCAACTCATGAGCCCCAAAGCTGGTACCTTCGGCGCCCGTGATCCCCAACTACTGTTCCATTCGAATGCACAGCCCTATGCCTGCCGTGCGGCTTTTTCGTGCGAGCTGCTCAATCGCGAAGGCATTCGCTTCGCCCCCGGTTTGGCTTTGGGCGAGGACGTCGTCTTCCAATTTGCGGCTTATGCGCTTGCCCGCAAGACCATCGTCATGCCGGATAAGTTCTACCACTACGTGATGGAGAGTGAATCGGCGACGCACGAGTTCAACAGTGCCGAGGCTCGCGCAAAAAAGCTCGATGCCCATATGAGAATGCTCGAGGAGGTCTTGGAGGACTGGGCGGCCTACGGTCTTTTGGACCTGTGCCCCGGCGAGCTGATAACTTGGTTTTTGGACCTAATTGTGTTCGACCTGGCGCGCTTGGATGCCGATGACTTCCATCGCGTGGCGGCTCGCGTCAACAGGGCTTTCACGACGTTTATGGGAACGGAGTGGGCGGATATGCCTGCTAAGGGCGGCGTTCGCCGTGTTGCCCACAAGCTCGTTGCAGCGACCTCGGGCGTTTCGATGGCAGATGCCACGCTGTTCTATCTTTCGGCTCGCGGTCTCAAAGCCTGCCTGGAGCGCTTTATCTAATTCCAAGCGCTGTCGCCCGCCGCAACTCGGATGCTAAAATAATCCTGTTACACGCTATTCAACAGGAGGTTCTCTTGCAGAACTCTGATACCCCTAAAGTTTCGCTGCTTGTCCCCATTTGCAATGTCGAACGCTACCTGCGCGAGTGCCTCGATTCCGCCGTGGCGCAGACGCTCAAGGACATCGAGATAATCTGTATCAACGACGGCTCCACCGATAGCTCGCCAGATATCATCCGCGAGTACATGGAGCGCGACCCCCGTGTAAAGATGATCGACAAAGCTAACAGCGGCTACGGCGACTCGATGAACCGCGGCCTGGAGATGGCACGCGGTGAGTACGTGGGTATCCTTGAGTCCGACGACTTTATGTTTGAGGATTCGCTCCAAAAGCTGGTCGCCAAGGCCGATGCTGAGCATGCCGATGTGGTTAAGGGCGACTTTTACCTGTATTGGTCCACGCCCACCGAGCGCCGTGAGCTGTTTGGGATCATCGACGAGCATATGACGGGCGCCGCGTATCGCCCCGTCGATCGCCCGGGTATCTTCTACCGCAAGCCTTCCATTTGGTCTGCCATCTATCGGCGCGAGTTCCTCATCGACAATCAGATTCGGTTCCTTCCCACGCCGGGTGCCTCGTATCAGGACGCAGGCTTTAACTTTAAGGTTTGGGCTTGCGCCGAGCGCGCCGCGTTTATTGCGGACCCCATTTTGTGCTATCGCCAGGATAACGAGAAGAGCTCCGTTAATTCGCCCAACAAGGTGTTTTGCGTATGCGACGAATATGCCGAGATGCAGCGCTTTTTGGATGAGCGTCCCGAGCTCAAGGCTCAGCTCCAGGGGATTTTAATGCGCATGAAGGTCGATACGTACCGTTGGAATGATGAGCGCCTGGTCGATGAGCTGCGTGAGCAGTTTTGGAAGAAGGCATCTCCCGAGCTCAAGGCCGATTGGGATGCCGGTCGCTTTGACCTGTCGCTGTTCGATCCGCGTGGCGAGACCGACTTGCGCCTGATGGTCAAGTCGTCCCGCGCCTATATCGATTCACGCTTTGACTTTAAGAAGCCGGGCAAGATCAATACGTTTAAGCATTACTTTAAGATTGGCGGGCTGCCGCTGGTCTGGCGCGTGCTGACGTATCAGCGCACCTACGGCGACAACCCGCACCCCGATGACGTTCCGGCCGCACAGTAGGAGCGAGTGACTATGGCTACCCCCAAGATTTCCGTTGTCGTTCCCATCTATAAAGTGGAGGAGTGCCTGGCCTGGTGCCTGGACTCCCTGCTTGCGCAGGACGTGCCCGATTGGGAGGGCGTGCTGGTCAACGATGGCTCGCCGGATGGCTCGCGCGATATTGCGGCTGCCTATTGCGAAAAGGACGCGCGCTTTAGGCTGGTCGATAAGGAGAACGGCGGCCTGTCGAGTGCACGTAATGCAGGCATCGCTGCGTCCACGGCGTCTATCGTCGCGTTTTTGGATTCCGACGACCGCTTTACGCCCGATGCATGCCGCGTGATCGTCGATACCTTTGAGCGCGAGGACTGCGACGTTTTGACCTTTGGCGCGAATCCGTATCCGCTGGAGGCAGGGTATCCGTGGCTTAACTATGTGCTGAGCCCGCGCGATGTGTCGTTTGAAGGCTATAGCTCCGACCTGCTGTTTAAGGAAGCGTCTCGCCCCTTTGCATGGCGCACCGCTTGCAAGCGTGAGTTTTTGCTGGGCAACGGGATCGTGTTCGACGAAACCGTCAAGTATGGCGAGGACCAGGTCTTCGATTTTGCCGTGTACGGTCACTCGCGCAAGACCGCGCTTATTTCGAACAGGCTGTACGACTACCGCGTGGCGCGCAAGGGCTCGCTCATGGACACCATGCGCTATGACGACGAGACGCGCCTGCTGGAGCACGTGAAGATTTACTCCGCGGTGCTGGCTGACTGGCAGCGTGACGGTCTCGATGTACAGCACGCCGATGATCTGGCATATTTCCTGTGCGATCTGGTGCTTTACGACGCGCTCAGGTTGCTGGGCTCGGACTGTGGCAAGGTGTTTGCTGCCGTCGCCGCGGCCCTTGCCGGTTCTGCCGTAGGCAACGATGCCGCGCTCGCGCAATGTGCCCCGTCTGTTGCCGCTATGGTGCGTGCGGCGCTTACCAGCAAGGCCCCCAATGCCCGCGCATACAAAAAGCTCATGTTCGATTACGACGTCTTGAGGTTTGGGCGCCTGGGTGCCTGCAAACGCATGGCAGCGAACGCCCTGGGAAAGCGAGAAGTGTAGATGAGTATCAAGCGTTTGGCGCTTTGCCGCAGTCAGGGCCGTCTGTTTGTGCTGCTTCGTTTTGCCGGTCAGGATGTCGCCGCGCTTATTGAGCGGGAGGGTTCTCAAGCGTTTGCCCATGCGACGACGAGCGGTTTTTGTGTGCCGTCGCTGGTGCTCCCGGTCGATCATGGCCGTGTGCTGGCGCTTTGCCCTTCCGTTTCCGGTTACGAGCGCGAGCTCGCCGTCATGGTACTTCCGTTTTTGGATGGCTCGTCGATGGATGTCGTTTTTGCATCCGGTGGTCAAAGGTTGGGCTCCATTCGCCTCGATAGCCGCGTGGCCAAGCTGGAATCCAAGATCAACTACAAGGCAAAGCCTGCGTTGTGTGCGCTTATCCGCGATGCGCAGCGCGGCGAGCGCTGCGGCTGCTACGAGATCGATGCCATTCGCTATTTGCCGGCAGACGCCGGCGCGGTGTGGCGCTATGAGGTTACGTGGGTGGGAGACTCCAAGTGCACCCCTGAGCTCCAGATTTTCGATGCGCATATGAATGCCATCGATGTCACCGTGCATGTGTTTGAATCGCAGATCGATGTGCCGCAGCAGAACGGATGCCGCGTCAATAAAACGTATTTGAGCGTTGAGATGCCCCAGGATATACGTGATTTTGTCGCGATTGCAATCGACCCCGCGGGGCAGATCAAGAGCGGTTTTTGCGCCATGGATGGTCGCCTGTACAACGGCATGGTCGACGACAGTTGGAATCGCATGAAGGATGCACGCGCTGACGACGCAGCTTATCGACGTTGGTTTGAGCAGCATCGCGCAAAGCCGGGCGATTTGGCGTGCCAGCGCGTCGCTTCGGCGGCCTTTGCCTATAGGCCGCTCGTGAGCATTGTGGTGCCGTGCTACAAGACCGATCGAGTCTACCTGCGCGAGCTGCTGGACTCGGTGCTAGTCCAGAGCTATGACAACTGGGAATTGCTCCTTATGGATGCCTCACCTGAATGGGATGCGGTGGCCGACCTTGCGGCAGGCGCCCACGACGAGCGCGTTCGTCGCATTGGGCTGCCCGGCAACGGTGGCATTGTGCTCAACACCAACGCAGGTATTGAGCAAGCGATGGGCGACTACATCGCGTTCTTGGACCACGATGACATTCTGGAGCCGGACGCGTTATTCCAGTATGTTTCCGCGCTGAATAAGGCGGCCGAGGGCGAGCGCCCCCAGGTCCTATTCTGCGACGAGGACATGTTCCAGAAAACGGGGGAGTGGGGCCAGCCGGTCTTTAAGACGCGGCTCAACGTCGACCTGCTCTATAGCCATAACTGCGTGACGCATTTCCTGATGGTGGAGAAGGCGCTTATCGATCGTATTGGCGTGTCTCCGGAAGATGTTGCGGGTGCCCAGGACTACGACCTGACGCTTCGCTGCCTTTCGGCAGACGCGCGGTTTGAGCATGTTGCGCACGTGCTGTATCACTGGCGCGTTCATCCGGGATCGACCGCCGATGGCTCTGCCGATAGCAAGCCGTATGCTATTGAAGCTGGGCGCCTTGCGCTGCAGCGCCACTTTAACGCGCTGGGCATTTGCGGAACAGTCGAGGAGACCGAGACGCCGTTTGTCTATCGCATGCGCTATGCGCTGCCGGAGTCTGCGCCGCTGGTGAGCATTGTGATCCCCACCAAGGATCACATTGAGACGCTCGATGCCTGTGTGATGTCGATCGCCCAGAAGGCCACGTATACCAATTACGAGATCGTCTTGGTGGAGAACAACAGTGAAGCCCCGGAGACGTTTGCGTATTACGAAACCCTGCCAGAGCGCGTGGCTGCAGCATCCGAAGGCAAGGGCATCGCGCGCGTTGTGTACTGGCCGGGCGAGTTCAATTACTCTCAGATCATCAATTTTGGTGTGAAGCACGCCAAGGGTGACTACCTGCTGCTGCTGAACAACGATACCGAGGTCATAAGCCCGGACTTTATCGAAGAGATGATGGGCTATCTGCAGCGTCCCGATGCGGGCGTGGTGGGCGCCAAACTCTACTTTGCCGATCATCTGGTGCAGCATGCCGGCATTTTGATTGGCGTGCGTGGCGCACTTGCCCATGCCAACCAGGACTTCTCGGCAAAGCGCGAGGGCTATCTTGCCCGTGCCGTGCGCCCGGGCAACTTTAGCGCCGTGACGGGTGCCTGCCAGATGGTGCGACGCGACGTATTTGAGCGCGTCGGCGGCTACAACGAGGAATTCGCCGTCGGTTTTAACGACGCAGACTTTTGCCTGCGCGTGTGGGAGGCGGGTTACCGCACCATCTTTACGCCCTATGCCGAGCTGTACCACTACGAGTTCACCTCGCGCGGCAGGGAAGAGGCCAACGAGGAAAAGATGTGTCGCTGGAAACGTGAACAGGCACTGTTCATGCAGCGCTGGCCGGAGTTCTTCTTGACGGGCGATCCGTGGTTGGGGCCGAACTTATCCGTTGAGAGCGAGTATTTCTCGGTCTAAGGCAATAGTTTTTAGGAAGTCTTTAACTTTCCTTCGCTATGAACTTGGAAGAAAGCAGGGTTGGACTACTTACTAAGATAAATTACGAAAACTCGATACTTTCGCGATAAGTTTATACAAGCTTATACAGCTCGATATTATTCGATATAAGTAGATATCGCACTTGCCTTTGCCGGCTTACCCGCCGGCGTTATGGATCTTATTAACGGCAAGGCGCTTACGTTCTTGCGTCGTGCCCTCCCCGAAGATCTGGCGCCTATCAACCAGGTGGAGGTAGCGCTCTCTATGGGCGATAGCTTTGTCGCGACTGGTTTGACCATAGAGGACAATCTTCTGTCGAGAGCCGCTAAGGCCACTAAGGGCTATGCCTATCTGGTGCAACTGGTCGGTTATTCCATTTGGCAGCGCGCCAACTTGCATCGTGCCAAAAGTGCCATTGTGAGCGAGCGCGATGTTGCCGAAGGCATTGCGCTGGCAGAGGCTCGTTTTCACGATGTTGTTCACGAGCCCGCGATTTCTGGACTGGGGCCTAACGATATCAAATACCTTTTGGCGATGTGCGAGGACAAACGACAGTCCAAATCATCCGAGATTGCTAGGCGCATGGGTAAAAAGACCAATGAGGTTAGCTCTATTAGGGCAAAATTGCTACAAAGAGAGGTTATTCAGGCGCCACAGAGGGGCTACGTGCAGTTTGCCGTGCCGGACCTAAATATCTATCTGCGAGAGAATGCCGAGGAGATTCTCGAACGGTTCTAGTTCGCTGCTTGTTTGGGGGCCGCGGATACTATGGTGGGTCATTCGATTGTTCGGACGGGAGTTCGCGTGCATACTGGGGAAGTGGTTAAGTTCCTCGTGGCGATAGATGAGGGGATGGGGTAGATTCAGATTTACTCGAGCGTCGGCCTGGCCCTCCTTTGGGGTATCGTTGCGGCGGGTGACATGTCCTCTATGTCGGCGTACTTCGCCACGGTGTTGCGGCTCAGGTGAAGTGCCCGGGCTATCTTGAACCCCGGGCGTCCGGCTGCCTCCGTCGACCGTATATCATTCACTGTGTCCAGGGGCACGGTCATCTCCCCATCCTTCCCGGGCGGCCTCGCCAAAGTGTCCGCCCGGGGAAACCGTATGGCGAGGGCCGCGCTCTCGGTTCCCGGGGTACGGCCCTTCTGCTCAAACTGCTCAGTTTCGGTGCTCACGGTGCTCGATTGCCGGCGATCACGCGGACCTCTTTTTAGTGATCATTAACACTGTTAGCGTCGGATTATTTTAGCCAAATATAGTCGGCCGAGATTGACCAATCC
>OBVZ01000568.1_pt1 | contig 17431 bp, 9 predicted proteins | sample 1476241 | NCBI WGS metagenome assembly OBVZ01 (sample SAMEA2580034, study PRJEB22360) | human gut metagenome | reverse complement strand
CGGCCGCCCGAATACTGACGGCTCTATCAGATTTCAAATCAGCGCATTATTCACGCCAGAGCGGCGCAGCCTCCGACTGCTTGTCGCGAAGCCACTTGTCAACCGCCGCTGCGCACTCACGCCCTTCAGCCAGAGCGTTGACGACAAGCGACTGACCGAACCGGCCGTCGCCCGCCGCAAAGATGCCTTCGGCAGCCGTGCGCCATGCTTCAGGACCGTCTACCGGCGCTGCAATGGAGCCGCGTTTATCGGTAGCCAGTCCCAACGCCTTCACAATGGCATGCGAAGGATGCGCGTAGCCCATCGCAATCAGCACAACGTCAGCCTTGACCTCGCTTTCGGTGCCTTCGATCGGCGTGATTTTGCGTCCGGGTCCCCATTTGACCTGTACGGTCTTCACGGACTCCACGGCATTCTTGCCTTCAAAGCTCACCGTATTGGTGGCAAAAAGCCGCGTGCACCCTTCTTCCTGAGAAGTAGAAGTCCGCTTGATATGGCGCCAGTCCGGCCACTCACGCATCAGATCGGCCTTGAGCGGCAGTTCGGCGTGATAGTCGAGCTGCGTCACGGAGGCAGCCCCCAGTCGGTTAGCCGTGCCGATGCAGTCGCTTGCCGTCTCGCCGCCGCCGATCACCACAACATGCTTGCCGCGGACCTGAACCGGATTGACGCCGCCCCCGGAATTCACCCGATTCTGTGCAATCAGGAAGTCAAGCGCGAAGTGAATCCCGGAGAGCTCGCGCCCGGGGAGTTTCAAATCGCGCGGCACTTCAGCACCCAAAGCCAACACGACGGCGTCGTACTTGGCCTGAAGCGCTGCAATGGAAATGGTCGATTCCGCATCATCATGAACCCCCGGCTCAAGCGTTTCTCCGTCGGTCCCCGTGACGCGGGTGGAGAGCATGAAACGCACCCCCTCGCGCACAAGCTGATCGAGTCGGCGGTCAACCACCTTCTTGCCGAGCTTGAAGTCAGGAATGCCGTAGCGCAAAAGACCGCCCGGCTTATCCATCTTTTCGTAAACGGTAACCGCATGCCCCATCCGAGCAAGCTGCTGTGCCGCGGCCAGGCCTGCTGGGCCAGAGCCCACCACAGCCACGGAGCAGCCCGTTGAGGCAGCTGCCGGCTGCGGCGTCACATAACCTCGGCTGAAGGCCACCTCGGCAATTTTCTTTTCGATCGCCTTGATCGAAACTGCATCGCGGTGAAGACCAAGCGTGCAGCCTTCCTCGCAGGGTGCGGGGCAGATGCGTCCGGTAATCTCCGGGAAGCTGTTGGTGGAATCGAGCACCCGCCAAGCCGATTCCCAGTCGCCGTCCGAGACGTACTGCTGGGTATCGGGCATGGTGTTGTGCAGCGGGCACTGGTGCTGACAGAAAGGGATCCCGCAGTCCATGCAGCGGGACGCCTGTTCACGCCCTTCAGTATCGGAATAAATCGCAATGAATTCGTTGAAGTGCTTAATTCGCTCCTCAACAGGTTCATGGCGCGGTTCCAAACGGGTGAATTTGAGAAAGCCTCCATCGAGTCCCATTTCAGTTCTCCTCCTTCTTGAGGCTCGCAAGAGCATGCTTGTATTCGAGCGGGAACACCTTCGTAAACCGGCCGAGCGCTGCCGGCCAGTCGGCGAGCATCTCACGCGCCGTCGGACTGCCGGTGAGTTCAGCATGGCGTTCAACGAGGCGCTTTAAGAGCACTTCATCCTTCTGACCGTAATGGAGCGGCTCATCGGAGCCCTGTTCGGCAGCAGGAAGCACATGCGAAAGCTCAAAGGCACCGTCACTCATTTTTTCGGCCAGCTCATCGTTGGGATCCCAGACATAAGCGATGCCTCCCGACATGCCCGCCGCGAAGTTTCGGCCGGTTCGTCCGAGAATGACTGCCGTGCCGCCCGTCATGTATTCGCAGCCGTGGTCGCCGCACCCTTCTGCAACCGTCGATGCCCCGGAATTGCGCACAGCAAAGCGTTCGCCGACGACGCCGGAAATGAATGCCTCGCCGGACGTAGCGCCGTAGAGACAAGCATTGCCGGCAATGACGTTCTCGTTCGGGCGGCCGTCAAACGACGGGCTCTTTTTCACAGCGATCGAGCCGCCGGAGAGCCCCTTGCCGACGTAGTCGTTGGCGCCGCCCGTCAGACGAAGCGAAACGCCTTTGCCGAGGAAAGCGCCGAAGCTCTGACCCGCCGTCCCCACAAGCTCAAAGAGCGCGAAGTCGTCGGGCAGTTCCCCTTGAGCTTCCTGCGCGGCAATGCCCGAAAGCATCGTGCCGACGGCGCGGTCGGTATTGCCGACGCGGGTCTGCACCCGCATCGGGCGCTTAGCCTTCAGCGCTTCAGAAAGCTCGGCAGCATAGCGAAGGTCAAAGGCCTTCTCGAGCTCATGATCCTGCGGCTCCGTCGAGAGCAGCGGGAAGCCCTTCGGATTGGGGAGCTTATAGAGGATCTTTTCGAGCGATAGCTTCGCGGCCTTCAGGCCGTCGAGTCCCGAACGCTTGCGAAGGTATTCCACATGACCGATCAGATCATCAAATTTCGCCACGCCGAGCTGCGCCATGATTTCGCGCACTTCCCGAGCGACAAAATGGAAGTAATTCTCCACATGTTCCGGGCGTCCCACGAACTGCCGGCGAAGCGCCGGATCCTGAGTCGCAATGCCGGCCGGGCAGGTGTTCTTCTGACACTTGCGCATCATCAGGCACCCCATCGCCACGAGCGGCGTCGTTCCGAAGCCGAATTCATCAGCGCCGAGCATGGCGCCGATCACAACGTCTCGGCCGGTCTTGATCTGCCCGTCCACCTGCAGCCGTACACGGCCGCGGAGATTATTCATGACGAGCGTCTGCTCCACTTCTGCGAGCCCGATTTCCCACGCGCTGCCGGCGTGCTTAATGGAGGTCGCCGGAGCCGCGCCGGTGCCGCCGTCATGTCCGGAAACCACAATGTGGTCTGCCTTGCACTTGGCCACGCCGGCGGCCACCGTGCCGATGCCGGCCTGAGAAACCAGCTTGACACCGATGCCGGCATGCGGATTGGCGTATTTGAGGTCGAGAATCAGCTGAGCCAAATCCTCGATCGAATAGATGTCGTGGTGCGGCGGAGGCGAAACCAGCCCGACGCCCGGCAGCGAATGGCGGAGCATGCCGATATATTTCGACACTTTCTTGCCCGGGAGCTGCCCGCCTTCACCGGGCTTCGCACCCTGAGCCATTTTGATCTGAATAAGGTCGCCGTGAGCCAGGTAGTCCGTCGTGACGCCGAAACGCCCTGAAGCAACCTGCCGAACGCGGGAGCGCAGGCTGTCGCCCGGGTGCAGGGGATAATCCACTTCGACATCGTCGCCGAGAATCGCCTTGAGCGACGTTTCTGTCGTCACCGGGGCATTGCGTCGAACGTCTTCACCTCCTTCGCCGGAGTTGCTCGCGCCTTTCATACGGTTCATCGCCACCGCCATCGTCACGTGAGCTTCGGTGGAAATGGCGCCGACAGACATCGCAGCCGTGGAGAAACGGCGAATGATTGACGCTTCGCTTTCCACGGACTCGAGCGGTATGGCCTTGCCCGGCACGAACTCAAAGAGTCCGCGAATGGTGAGAAGATCCCGGGCCTGGTTGTTGATGAGCCCGGCATAGGTCTGGTACTCCGCCCAGCTGCCTTCACGCACGGCGCGCTGCAGATGCACGACCGCGTCGGGCGTCCAGAGATGGTGCTCGCCCCCCTGACGATACATGTACTGACCGCCCGCAGCGAGCGGAATCACCTTGCGCTCGATGGCTTCAAAAGCGCGCTTATGAACGGTTACGGCTTCTCCGGCGACATCAAAGAGATCGAGCCCTTCCACTGGACTCGGCGTATTGGTGAAGTACTGATCGATGAAGCTCTTTTTGAGGCCCACAGCCTCGAAGATCTGTGCGCCGATGTAGGACATGTAGGTCGAAATGCCCATGCGCGCCATGATCTTATTGAGACCCTTCATGATGGCGTGCAGATAGTTGTCGACATACTTTGCGCGCTCTTCCTCGTTCTTGGCGAGCGACTCCACCACCGCGAGCGCGAGATAGGGATGCACCGCTTCAGCGCCATAGCCGCCGAGTACGGCAAAGTCATGAACGGATCGCGCTGACCCGGTTTCGACCACGAGACCAGTACTCGTACGGAGCCCTTCTTCCACGAGACACTGGTGCACGGCCGAAGTGGCGAGAAGCGCCGGAATGGCCACGCGTTCACGCGAAACTTTCCTGTCCGTGAGAATCAGAATGTTGATGCCGCTGCGGACCGCATCGACCGCTGCGGCGCGAATGCTTGCCAGACGGGCTTCAATTGCTTCGCGTCCCCAGGCAAGCGGATAGGTAATATCGATCTCTTTGGAGTGGAACTTCCCGTCGGTAAAGTCCGCGATGGCACGAATACGTTCCATCTGTGCGCCGGTGAGCACGGGCTGCTCCACTTCGAGACGAACGGGCGGGTTCACGGCCATGATGTTCAGGAGGTCCGGACGGGGACCAATGAACGACACGAGTGACGTCACCATCGCTTCACGGATCGGATCGATCGGCGGATTGGTCACCTGAGCAAAAAGCTGCCGGAAATAGTCGTAGAGCATCTGCGGACGCTCGGACAGGCAGGCAAGCGGCGCATCGTTGCCCATGGACATCACCGGATCCTGACCTTGATAGGCCATGGACTTGAGAATGCGTTCCACGTCCTCACGGCTGAAGCCAAAGACGCGCATGAGTTCATTGCGTCCGAGCAAAAGCGGAGCAGAGGCAGGCGTCTGCGGAATATCGTCGAGACGGATGCGGATCTTGTCGATCCATTCGCGATAGGGATGCTGCGCAGCGAGCGAACCCTTCACCTCGTCATTGCCGATAATGCGGCCCTGCTCAAGGTCGAGCAAGAGAATCTTGCCCGGTTCCAGACGCCAGCGGCGGCGGATGCGGCTTTCGTCGATCACCGCGGCGCCCGACTCTGACGCGAGGATCACCAAATCGTCCTTCGTCTCCAGATATCGCGCCGGACGCAGACCGTTGCGGTCGAGAATCGCGCCGATTTGACGGCCGTTGGTGAAAGCGACCGCCGCCGGTCCGTCCCAGGGTTCCATCATGGCAGCGTTGTATTCGTAAAGCGCCCGCAGCCGAGGATTCATGGTCTTGTTCTTTTCCCAGGCTTCCGGAATCAGCATCAAGGCGGCCTGGGCAAGCGAGTAGCCCGCCATGGTCAAAAGTTCGAACGCATTGTCAAAGGATGCCGAGTCGCTTTGACCTTGGAAAATGAGCGGCCAGAGCTTTTTGAGATCGTCGCCGAGGACCGGTGAGGAAATGTGCTTTTCGCGCGCGAGAATCCAGTTGAAGTTGCCGCGCAGCGTATTGATTTCACCGTTGTGAGCGATGTAGCGGAAGGGATGAGCGAGCTGCCACTGCGGGAAAGTGTTGGTTGAAAAGCGCTGGTGAATCATCGCCAGAGCGGAAATGCAGCGAGCGTCCTGCAGGTCACGGTAGTAGATGCCGACCTGTGTGGCCAAGAGCTGTCCCTTATAGACCACGGTGCGCGCCGAGCACGAACAGATATAGAACTCTTTGCAGTGCTTTAGATGCAGATTCGCAATAGCAATGGAGGAGCGCTTGCGGATGATGTAGAGCTTGCGCTCGAGCGCGTCGGTCACCAGCACATCCGGGCTGTGGCCGATGAACACCTGACGAATGACCGGCTCTTTTTCGCGAACGACGGGCGACATGGGCATGGAACGGTCAATCGGCACGTCACGCCAGCCGAGAATCATTTGGCCTTCGGCCGCAACAGCGCGTTCAATTTCCTCTTCGCAGGCATGACGTGAAGCCGCCTCCTGCGGAAGGAAGACCATGCCGACGCCGTATTCGCCGGCGGGCGGGAGCTTCACACCCTGATTCATCATATCGTCGCGATAGAGCTGATCGGGTATCTGAATCAAGATGCCCGCACCGTCGCCCTGCAGGGGATCAGCGCCTACAGCGCCGCGGTGCCGCAGATTCTTCAGTACGTCGAGCGCCTGACTCACGATGCTGTGGCTCTTTTGGCCCTTGATGTGCGCAATGAAGCCGACGCCGCAGGCGTCGTGCTCAAATTCGCTTCGGTACAAGCCGCAGGAATTCGTCATGTTTCATCTTCCTCGGGATGCGGCCGTCTAAATCGACCGCCCCGCGTCGTGCTGCGCCTTCAAAGAGAGCGGCGTTTTCCGAGGACGCCTTTGAGAGCCGAAAGCTTTTAGAGCCAGAGGTCCCTCAAGTGCTTTCCGAAGGGCAGACGGTTTGTCGTAGAGATCACGGACGCACTCAGCGGGGAGGTCGGCGGCCGTGTCTCGGGGTTCTTACCGAAGAATGCTCGAGTTGACGAAGCGTAAGCGTCTTGCAGGCGCGTGGATTGGAGAGTTCGATTTGATCCATCACAAATAATACGAAATCGGGAGTTGTGCTTTTGAGTGGTTTACCTTACCTCCTCAGGCATTTTCCTCATCCCAAAAGTCGGTATCCGCAGGGCGGATGAACGACTGCTTTAAAGGTCTTTTTCACTTCGCGCCGGCGGATCATTCGAGGACGGCGAGAGAAAGGAATCCAAGCGAAAAAAAACTCCCCAACGACCGTGTCGCCAGGGAGCCTTTTGAGCTTTCAGCCCTGAGCTGCCGCCGCAGCGGTTTGCTTGGGGCAGAGAAAGGTTCTCGAGAAGCCGGATGAAGCGCAGCTTCTATTAGCAGACTTCGCGGATCCAGCCTTCAGGCGCTTCAATTTCGCCGTCCTGAATGCCGGTCAGCGTCTTACGCAGACGACCGCTGATTTCGCCCATCTTATCCATGCCGGAAGGCAGAACGATGTCGCCTTCATGCGTATGAATGAGGCCGACAGGGGCGATGACGGCAGCCGTGCCGCAGAGGCAGCATTCCTTCATGTCCTTGACTTCGTCGAAACGCACCTTGCGCTCAATCACGTTCAGACCGAGGTAGTGTTCGGCAACATAAACGAGCGAGCGGCGGGTGATGGACGGCAGAATCGACGTGCTCTTCGGAACAATCAGGTTGTCGTCCTTGTCGACGAAGAGAACATTGGCGCCGCCGGCCTCTTCAACGTAAGTACGCGTCTGCGGATCCAGGTAGAGGTTTTCAGCATAGCCGGCGCGGTGCGCATCCATCGTCGGGTGCAGGCTCATGGCGTAGTTAAGGCCGGCCTTGATGTCGCCGGTGCCGTGCGGAGCAGCACGGTCCCAATCCGACACCACGAGCTTCTGGGGCTTCACTGCGCCCTTATAGTAGGCGCCCACGGGCATTACAAAAATGCGGAAAAGGAAGGATGGGGCCGGTGCCACACCAATCTGCGGGCCGGAGCCGATCATGAACGGACGGATGTAGAGCGAGCAGCCCGTGCCGTAAGGCGGCACCCAAGCGGCATTCGCGCGGACGGTTTCGAGCACGGCCTCAACGAACTTTTCCTTCGGATAGCTCGGCATTTCCAGACGGGCGGCCGTGTTGTACATGCGTTCGGCGTTCATATCCGGACGGAAGGTGACGATCTTGCCCTGCTTTGTCGTATAAGCCTTCAGACCTTCGAAACAGCTCTGGGAATAATGGAAGACGCAGGCGGACTCCAGCAGCGAGATGTGCTTGTCAGTGATGAGCTTGCCGCCTTCCCAAGCGCCGTTTTCCCACTCATCCTGATAACGGTAGTCCGTCGGGGTATAGGCAAAGCCGAGCTTCGCCCAGTCGATGTTCTTTTTTTCCATTTTGGCTTCATCCGAAGAGTAAATACGCTCCGCCGTCCGTCTGTGGGTCGGCCGCCGACGCTCGGGCGGAGAAAAAAAAATCGTTCTGCTTGACGAGCCTCCTGCAGGTGAGGAGGCCGTTTGAAGCATGTCAAAAATCCTATCACCCGAGTTCGGGCCGTCTAACGAGGCTTTTAGGGCTTTTCCACTAGCCGATTGAGCTTAAAGCGAATCGAAGCCATTTTTTGCGCATTCCGCCCTTTTCCTCAATAATGTTTCCTTGTTTTTCAATGCAATTTGATTGTTCTATATCGTTTTTTGCATCAACTGAATCGAATCGGCCAAGCGGTTTCCAAAGAGACGCAGCTCAGGCATACCGACCTTTGCCCGCTGCCGCGAGCCTCATCGGACTGGCCGAAATGCGAAAGACCGCAGCAGAGTCATCCTCCGTGCGGTCTTTTTTCATTGCTTGCCTTCAAAGAGAGGCTGCTTAGGATTTGTCAGCAGGTTTGGGCGTTTCAGCTTCTGCCTTCACTTGAGCCGCCGCCGGCTCCGGCGAATCGACCTCAGGGACGGTGTCTGAAGCAGCATTCGCTGATGCGGCATCGGCGGGCTGAGCAGCTTCCGCAGGTTTCGCCGGTTCCGTCGGCTGATCCCCTGCTGCAGGCTTTGAGCGCTTAAAAACACCCTTGAGCTTATTCAATCCGGAGAAACGCGAAACACTCCACTTAGCTGATTTTTGAGCGGCTTCTTCCTGCGCATCTGCCTCGGCAGCATCTTCAGCAGCCGCGCCTTCCATCTCATCCGTCGTATCTGCACCCGGGCCGGCTTCAGCTCGTGCCTGTGCTTCACTCTGTCGGGCCGCCTCTGCAGCTGCAGCCTCAACATCTCCCTTGCAAACCGGATTGCCGAGCGTGATATCTGCGCGCATAGCGGCGGCCGTCTGAGCGGAAATCAAGCGCGCAGAAGCCTCAACGGTCGAAAGAAAAGTCACCTTCTCCATCTTCACTTCCGGCCAAATGCCGCGAGACGTAGCGGCCACCACAATGGGCAGATTGGGCGAAACACGTCGAGCGGCCTCGGCAATGCGCAGTGACTCCGCACCCGATTCGAGCAGCACCAGCAGCTTGGCGTTATGCAAATGCGCGTGAATCCATGTCTCCTCAGTACTCGGATCCCCCAAAACGACAGAGATCTTGCGATCGTCGAGCGCTTTGGCGTTGGCTTCATCAGAACTCACTGCAACAACCGGAATACCGCTTTCTTCGAGGGACACCGCAAGGCGATCCAGAAGAGGTCCGGAACCAGCCACGACAGCCTGTCCCTGAAGCTTTTCGGCCTCCGTATCGGCAGGAAGGGATTCATAAGGCGCGTGGCGCATTGCTGCGCGTCTGGCCCAAGCAAATCGAGAGGTCAGCCAGCGGCTGATGTGCGGCTCTGCCCAGAAAAGTCCTGGATTCAGCGCGATTGAAAGAATGGCGCCGGCCACAACGAGATTAACCGTCGACATATCCGCCAAGCCAAGCTCTACCGCCTGACCGATCAAAATGAAGGAGAATTCACCGATCTGCGCCAGCGCGACCGCCGCAATCATGGCGGTATGGAGCGGATAACGCATGAAATAAACGAGACCGAATGCACCAATCGATTTGCCGAAGAGAATAATCAGCAGAACGGTTAAAACCTCAAGCGGGGACTCGAGCAGGATATGCCAGTCAAAGAGCATGCCGACGCCGACAAAGAAGAGTACGGAGAAGGCGTCCTGCAGCGGCAGCGATTCCGTCGCCGCACGATGCGCAAAGCGGCTTTCACGCATCACCATGCCGGCAAAGAAGGCCCCCAGCGCAAAACTCACATGGAAGATTTCCGATGCGCCGTAGGCGACGCCGACCGCTGCGGCCAGTACAAAAAGCGTGAAGAGTTCGCGCGACCCCGTACGGGCAACCTGCCCCATGGCCCAAGGCAGCACTCGGCGGCCGACGACGAGCATGACGGCCACAAAAAGCGCGGCGTTGAAAAGCGTCTGACCGATCATCCAGAGAATGTCGGCATTGGCCAGACGCGTCGAAGCCCCAGGCGTCCCCGGCATCATCAGATTGGCAAAGGGCGGCAGCAGCACGAGGATGAGCACGGTGGCAATATCTTCGACCACCAGCCAGCCCACCGCAATGCGTCCGTCGGGACTCGTCAGTTTGCCGCGCACGTCAAGTGCCTTTAGGAGCACTACGGTCGAAGCGCACGAAAGCGTTACGCCAAGCACGATGGCTTCCGCCCAGTGCCGATCAAAGAACCAGTGCGCAAAGCAGGCTCCAAGCACTGTGGCAATGGTCATCTGCAAAACAGCGCCCGGCACCGCAACACTTTTGACAGACCAAAGATCTTTGAGCGAAAAGTGAAGGCCGACGCCGAACATCAGCAGCATCACACCGATTTCCGAGAGCTGCGAGGCGAGCGCAGCATCCGCAACGACGCCGGGCGTGTACTTGCCCGCCGCAATGCCCGCGAGCAGATAACCCACGAGAGCTGGTGATCGGAAGACACGTTCGGCAATAAAGCCGAAGACAAGCGCAAGTGAAAAAGCGATAACCAGCGTCGAAATCAAAGGCAGCGAATGGTCCATTAGCGGCTCGATGGGGATGGAGTTGGTGATCTGCGGCTGCAGGTGACGAATTTGGAAGTATACCTTTGACGCTTAAGCTATTTAGTGTATGCATCCGCCAATAAAGCAAAGAATAGAAATCTGTTGCTTAAGTTCCTCGGGAAACCTCTCCAACACCCATATTGCCCTAGCCCGAAGCGTCATAAAAACGTAAAATCCCGTCTCGAACATCATTACCAGCCTGCGCATCGCTTGTCCCTTCTGGATTCCGTGCATTGCGCCCGCAGCAATATGACCGAATCGACGGAAGATCAACTGCAGTCCGAGCCCGGGGGGTCCCCGGCTCAAGCATCGCAAAAAGTTCAAATTAAGCCCGTCGGCGCGGCAGGCATCGGCACTCCCGCAGCTGCTGTGGCAGCCGCGCGTTCCGGCATCCGCCAGTCGCCCTGCACGGCATCACCGACTCAGCGGCCGCAAATTCAAATTGTTGCCGTTATTCCGGTATATGACCAGCCGGCCAAGCTCGAATCCGTCGTACAGTCGCTTCGACAGCTTGCGCTTCCTGTCATTGTCGTTGATGACGGCTCACACGAACCCACCAAGAGTCTCTGCGATCGTCTCGCCGCCCCTCAGGTGAAGGTGATCCATCAGCCCTTCAATCAGGGCAAAGGCGCTGCCGTCATTGTCGGTTTTAAAGCCGCCGTCCGCATGGGCTACACGCATGTGCTGCAGATTGATGCCGACGGGCAGCTCGATTTCAGCGCGGTGCCGAATTTGATTCGCCTCGCGCAGAAATTCCCGCACGCCCTGATCTGCGGCACGCCGCAGTTTGACGCCTCTGCGCCGCCCGCTCGCAAGTGGGGCCGACGGGTAACAAACTTTTGGTGTTCTGTCAACAGTCTTTCCTTGTCCTTTGGGGATGCAATGTGCGGCTTGCGGATCTATCCTCTGGACTCTGCGCTCGCCATCTGCGAAAACGCCCGCATCGGACGCCGCATGGAGTTTGATCCGGAAATTTTGGTGCGCCTCCTTTGGGCTGGCGTGCGGGTGAAAAATGTTCCCGTTGCCGTCACCTACCCCAAAGACGGCGTCAGTCACTATGCACCGTTTAAGGACACCATGCGCATCAGCTGGATGCACAGCCGGCTCTTCCTGCAAATGGCTACGCGCATGCCGATCATCTTGTGGTCGCGCATCTTCGGCTGGACGGCTGAATGCGAGTGTCCGTCGAATTCAAGAAAGTCCTGCTGCTCCATCCCTAAAGGCAAAACGGTCCCGCAGTCCAAAGCGCCGAAAACCGCTCAGCCGGCAGCCGCGCCCGTGAAGCCCCAGGCCAAAGCTGCCCCCAAACGTCCGCCCATGACGCCCGAAGAAAATGAACGGGCACGGCGTGCCTTTCATGCCGCAACGGTTGCCAAACGAAACGCGGATCGTGCCTTGGCCCAAATCGAGCAGGAAGCGGTTGACCGACCGGGAACTTCGGACCGCTCAATCTGAATTCTGGATGTCTCGAATCACTCCCTCGAGGGCGGCAGACCTCTCCAATGACGAAGAAAAGCACCGGCAGCCTCTTCATTCCAGCAAGCTGCCGGAATGGCCGACCTTGACCGAACGCACCAGCGTACTCGGCATCCGCATCCTGCTTTTCATTCACCGCCATTGCGGCGCTCTGCCCTTCAGAATAGTTTTGCGGATGGTGAATGCCGTCTACTGGTTCTCCTCTCCCCGTCTGAGGGCAGTCGTCTGCGACTATCAGCAGCGAGTCGACCGAGCAGCTCCCTTTCTCCTCAAGGATTTCGGCACATCGGCCCCATCCGCCCGTTCCGGATTGGCCCAGCTGGAGCGGTTTTCGCTGGCTATTCTTGAAAAATTCTGTGCGCTTTCGGGGGAAGACCATTTGGCAGCGCTCGATGTGAGCGGAGACGAGCCCTTTCGCAAAGATACGCCTAAAGCGGGATGCGTCATTCTCACGTCGCACACGGGGTGCCAGGAACTCCTCTCCCAGGCATCGCCCGCCTACAGCAGCCACCCCATTGTGATCCTGCAGCATACCGGGCATGCCAGACGGTTTAATGAGCTCCTCGAACGTGCCGGCGCACGGCCGCCGCAAGTCGAACTTTTTGAAATCGGCGCTGCGCTCTCGCCCGCGCTCGTCATGGAGCTCGCGGACCGTGCGTCCCAAGGCGCTTATATTGTTTTGGCAGGCGATCGAACGCCGATGGGATCCGAGGCTTCCCAAGCCGTCCCTTTCTTTGGCAGCCTTGCCCGCTTTCCTACGGGCGGCGCACTGCTCGCCGACCTGCTTGGCCTGCCGCTTCGCATGATGGTCTGCACGCGCCCGAAGGCAAAAGAACGACGCTACCGCGTTAAGTTCATTGAGCTCGCCGCTGGCGGCCCTATTCCGCGCAAAGCTCGTGCAGAGCACCTCCAAAACATGGCGGCCCGCTATGCCATGCATCTTGAAGAGGAACTTAAGTCCTCTCCGCTCGACTGGGCCAACTATTACGATTTCTGGGAGAGTCTCTCTTGAAAGCAGCCGCTCACTTTATCCGAATAGCCTCTGGAGCCGTTATTCCTGCCGTTCTTGCGATTGGCTTGGGCGGATACGTTCATGCCGCGAAGGGCGCAGATATTTCACCGGCCGCGCAGACACTGCAAGACGGGGCGCTTTCTGCCGACGTGCGAGCGCTCCTCGCCCCCTTGGCTGCCAAGCGTGTTGAAGGAACCTTTGAAGAACGCCGCTCAGTGCCGGGCTTTCCCAAACCCATGCTGAGCCGAGGACATTTCACGCTCGAGGGTGAGAGCCTCGTGTGGCAGACGCAAACACCCTTTGCCTCACTCATGAAGGTCACGCCCGAAGGCGTATTTCTGGAAGCCGCCGGCGAGAAGCAGGCACTCACTGCCGCTGAAATTCCTGCAGTCGGCCGAATCTGCACGCTGCTGACGAGCGTAATGGGCGGCCGATTCGATGCACTCTCCGACCTTTTTGCGGTCAGCGCCGCTCAGTCAGAAGGACGAGTTCACATTTCAGCCAATCCCAAATCACCCGAACTCGCCCAGGTGGTCAAGCACATCCAAGCCGAAGCAGGCAGCTATTTGGAAAAACTCACCATGACGGGACCTCAGGGAGACGAAACCGTCGTGCTCTTTTCCAATGTGACCGTTGAACGCTGAGCGCACGAAGCCGATCCGGCGCGGCCTCAGGATTCAATGGGCCCGAGATCCGAAGGCAGCCGCAGATCACCTCTCGGCGAGAGCGCCACAGATCCGATCTTGGGGCCGTCGGGCATACTGCTGCGCTTAAACTGCTGCGCATAGAACCGACGGAAGAAAGTTGCCGCGGTTTTGCTGAGCAAAGCTTTGTCAACCTCCGGAAAGGCAATCGCCGCAAGCGTTTCAATTTTGGCTCTGGCAAAGCCCGACTTCATCACGTGATAGAGGAAGAAGTCGTGAAGCGCATAGGGGCCGAGTGCCGCTTCAGTTGACTGAATGCGTCCGGCGGCATCGGGCGGGAGCAGTTCCGGACTAATCTCCGTCGCGAGCACGCCCGCCAGCACCACTTCAAGCTCAGGATGCATCTCGCCGAAAACGCGCACCAAATACTGCACAAGCGTCTTCGGCACGCCGGCGTTCACCGCGTACATGGACATATGGTCGCCGTTGAAAGTGGCCCAGCCCAGAGCGAGCTCGCTCATATCGGACGTTCCCAGCACAAGACCGCCCACAGCATTGGCGACATCCATGAGAATCTGCGTGCGTTCCCGCGCCTGAGCATTTTCAAAAACCACGTCATAGCGATCTTCCGGATGCCCAATATCGGCAAAGTGCTGCCGACAAGCCGGACGAATATCGATCGTGCGGAATTCAATGCCAAGACCCCGCATCAGTGCCTCTGCACTGGCACGCGTTCCCGATGAAGTACCAAAGCCCGGCATGGAGATGCCGAGGATGTCCGAACGCGGACGTCCGAGATCATCCATAGCCGCTGCCGCGACGAGGAGCGCCAGCGTACTGTCGAGACCGCCGGAAACCCCGATTACAACGCGGGCAATCCCTGTCTTGCGCAAACGCTCCGTCAGTCCCGCGCACTGCATGCGCAAAATTTCCCTGGCGCGCTCACGTCGGCGATCAGCGTTTTTAGGAATAAAGGGTGCCGGATCCACCTTGGCGGGCCACAGTGCCGAGCGTGCCGAGGGCGTTGTCGCCGCATGAATGCGGCGGCAGGGCTTTGTCTCAACGCCCTGCGCAAATGAACGAAAGCGAATGCGTTCGAGCTCAATGCGCTCCAGATCGATATCGGCCGAAATCATGCCGGTCTGCCAAATGGATTCCGCCGCGATGCGCCCGCCGGCGGCCGCGAGCAAGTGTCCGGAGAAAACCAAATCCGTTGTCGACTCACCCTCGCCCGAAGATGCATAAACGTATGCGCAGATGGACCGTGCGGACTGCAGACGCACGAGTTCGCGGCGAAACTTCGCCTTGCCTGCTGTTTCATTAGAAGCGGAAAGATTAACGATAACGTTGGCTCCCGCCGCTGCCGCTGCTGCCGCGGGCGGCTGAGCAACCCAAAGATCTTCACAAATTTCTGCGGCGATCGCTAAACCCGATGCTGACTCGATGATCAGATCTGTGCCGAAAGGAACCGTGTCGCCCAAGAGTTCCGCGGTGCAGCTCACCGCCTCAGAAGCGGGCGAAAACCAGCGCGCTTCATAAAATTCCTGATAGTTGGGCAGGTGACTCTTGGGAACAATGCCTAAAACCCGGCCGTTTTGCAGGAAAACGGCGCAGTTAAAAAGCCGGCCATCCGCACGAATCGGCGCTCCAAGGACAACGATGAGTCCCTCGGATTCAGGCCGCTTCAGATGATCTTTAATGCATTCGAGCGCCGTCAGAACACCTTCGAGAAGCGGCGCCCGCAAGAAGAGGTCTGCTGCCGTATATCCCGAGAGCACCAGTTCGGGCAAAACCAGAACATCCGCTTTGAGGGCTTCAGCCTGATCGATGACCGAGCAGATTTCCGCTGCGTTTTTCATAGGCTCTCCAGGATGCACCCGAGGCGAACCGGCCGCAGCTTTAATGAACCCTGTGGCGTTCTCACCGATCTTCATAACCATTCCTTCTCGTATACATCCTGCCGCGGAGCGATCTTTCCGACGACCTCACAGCGCATTCTAATAATGCCTTAACGTTCCAACCGGATACGCCGCAGCTTAAGCCCCGACGAACCGTGAAACTGCACAAAAAATCACCCTCACTGCGGGATTGGCATTTGGCATGAACTTGCTAAACTCAACCGCAGCTGCGCAGTTCAACCACTGCAGCTGCCCACATCAAAATCCACACAAGCGGAGATATTTAAAGAGCATGTGCACCACCATCGTTTTCGGCGAAAAGGCTTCCGCCGACGGCTCATTCATCGTCGCCCGCAGCGCCGACAGCTCCTCGCTTAAAGCCCAGCACTTCGTCATTCATCCTGCCCGCCAGGGTCAGACCGGTTTTTACAGCTGCAAAGCGCACGGCGGCGTGAATGACTTCACCTACCCGCTTCCGGAGAATTCCCTGCGCTATACGACGATTCCCAACTGGAAGACGCAGCTTCACGGTGCCTGCGGCTTCAACGAAGCCGGCATGGGACTCACCGGCACAGAATCGATCTTCGCCTCTGAAGCCGCACTTGCCGTTGATCCGTACGTCAAGGAAACGGGCATTACCGAGGACGACATCGCCGACGTACTGCTCTGCCGCTGCCGCACCGCGCGCGAAGGCGCTGCAGAACTTGGCCGCATCATTGAAGCGCAGGGGTGCGGCGAAGGTTTTGGCGTAGCGTTCGTTGACGAAACCGAGGTTTGGTACCTTGAAACCGGTTCCGGCCATCACTGGCTTGCGCAGCGTATCCCAGCCGACACCTATTTTGCCTCCGGCAACCAGGGACGCTTCCAAACTTATGATCCGGCGTCCGACGACCAGATGGCCTCGAAGAACCTGGTTGAATTTGCTGTCGAAAAGGGACTCTACAACCCCGAAACCGACGGTGAATTCAATTTTTCCAAGGCCTATACGCGTGACGACGACCGCGACCGCACTTATAACGACCCGCGTGTCTGGGTCATGCAAAAGCGCCTCAATCCGTCGCTTGAACAGAACCCTGACGCCGGCCGCAGTTTCCCCGTGTTCCTCACGCCCGAGCGCAAGGGCACCATTGAGGATGCCAAGGCGCTGATGCGCGACCATTTTGCCGGCACCGAGCATGACCCGTATGGTCACGGCCTGCGCGGCGACGAACCGTGGCGTCCGATCAGCGTTTTCCGCACGTATGAAGCTCACGTCATGCAGGTGCGTCCGTGGCTTCCCAAGGAAATCGGCCAAGTCATCTATGTCGCCGTCGGTATGGCTGATCTGTCGGTCTTCATTCCCTTCTATGCGGGTCTCACACAAGTTCCGGCATCCTGGAGCAAGGGAACTGATCAGTGCGACACGGAATCGGCCTACTGGAAGTTCCGCCGCCTGCAGACGCTCGCCATGACGGACTACCCGAAGCTTGCGCCGATCGTACATGAAGCCTTTGCGGCCTTCGAAGCTGAAACATCTGCTGCCCAGCAGCGCATGGAAGAAGAGTATCTGGCCCTTAAGGCTACAAGTGAAGCGGCTGCCCGCAGTCACCTTGACGCCTTCAATCTGAAGATCATTGCTGAGGCCGAAGCCCTCGCCGAGAAGCTTCTCTGCCGACTCTTCACGATCCGCACTGCCGATATTGAGGCGCTTGTTCCTGCAAAGAACCGCAAGAACAAGGATTAACTGCAGTTTCGTTTTCCCTGCCGGCAGACGTTGTTTGTCGGCAGGATTTTGGAGCCGCGAAAGCGGCTCTTTTTGATGGCTTGAATCAAAGAATCGCAAGCGAAATCCAGATGGGCAGCGTCACTATTGCTGCTAATGTCTGCAGGGATGTTGCAGCAGCAACAGCCGGCGCATTGCCGTGCATGGAGGCCGTCATCACATAGCACGACTGTGCTGTCGGCAGAGCCGCAATCGGGTAGAGAGCGGGTTTGCACCTCGCTCCCTCCCACACCACCGGACGTGCCGTTCGGCATCCGGCGGTTTCTAAAGTTAGG
>OBVZ01000564.1_pt1 | contig 17680 bp, 15 predicted proteins | sample 1476241 | NCBI WGS metagenome assembly OBVZ01 (sample SAMEA2580034, study PRJEB22360) | human gut metagenome | reverse complement strand
GGCGACCTGACCGGCCTGCTCGCCACCTTGAAAGGCCTGCCGACAGCCTATGCGCGCGACCTGCAGGAAGACAAGGAAGCCGTATTCGACCAAGTGGACACGCTTGAAGTGCTGCTGCCGGCGTTCACCGGCATGGTCGCCACCATGGTCTTCGACAAGGAACGCCTCGAAGCCGAAGCCCCGACCGGTTTCGCCCTTGCCACCGACATCGCCGAATGGCTCGTCAAGAACGGTGTGCCGTTCCGTCACGCGCACGAGCTTTCCGGCGCCTGCGTCAAGATTGCCGAAGACCGTGGCCAGGAGCTGTGGGATTTGACCGACGAGGACTTCATCAACGTGTTCAAGGACTTCCTGCCGGCGGACAAGGCCCCGCAGGTGCGTGAAGTGCTGTCCACCGAAGGCTCCGTCTCCGCCCGCAACGGCAAGGGAGGCACCTCCCCGCTGCGCGTGCGCGAACAGATCGTTTCCGCCAAGACCACCATCGAGCAGCTACGCGCTTTCGCCAACTCCGTGTCTGACGGTTCCGCATACAAGTCGCCCGAATCCCTGCTCAAGTAATCCCTATCAAGCAAGGAGCAAAAAGCGGTGCTGTTGACGCGCACGCAGATACGACGGCTGGTCTACGCGCACGGCCGGGAGATTCTGGAACATGACCACATGGCCATCGAAAGGGTCTGCTACCAGCATGGCGTGGTCACCACATTCGCCCATTCCATTCGTGTGGCTTGTCTGTCTGTCTGGCTGGCAGACAGACTGCACCTGTGGAATAGGGTTGATCTACGTTCGTTGATTCGCGCCGCTTTGCTCCATGATTACTTCCTTTACGATTGGCATGACTGGGACAACGGCACCCATCGGCTACATGGATTCACACATGGTGAAACGGCCATGCGCAACGCCATACGGGATTTCAAACTCAACCAGATCGAACGGGACAGCATCGAACATCACATGTTCCCATTGACTCCCTATCCGCCGAAGTACATCGAAGGATACCTTGTCACCGCGGCCGACAAAATCAGCGCCACGAAGGAAACGCTCTCTTTCGATCGTTTCGACAAACCCGCATCCGAACAACCGACGGACAGGAGCTGATGGCTGTGGCGCTCACACTCGAATATTTGTTCCTTTGGTTCCTGTTGTACGCCTTTATCGGATGGGTGTACGAGTCGGTTCTCGTGTCCGTTTCGGAACGTCGATGGGTCAACCGTGGTTTCCTCAACGGGCCGTTGTGCCCAATTTACGGATGCGGCGCGGTGCTTGCGATCGTGCTGTTGCATGACTTCACGAATCCCATCGAGATTTTCCTTATCTCCTCATTCGGCGCGAGCATACTCGAATACATCACCTCTTGGGGCATGGAAAAGCTGTTCCACGCCAGATGGTGGGATTACAGCCATTACCGATTCAACATCCAAGGCCGCATCTGTCTGCTCGGCGCAATCGTATTCGGATTCGGCGGAGTATTGATCATCGATGTGGTCCAGCCGCAGGTCGAACGGCTCACCGCCATGATTCCGCTGCTTGCCGTGCACATGATATGCGCGGTCGCCGCCATCGTCGTTATCATCGACACCATCGTCACCGTGGTGGGCATCGTCGGCCTGTCCGAGCGTCTCGCCAAATTCAGCGAAGCGGTGCAGGAGCGTGCGGAGAAGGCCGGAGACTCCTGGCAGTGGGGCAAAGAGGAATTCCGGGAAAAGATGCATGATTTGTCGGAATCGTCGCAGGAACGTGTTGCCAATATGCGTCAGCTTGTCTCTTCCGCGTTGAATTGGCAGCAACGTCGTATGATCCGCTCCTTCCCACGCATGCGTTCCATGGACTCCACCAAATACAGCAAGATCATGGAAACCGTGCGTGAGATGCTGCGCCGAAAGTAAGTTTCCACCGGCCACACGTGTCGTATAGCATGTGTCCAAAAACGATTTGCCCCGCCAACCTGCGTTGCGCACGCTGACGGGCAAAATCCCTTTATGCATCACATCGGATAGGGGCTACGACACTTGCGATGTGGCCGACCCCTTGTAATCGGTGATGCCGGCACCAATGTTCGGATGCTGCGCCGAATACGCCTGGTCCACACAGTAGAACGCCAGAAGCACGACGGCCACAACGGTGAGCTTTCTTGTATCGATACGACTCAGCAAGTTGTCCAATGCAGGAGCCAGCAGATACACGATCGCCAAACCGCCCAAACCAAACGTCAGCAGACCCTCGGCACAGATACGACCATTGAGATTGAGAAAATAACCGGTGTAATCCCACCAGCGTTGTCCTCCGTGGGTCTTCTCCAGATACCAGGACGAGAAGTACTCCAACCCGCCACACAAGACCATGGCGGCCAGGAACTCGAACAAGGGCTTCTTCCTCAACTTCTTCAGCAGAATAAGGATAATCACTCCGCCGGTGCCATAGATCGGCAGCCATGGCCCATGCAGCGTGCCACGATTCACGAACGTTCCTTCGGAAATGAAGGCGAGGCTCACCTCCCATACCCATCCCACGAAACAGAAGATGAAGAACATCATGACCAGATTGACCAACGAATAGCTGCGATCGGAGCTGACGGTGCGGGATTCGCGGAACCGGAACGCCATCGGCGCCGGAGCCAGACGACCAGGATAGATAGCGCCGTCCAGAATCTCCCTGCCGGTATCGATCTGGTGCAGTTGCTCGCGATACTCCTCATACTTGGTCACCGACCGCGCATGCAGGATACGCACGCCCAACCATTCGGACAGGAACCCGACGAAACCGTTCGGCTTGTCCACCGGAACAAGATTGCTGGACAACTGCTCCACCGTTTCGGCAACATCACCATAAGCGGCATGCAATGTCTCAGCGGAGGCCTTGCTGTACAGGTATTCGTCGCTGAGCAGCTCGCTTCCCTCCAATCCCGAATCCTTGGACAATCCGCGCACATGCACGTAATATTCGACGAAAAACGCCGCGTTATAGCCGTTGGAATAGAAGATGCCGCTCAAACCGAGCGTGAACAGATTGAGCAGCCACCAGCCAAGGAACGACAGGTCGGCCACGAAACACTCCCACTTGTGACCCTTCATCATGCGCCTGGACAGGCTGATGGCCTCCCGTGCCCCGATATTCGGATTTTCGGCGACGATGTAGGGCACCATACGGTAGGAATACGGTTTGATGAACGCGCCGATGATGGTGAACGTCCACAGGAACAGGAACACGTTCTCGAGCAGCATCACCTTCGCCATCGACAACCATTTGCGCGTGGTGATCGGGTAGAGGAAACGGCTCACGGGAAGTTTGTCGTAGGTCCGTCCCTCAAGCAGCATGCGCATCATGACCACCCGGTATGTCTGCTGGACGAACAGCCATACGAAAAGGTAAACGGCCAGGGACACGACGATCGGTACGGCCACGGCGACGCCGTCATTATGCACGATGGAATTGGCCGCATCGGCCATCGACAGAATGACCGAACCCGATGAGAACGAGTTGAGCAGAGACGCGAACACGCCGCGTTTACGCCCCATCATGGCATTGGTGCCGTTTTGCACGATCTGCTCCTGATTGTGCTCCACTTGCCTGCGTGCCTGGCTTTCATCGCCGACAAGCAGGTTCTCCAACACTTTCGACACGTTGTCGGATTGCGCTGTGCCATCCTCCTGCACGGTTGCGGACGGGGAACTGGCGTTCACCGACCATGTCGAAGAACTGTAGGCGACACCGAACACCGAAGCGAACAGGCAGATGACGACTATCATCCAATAGTGTCTCTTATAGGCTTTCCTTGCATTGGCCTTCATGCCTTTGCGATCCATGCAGGCATCCCTTCTTCTCGTCGATGAGATTCCATTTTCGATTTTAACCGGCATGTTCCGTGATCGCTTTGATAAAAACATGAAAAACGGCACACGCGGCTGTCTGTGTCTTCTGCGAAACTGTAGGGTGCGTAAAACGCGGTAATGTCCACAATTCGATAGGGAGAAAGCACAGTTATGGCTCACGTCATCGATTTCAAGGAGGCCGGTTTCGATTCCGTCCTCGATGAACTGGAATGGCGCGGGTTGATTTCCCAGTCCACTGACAGGGATCGACTCGCCGAAGCGTTGAACGGAGAGCCCATCACCTATTATTGCGGCTTCGATCCGACCGCCGCCTCCCTGCACATCGGCAACCTCGTTCAGCTCATCAACATGCGCCACCTGCAGGCCGCAGGACACCATCCGATCGCGTTGGTCGGCGGCGCCACCGGCCTGATCGGAGATCCGCGCCAGTCGGGCGAACGCACGCTCAACCCGAAGGACGTCGTGGCCGGCTGGGCCGATCGTCTGAAGAAGCAGATCGGCGGCATCCTCGAGACCGAAGGCAGCAATCCGGTGCGTTTCGTGTCCAACTACGATTGGACCGCTTCGATGAACGTCATCGACTTCCTGCGTGATGTCGGCAAGAATTTCCGTATGGGCACCATGCTCGCCAAGGACACCGTGGCCCGTCGCCTCAACTCCGAGGAAGGCATCTCCTTCACCGAGTTCAGCTACCAAGTGCTTCAGGGCAACGACTTCCTGCACCTGTTCGACGAGTACCATTGCGTGCTGGAGATCGGCGGCTCCGACCAGTGGGGCAACCTCACCTCCGGTCTGGATCTGATCCACAAGGTGCGCGGCGTGGACGTGAACGTGTTCACCAGCCCGATCATCACCGACGCGCAGGGCAAGAAGTTCGGCAAGTCCGAAGGCAACGCCGTCTGGTTGGATGGCACGATGCTCAGCCCCTACAAGTTCTACCAGTTCTGGTTCAACCGTCCCGACAGCGAGATGGAGAACCTGCTCAAGGCGTTCACCTTCCTGCCAAAGGCCGAAATCGAACGGCTTATCGAGGAAAGCAAGACCAATCCGGGCGCGCGTGAGGCGCAGCGCACCCTCGCATGGGAGGTCACCAGCTTCGTGCATGGCGAGGAAGCCACTCGCCAGGCCATCGAAGCTGCCGGCGCGTTGTTCGGACGTGGCGGCGATCTGGCGGACATCGATGAGTCCACGCTTGAGGCCGCTATCGACGGCATGAAGGTCGATGGGGAATTCGCCAAGGTCGCAGCCGGCGACCGTGTGGCCGAGGCTGGTATGAAGGCAGGCCTGTTCAAGTCGATTTCCGAGGCGCGCAAGACCATCAAGTCCGGTGGCGTGTACCTCAACAACACGCGCGTGGAGGATGAGGAACAGACGTTGCAGGAAGGTGACTTCCTGCATGGTCGTTTCGTGCTCATCCGCCGCGGCAAGAAGGCGCTCGGCGTCGTCGAACAGGCGTGAGACGCATAGGCAATCGTAAGTAAATAATCGCAAGTATCTCAAGACCAATAAGGAACAGCATGGCAGAAGAACAGCGCGGATCGCGCGGCAAGTCCTACGGCAACCACAAGTCCTACGGCTCGGGCAGGCCGGGTAACCGCGGTGGCAAGGGATTCAAGCCGCGCGGCAACGGCGGCAAGTCCTACGGACACAAGTCCGGCGGCTTCCACAACGATGACCGTAAGGGCGGATATCGCAAGGGCAATGGCGGCGGATACCGTCGTGGCGACCGCGATTTCCATCGCGATGGCGAAGGCGAAGGTCAGGAGCGTCGTTTCCACAACGGTCCGCGCAAGTTCAACCGCGATGGCGAGCGTCGTGACGACCGCCGCGGCGGCTATCGCGGCAATCGCGGCGACAATCCGCGCTACCAGCGTGATGGCGAGCGTTCCGGTTTCCGCCATGATGACCGTCGCGATGACGAGCGTCGCAATTTCCGTCATGACGGTGACCGTCGTGACTTCCGCCGTGACGATGGTGAGCGTCGTGGCGGCCGCAACTTCCACAAGGACGGCGATCGCAGGGACTTCCGCCGCGATGACCGCCGCGGGGAGCGCCGTGATGGCGAGCGTCGTAATTTCCGTCGTGATGATCGTCGTGACGGCGATCGCAGGGATTTCCGCCGTGACAACCAGCGTCGTGATTTCCACAAGGATCGCGATCAGCGTCCGGAAGGCGAGGAGCGCCGCGAATTCACCCGTGAAGAGAAGATGGAGTACCGCGAGGCGAAGCGTGGCGAGTATCTGTCGAAGCCGCGTCGCAATTCCGACGGCACGATGAGCTTCCCGTCGCAAAACCCGTACACGCATCGTCGCCCGGGCGAGCCGAAGATGCCGAAGGGCATCGAGTGGAGCATGCTGTCCACTGATGACCGTGAGCGTCTGCGTGGCCTGTCCAAGGAACATGCGGAGAACATCGGCCTGCACATCCTTGCCGCCTACACGCTTGAGGAAAGGGATCCGGAGCTGGCGCTCGAACATGCCAAGTGGGTGGCGCATCAGGCTTCCCGTATTGATTTCGCGCGTGAGACCCTTGCGTTCGTGGCCTACCGTCAGGACGATTACAAGCTGGCCCTGCGTGAGTTCCGCACCGCGTTCCGCATGAACGGTTTCCTTGACTATCTGCCGTTCATCGCCGACTGCGAGCGTGGCATGGGCGAGCCGAAGAAGGCCATCGAAACCGCCATGAGCGATGACGCGAAGTATCTGCGCGGCGAATCCAAGGCCGAGATGTTCCTCGTGTACGCGGGCGCGCTGGGCGACCTCGAGCTGTGGAATAAGGCCATTGAGATCGTGCATACGTTGGGCCGTTCCAAGGGCTTGGCCGGCGAATACCGCATGCGTGCGGTGCAGGCCGAACAGTACTTCCTCGAGCAGGCCGGACGCTCCGATGAGGCCGTGGCTCTCGACCAGCTGCTTGACAAGCTTGAGCTGCAGTACGCCGATGCCGAAGAGGACGAGACCTCCGACGATCTGGTCATTGAATACGACATGCAGGAATTGAACGACGAGCTTATGGACAAGCTCGGCATTTCCGAAGATGACGCCCAGTATGCGCCGGAAGACGAGGATGAGGACGATTCCGAGGCCGTCGACGAGAACGGCGAGACCAACGATGAGACCCAGCTTGATGCCGAAGCGGCCAAGGAAGGCGCCGAGTCCGACGACGAGCCTGCCGGTGACGGCGAAAACGCGGGCGGCTCCGAAGACGACCAGACTGAGGATGAGGTCGAATCCGCAGCCGATTCCGACAACGAGTGAGGTGCGGCAAAACAATGCTGAAATCCACAACCCGTCCGCTGAGCGAAGCCTACCAGCTGGCGCTGCTTGATCTTGACGGCGTGGTCTACCGTGGCAAGAATCCGGTGGAACATGCTGCAGAGAGCATCCGCAAGGCCGAAGGCCTCGGCATGACGGTGGAATACACCACCAACAATTCCTCCCGACTGCAATCCGTGGTGGCCGACCAGCTTAAAGGCTTCGACCTTGACGTCGAACCATGGCAGGTCATCACCTCGTCCGTGGTGGCTGCCCGCATGGTGGCCCGTGCGGTGCCGCAAGGTGCGAAAGTGTTTGTGCTCGGCGCACAGCATCTGCGTGAGGAAGTCGCCAAGCAGGGTCTTGAAGTGGTTGATTCCGCCGAAGACAAGCCGGTCGCGGCCATCCAAGGCTGGTACCCGGACATGTCTTGGAACCAGATGGCGCAAATCGCCTACGCCGTAGAACAGGGCGCCACGTATTTCGTGACCAACCGCGACCTGACCATTCCGCGTGAGCTGGGCATCGCCCCCGGTTGCGGTTCCATGATCATGGCCGTCATCAACGCCACTGGTGTGGATCCTGTTTCGTCCGCAGGCAAGCCGGAATCCGCCATGTACGACGAAGCCCGACTGCTTGCCGCGCATGATGGTGCCGAACCAGTGGCCAAGGAAGCATGCCTCGCCATCGGCGACCGCCTCGATACCGATATCGAAGCCGGCAACCGTGGCGGCTATGATTCCCTGGCCGTGCTGACCGGCGTCACCAATCCGCATGAGCTGATGTTCGCTCCGGAGCATCTGCGTCCGACCTACATCGCCAAGGACCTGACCGGACTTAACGAGTCGGCCCCCGAAGTCGTGCATGAGGCTGGCGCTTGGAGCTGCCGCGACGTGCAGGCGCGCGTCGACGGCGATCGTCTTTACGTCACCGACATCACCAGCGTCGACGGTCTTCGTGCGGCCTGCGCCGCCATGTGGGATGCGGCAGATCGTGGCCACAACGTCGACGGCATGATCGTGCCGGAATTCCGAATCGCCTGATTGCCGCACGTGCGTATGCGCAACATGAATGACGATTCCGGTGCCGTCGTCCGACTCGACATCGCGCTGGTGGAGCGTGGCGTCACGGATAGTCGCTCCAAAGCACAACGGCTGATCGAATCCGGCAAGGTCCGGGTGAACGGCACCGTCGCATCCAAAGCGTCGCTCAAAGTCACGGCCGCCGACACGCTTGATGCCGATCTGGGAGACGATTACGTCTCCCGTGGAGCCTACAAGCTGGTCGGCGCGTTCGACATGTTCTCCCAGACGGGCCTGCGTTCCGCGGAAGGATTCGATTGCCTCGACATCGGCGCGTCCACCGGCGGTTTCTGCGACGTGCTTCTGCGACGCGGTGCCGCGCATGTGATCGCGCTCGACGTGGGGCACGGCCAGCTTGACCCGCGCATCGCAGGCAACGAGCGCATCATCGAAATGAGCGGCGTCAACATCCGCGACGTCGAAGCGGATGATCTGCCGTACCGGCCAAGCATGATCGTATCCGACGTGTCATTCATCTCGTTGACATACGTGATTCCCGTCATCGCGCGCATCGCCGCGCCCGGCGCACACGTCGTGCTGCTGGTCAAACCGCAGTTCGAAGTCGGCAAAGGCAACCTCGGCAAAAACGGCATCGTGGAAAGCGAAACCTTACGCAAACAGGCGCTCGACACCGTCACCGCCTGCGCGAAAGCCAACAGACTGGATGTACGCGCCACGGCGGTCTCACCGATCGAAGGCACGCACGGCAACATCGAGTATCTGCTGTATGCAGTGGCGTAAACCGTTCTCCGCCAATCGATAGCGTAAAAATGAAAGGCCGGCAGCCCATATGAAAAATCCCATATGGACCGCCGGCCTTTTGCATGTTCCGCGGGCCTAGCCCCTCAAAAACTTGTCGATCTGATCCTGCTTGCCCATGATGATGAGCTCGTCGTTACGGTGCATAATCAGCTCTTTCGAACCGTATTCGAATTCCTTACCCGGCGATTTGACACCGACCACGGTGATGCCGAACCGTTCATGCACGCGCGCATCCTCGATGGAGTAACCGACGACATGCGGGGGAGTGTGGATCTTCACCACGCTGTACGCGCCTTCAAGCTCGATGTAGTCCAGATAGTTGCCGGACACCAAGTGCCCTACGCGTTTGCCGGCATCGGTCTCCGCGTTGATGATGTGGCGTGCCCCGATACGCTGCAGGATGCGGGCGTGTTCCTTGGACACTGACTTGGCCCAGATGTCGGAGATGCCGGCATCAAGCAGATTCCCGGCGGTGATGACGGACGCTTCGCCGCTGTCGCCGATGGCTACGACCGCCGTGTCGAAATCGGACGCGTTGATCTGCTCCAACGCCATCACGTCGGTCATATCGGCCTGCACGGTGGGGATCTGCGAGGACCAGCGGTTCACCAGTTCGCCGTCCTTGTCGACGGCGAGCACATCCTGTCCCATCGTATCCAATGTGGTGGCTACGGAACTGCCGAAACGGCCGAGTCCTACCACAAGAACGCTTCTGGTGTTGTTAGCCATGATTGTTCGTGTACCTTTCGATGTTCTTTCCGGATGTCAAGTATAGGAAGTCGTATCGCTGGTCCTGTTCAGCCAACCACGATCTGCTCGGTGGGGTAGCGGACCGGCTCCACATTGCGCGGTCTGGAGATCGCATAGGCAATGGTAAGCGGCCCAAGCCTGCCGATGAACATGGTGGCGGCGAGAATATACAGCACCGTCGGATTGGACGCACTCGCTACGCCGACCGAATAGCCTCCCAGACCGAACGCGGAGCAGGTGTCGAACAGTGCATTGGACAGGGAGCATCCGGTGATGGCCATCAATGTCATGGACACTATGGTGACGAGTGCCAGACATGAGGTGGTGACGGCCACGGCCGTCATGACGGCTTGCGAATGGATGCGACGATGGAATGCGTTGACGTCATGGCGTCCGGTGAACGCGGCGCGGCAGGTCAGCAGAATCACTGCGAGCGTGGTGACGCGGATGCCGCCTGCGGTCGAAGTGCTGCCGCCGCCGATGAACATGACGATGGACAGGAACACCTTCGTCGCGTCGCTCACGCCCGGCATCCACGACAAATCGAAGCCGGAACTGCGGGGCATGACGGCCGCCACCATCGCATGCCACAACCGCGGTTCCACGCCTTCAGTGGCGAACAACAGTCTGTTGTTCCATTCCATGACGAGGAACCAAGTGAACGAGGCGAGCACGATGCAGAACGTGGTGGTCAGCGTGAGCTTGGTATGCAGGCTCCAACGCTTCGGCGGACGATGGTTGCGCCATGAGCGCATGAGGTTAAGCAGGACGGGGAAGCCGAGCGTGCCGCAGAACGCGCTGACGAGGATAGGCAGACCGACAGCCCAATTGTTGACATGCAGGCCGGCGCCGTCAGGGGTGAAGCCGGCGTTGTTGTATGCCATGACCGCGAAGAACAACGATTCCCACAGCGTGTGCCGCACATTGCCATGATTGACTTTGTACAGGCCGGGGAACAGCGCCACGAACGTGATGCCTTCGATGGTGAACGCGGTGGCGATGACCACGGTGAGCACGCCCTTGATCTCGCCGAGTTTCGTGGTGCCCAGCTCGTTGGCCGTCAGCAGCTTTTGCGTGGCCTTGAGATGGTGGTTCACGGCCAAGGCGATGAGTGAAGCGAACGTCATGACGCCCAAGCCGCCCATCTGCACGGAGAAGATGAGCACGGCCTGGCCGAAAGCGGACCAATGCGTCGTCGAATTGACGATGGAGATGCCACACGTCGAAATCGCGGAGATCGCGGTGAAGAACGCGGTGGTGAATGTCGTTTGCTCGCCTTTCGGCGTGGCGGTGGGCGTGAGCAGGAGCAGCGTGGACAATGCGCCCAACATCATGAAGTACAGGATGGTCAGACGTCCGGGATGTGTGGTGAGTCTGTGCATTAGGCTGCGCTTGCGCGGCTTGCGCTCCTCCGCCATGGCCTTCTCGAACGTGTCCCCGGAGAACCACCAGGCATAGCCATGTGAGGCCTCGCGATTGGAGGAGGACTCGTCGAAGACGAGGTTGGACATGCTGTTCCTCGCTCCTTGTCTGTATAAACGGTCTTCGTTTCCTTGAGCTATTGTAGACGGTAGTGTGACGAACGGTGCAGAGACATACCATTCGGCCTGTTCGGCGGATTCGTGGGAAAACGACGAACAGGTTTTGCGGGTGGGATGTACGTGGCTCGTGAACGAACGGAAACGTCTGCGGCGTGTCCGGACACCCGCTACCGCCATTCGTTCATTTGTTCGATTACAATGGTAGGCATCGGCGTCCGTCGAGGACGTGGTATGTACGAGAGTTCTCGGAAAGGGCTTGCGATGCACGGTACCCGGCATGCGGTGGTAGTGACGCATACACGTCTGCGTGAAAGCGGCACGGTGGTCGAAGAAGCCGTCGAACAGCTGCGGCGCGCCGATTTCGAAGTGACGATCATCGACAATATCGAAGCGCCCGATTTCGGCAGCAAGACGCCAGTAGTGCCGAAAAACACGGAAATCGTGGTCGTGCTTGGCGGGGACGGTACCATTCTGCGCGCGGCCGAACTGGTTCATTGCACTGAAGTGCCCATCCTCGGCGTGAACCTAGGGCATGTCGGCTTTCTTGCCGAATTTGAAAGCTTCCAGATGAGCGAGGCGATCCGTCGGATCGCCGACCACGACTATTCCATCGACGAACGTATGATCGCCCACGTCGACGTATGGCTGCCGGGCGCGACGGAACCCATCGAGGACTGGGCGTTGAACGACATCACTTTGGAACGTGCGGACCGTGGCAAGATGGTGGAATTGTCCATCCGTGTCGACGACGTGGAGATGAGCTCATTCGGTTGCGATGGCGTGATCGTATCCACGCCGACCGGTTCCACCGCCTACGCGTTTTCCGCGGGCGGGCCGATCATGTGGCCGAATGTGAAAGCCTTGCAATTGGTGCCGTTGGCGGCGCATGCGTTGTTCGCACGTCCGCTCATCATCGGTTCCGGCTCCACGTTCGCCATCGACATTCTCGAGGATTCCACGTCGGATGGCTGGATCTGCTGCGACGGCCGTCGTCAACGCGCACTGCCCAAAGGCACACGTGTCGAAGTGCGTGAATCGAAATGCACTTTGCGATTGGCTCGTTTGTCTGGCGTGCCGTTCACGAACCGGCTCGTCACCAAATTTGATTTGCCTGTCGTCGGCTGGCGCGAGCAGGCGCGCAAAACCGGTGGCATACATCATGGGCAATCGTTCCCTAGAACCGGCAAACCGGAAAGCGGGAAGTGACCGGGCATGCTGGAAGAGCTTGAGATTCACAATCTCGGTCCGATTCGTTCCGCTCTGATCGCCCCGGCAGGTGGTATGACGGCGATCACCGGTGAGACGGGAGCCGGCAAATCGATGCTGCTCAGTGCGATCCGACTGATTTCCGGCGGTCCCTCCGACGGTGGCCGTGTTTCCGTCGACGCTCAGGAGGCGTGGGCGCAGGGCGTGTTCGAAGTCGCTTCGTCGCCGGCCGCGGTGGCCGCGGCACGGGAAGCCGGCTTCGAACCGGAGGATGGCGAGCTGTTTCTGTCGCGTAAAGTGCCCGCTTCCGGACGATCCCGCAGCATGCTGTCGGGACGTAGCGTGCCGCGTTCCGTGCTTGCTTCCGTCGCCGCCGAATTGGTGACGATCCACGGCCAGGCCGACCAGTTACGTATCGCGACCGTTTCGCGGCAGCGCGAATTCCTTGACCGCTATGCGGGGGATGAAGTGGCTTTGGCCGCCTACGGCAAGACGTGGAACGCGTTGCGCGCGATGGACGAGCGGTTGGAACGGCTCAACAGCCAGGAATCGTCCATGCGCCAGCAGGCGGATTATCTGCGCGAATCAATCGAACGCATCAACCGTGTCGACCCGCAGCCGGGGGAGATGGACGAATTGCGCGCACGGCGGGACCGCATCGAAAACGCCGCCGAAATCGCCGAAGGCGTGACCCGCGCATTGGGTGCGTTGGACGCCTCGCAAGTGGCGGATGACGTTGAATCGGCCAGCGCCGCCGATTTGATCGACCGTGCCTCGCAGGCATTGCGCGCCATTCACGTGGAAGGCGTGTTTTCCGAGCTTGCCGACCGGCTCGACTCCATCAGCACCGATTTGTCCGACGTGGTGTTCAGCCTGTCCGGCGAAGTGGACAATGAGGCGAGCGTGGAGGATCTGGATGCCATCAACGGGCGCATCCACGAGCTGGACGAGCTGACCCGCCGATGGGGGCCGGAATTGTCCGACGTGATCACGTGGAGGGACAAGGCCGTATACGATTTGGAGGATTTGGACGCCTCGCCGGAAAAGGTCGAACAGCTGGAAGCTGAACGCGCCCAACTGCTTGAGGCTGCGAAAAAAGCCGCGCAGGCTGTGAGCAAACGGCGTAGAGCCGCGGCGAAGGAACTCGCTTCCAAAGTCACCGCGGAACTTGATTCGCTGGCCATGGGCACTTCGAAACTGGAGATCCGCGTGGCGGAACGCGAACAGTTGGACGCCACCGGAGCGGACGACATCGAATTCCTCTTCACCCCGTTTCCCGGCTCCCCGCAGCTGCCGATGGGCAAAAGCGCGTCCGGCGGCGAATTGAGCCGTCTGATGCTCGCGCTTGAACTGGTCGCCGCCGAAAAGCATGTCGTGGCCGGCGGACCCGTGCCGCCGATGACGTTCATCTTCGATGAGGTCGACGCCGGCGTGGGAGGCAAGGCCGCTGTGGAGCTGGGTGCCCGCTTGGCCAAACTCGCCCAATCCGCGCAGGTTCTGGTCGTCACGCACCTGCCGCAGGTCGCCTCCTGGGCGGACGAACAATATGTGGTCGCCAAAGGCGAAACCAAGGATGGTTCCATCGCCACCACCATCAGCCAGGTGCGCGGGGATGAGCGCGTGCACGAAATCGCCCGCATGCTGTCCGGCAGCGAAAGCGAAACATCTCTGGAACATGCCGAGGAACTGCTCAAATCGTCGGTGCTTGACTGACGGCGGATTCAATCGTAAAAAGTAATCGCAAATCGTAAAAGCGGTAATTGCAAAACAAAGGAGCCGATATGACACAGGAAACCAAGGCGAACCAAGGCAAAGGCGCCATCTTCGACCTTGACGGCACGCTACTCGACTCCATGGGCGTGTGGGATCAGGTGGATGTCGACTTCCTTGCCAAACGCGGCATCGAGGTGCCAGACGACTACATGCAGAAGGTCGCGGCCATGCAATTCCGCCAGATCGCCGAATACACAATCGCACGATTCGGCCTGTCGGACACTCCCGAAGCGTTGATGGAGGAGTGGGACCATATGGCACGTGTCATGTACGCCACGGTGGTTGAAGCCAAACCGTATGCGCGCGAATATCTGGAATCGTTGAAGGTGAGCGGCGCGAAACTGGCCGTGGCTACATCATTGCCACCGATGTTGCGAGAGCCGGCTATGAGGCATGTCGGCATTTTCGATTATTTCGACGAGGTGGTCAGTGTCGACGATGCGGGCGATATCGGCAAGGACAGGCCGGACGTGTACCTGCTGGCCGCGTCGAGGCTCGGTATCGAGCCGACCGACTGCACCGTATTCGAGGATCTGCTCGTCGGCATGCGCTCGGCCAAGTCCGTCGGCATGCGGGTGTGGGCCATGCATGACGATTCGTCCAATGCTGATTGGTCGGCGATTTGCGCTCTGGCGGATGGTGTCATGTTCGACTTCCACGACGCGCCTGCCGTATTGTAGGAACCGGTGTCGTACGGGGATATATACATTTGGGGCTTTCCGTTGATTCGGAAGACCCCAAATCCGTTCTCCATAAGAGTCTACCGGTTGGCTCGGTTCAGATGTCCTTGCTACCGTAAATATGCAGCGATATCTTGCTGGAGAACGCCAAGGCGAGTACGTCGATGATCAAGAATGCCGCTAATGCAATGGCTTGGTGCCGGCTGATCGCCTCGGCCAGCTGTTCGACGGTCTTTTCGAATTCCGGCAATGCCTTGCGCAGTCCGATGACCGTGCCCACGATCACGCCGATGCTCAGAATAATGGCGGCCATGGCACGATAAGGGGAGAACCGGTACAGGAACGGCTGCACGATGGTGTTGAGTAGCACGAGGGTCAGCACGGTCATCGCGGCGAAACCGATCGCATCCGTCACTTTAACTGGCTCGTGCATGATGATGCTGGCGCAGGCGATACTGACGGCCACTTCCAATCCCGCCACCAGATCGCAGACGATAAGGAATGCGAATCGTCCGAGGATCTGGTGGTTGCGGTTGATGGGCACGATGCCGTTCATCCAATGATGGTTGTTCATTTGTTCATAGGAGAACAGGGTGATATTAAGCATCAGGAAGCCGGAGGCCGCCCCGCCGATGGCGGCTCCCGCAACGCTGTCGAGAGTGGACCCTGTGGCCGCCATCAGGCATGTAACACCTGGAGCGTACGTGAAGAAGATGGCTATGTACGACCGCCCGTAGCTGATGGTGCGGTTCCAGTCCAAGGAAATCTGCCTAAGGATGGCGGTCATGGCGTCCGCGTTCGCTGTCGTGTTCATCGTACGTCTCCTTTGTTAGTATTGCCGATTGCCGTATGTTCCGCGGCATTGGTCAGTCTGATCACATCCTCAATCGAAGCATGCTGTGTCAGAAGACCGTCGGTGCCGCCGATGTGTGGGATGTCCTGCGTGCGGACCAACGCGTCGAAGCCGGTTGCGTATGTGCGTATGCCGACCATTGCCCGCTGTAGACCGTCCGTAAGCTCATCCGGACCGCCCTTGACCAGACGGAACGCGTCTTCGAACTCGTCTTTCGGTCCGCTGTAATGCAGCATGCCGTGCGTGATATACGTGAGGAAATCCGCGCAACGCTCCAAATCGGCGGTGATATGCGTGGAGAAGATTACGCTGTGTTCGCCATCCGCAACATAATCGGACAGAATGTCCATGAGCTCGTCGCGGGACAGTACGTCCAGACCGCTGGTCGGCTCGTCGAGAATCAGCAGTTTCGCATCGTGGCTCAACGCCACGGCGAGCATGAGTTTCATCTGCATGCCGCGCGACAGGTCCTTGATCTTCTTGTTCCGTACGAGTCCGAACCGTCTGAGGTATGCGTCGAACAGATTGTGGTCCCACAGCGGGTACATTGGGCTGCTTGTCCGTTCCACCGCGTCGACCGTCATGTATTCGATGAAATAGCTGCTGTCGAGTACTACGCCCAGCTGCTCTTTGGCCCGCTCCTCATCGGCCATCGCGTCAAGGCCGAGCACTTCGATTCGTCCCGCGTCTCGCGTGGTCATATTGAGGATCAGTTTGATCAACGTGGATTTGCCGGCGCCGTTCGGACCGACCAGACCCATGATGTAGCCGGACGGCAGGTCGAAGGTCACGTCATCCAATGTGAAGCCGGAATCATAATGCTTCGTCAATCCGGTTACGCTCAAGGCCAAGGTTGGCCGTGTCCCGTGGGGGAGCGAGGAATCGTTCATGATTGTTCCCTGTATGCTTTCTCGAACATGCCAAGCAGATCAAGCAGGCTGATGTCGGCGGCTTTGGCCTCGATGGAAACTTCACGGAGCTTGTCCATGATGCGTTCGCGCGCACGTTCCTTCATGAGTTCGTTGCCTCGTTCCATCACGAACGTGCCTTTGCCCTGCACGTTCTCCACGAGCCCCTCGTCAGCCAGTTCGTTATACGCTCTGGTCACGGTGAGCACGCTGACGCGCAGTTCCTTGGCGAGCTTGCGCAGTGAGGGAAGCGCCTCGCCTGCCGTAAGCTCACCCGACATGATCACGGACCTGATTTGGCTCTTGATCTGTTCGTAAATCGGTTCTCCGGACACGGATGAGATGATCAGCTTCAATCTGTGCCTCTTTTTCTGTATATTCCGTAGGTGATATATCTCCCAGCTGAACAGTTAGATGCAAACTGTTCAGCTGTTATATATAACAGTAACACAGAAAACCCGTACTGTTATTGCGTGTCGCATAACAGTACGGGTTTTGTCGGAATATAAGGGAATCCGCCGCTCCATGAACGTCTCTTGCGGTCGGCGATTGACGGAAGCGACATTTACTTGCGTTCGCGGATTCCCGTATGGACGGTTATACGCGAGTCGGATGGATGATACGGCGGAAACACAGGTAGATCAGCCACGCCAACGGCATGATCGTCAACATAGGCAATGTAGGGAACCGGCGATGAGTCCCACTTCAGTCATGATTGCGATTTGCTTCGCACCGAAGGAGAGAGCGTCCCTTTTGGTGCGATCCGTCGCTTGGGTGGTGTTGCTATCTTGCTGCATGATTGTTTATTAGGGAAACCGTCTGTTATTCCATTCCCTTATAGAGTTCTTTGGCGAGATCAACCAGTGACTTGTCTGAGCCTGCTGGGCCAATAAGGCATGCGCCGCATGGCAGTCCATCTGCTGTTTCCAATGTCGCGTATCGTCCGTTCATAATCGGGCAGTTGTTGAAACATCGACAGATCAATCAGACCGTGAACGCCTTTGGTGATGTCAACGGCTTGCGTCACGTCGAAGTCGATGGCGG
>OBVZ01000555.1_pt1 | contig 17954 bp, 11 predicted proteins | sample 1476241 | NCBI WGS metagenome assembly OBVZ01 (sample SAMEA2580034, study PRJEB22360) | human gut metagenome | reverse complement strand
TTCCTGCTGGAAACCAGCCGCCTATGCTGCCGAAAAATAGTGCCTATACTGTGGATGCCAACTTGCAGAAACACACCAGAGCGCCGCCGCGCACCCGCTCCGGTCGATTTCAATCCACGCTCTCCGTAAGGAGAGCGACCCCTCTACTGGTAAGGAGACTGATTATGGTCGATATTTCAATCCACGCTCTCCGTAAGGAAAGCGACCCGACCGCGAGGTAGTCGGATGATTGCATGGCGATATTTCAATCCACGCTCTCCGTAAGGAGAGCGACCACCGCGCCATGCAGTATTTCAGTACTACCCCGTTATTTCAATCCACACTCTCCGTAAGGAGAGCGACATAGCGAGGCCGTCAGATACGAGCTTCCCAAACTCATTTCAATCCACGCTCTCCGTAAGAAGAGCGACACTCCAAAAACCACTGCATACACTGTTACACCTAATTTCAATCCACGCTCTCCGTAAGGAGAGCGACATGGAAACCCCGCGCAATTCCGATAATTACGATATTTCAATCCACGCTCTCCGTAAGGAGAGCGACTCGAGCCGACCGGGTATGCGCCTTGAGCTGTGAATTTCAATCCACGCTCTCCGTAAGGAGAGCGACCGGCACCACCGGCAAGCTCGGTGAGATCACCATCAAATTTCAATCCACGCTCTCCGTAAGGAGAGCGACTTGGCCGGTATCGGATTCTGCGGGTTGACGAGCTGGCTATTTCAATCCACGCTCTCCGTAAGGAGAGCGACTCATGTCGTTGATCTCGGCCCGGTGGGTGTCGATATTTCAATCCACGCTCTCCGTAAGGAGAGCGACACGTTTCCGCACGACTTGACGCCCTCGAAAAGATTTCAATCCACGCTCTCCGTAAGGAGAGCGACACAAGCGAAAACCCATATCTGGAGGCCACAAAATATTTCAATCCACGCTCTCCGTAAGGAGAGCGACTCTGCAATTGGCCGGCGAAGTTCGCCATGCCGACATTTCAATCCACGATCTCCGTAAGGAGAGCGACACCGGAGAGCGTCGGCAAATGGCGAAACTATTATTATTTCAATCCACGCTCTCCGTAAGGAGAGCGACAATATCAGAGGCGCATGCCAAGCGCAACTCAGATATTTCAATCCACGCTCTCCGTAAGGAGAGCGACATATCCTGCGTGACCAGCTCGTCACGCTGCGGCAGATTTCAATCCACGCTCTCCGTAAGGAGAGCGACTGCCCGTGACGCGAATCGCGTAGCCGGTCAAACCATTTCAATCCACGCTCTCCGTAAGGAGAGCGACGCGTGGAAGCAGCTTTTCGTCAGCTATGGCGCAAATTTCAATCCACGCTCTCCGTAAGGAGAGCGACCGTATCCTCCCTGATCGTCCGCGGCCAGGTCGGAATTTCAATCCACGTTCTCCGTAAGGAGAGCGACGGCCACCGTCATTCGGATATGCGGCAGGCTTGGAATTTCAATCCACGCTCTCCGTAAGGAGAGCGACCTGGCGTCCATTGACGATGGAACAGTCCGAAGCGATTTCAATCCACGCTCTCCGTAAGGAGAGCGACTTCGGGTTCCGGGGGAGTGTGGCCGGGAAGCACATTTCAATCCACGCTCTCCGTAAGGAGAGCGACCGGGTTCAGCTGCGCCTTGGTCAGGTCGGCGCTATTTCAATCCACGCTCTCCGTAAGGAGAGCGACGTTTCGGGAAATGCAGCCGCACATGACGCAATAAGCAATTTCAATCCACGCTCTCCGTAAGGAGAGCGACCCGCGACTTGGGGAGGTTGATTCGCAGGTATGCGAATTTCAATCCACGCTCTCCGTAAGGAGAGCGACGCGTATTGCGGGCGAATCATGTCGCCATGCTCGGCATTTCAATCCACGCTCTCCGTAAGGAGAGCGACGCAGCGCATCCTCGACGCCGGACTGGCCATGGAATTTCAATCCACGCTCTCCGTAAGGAGAGCGACATTCACGCCGACGCTGGACTTGGCCGTGTCGATATTTCAATCCACGCTCTCCGTAAGGAGAGCGACTCATGACGGCCATTCCACGGTCGGGGGTTCGATATTTCAATCCACGCTCTCCGTAAGGAGAGCGACGCCTGAACATCCAGAAGGCCACGCCCGCAACATGATTTCAATCCACGCTCTCCGTAAGGAGAGCGACCGCCTCTGGAACCACCACGCCAGCCACCATCAAAGATTTCAATCCACGCTCTCCGTAAGGAGAGCGACCGGCAGTCCGTATTTTGCCATCGTACAGTTCGTATTTCAATCCACGCTCTCCGTAAGGAGAGCGACCAGGCCGCCGACCATGTCGGACACCAACTGCATATTTCAATCCACGCTCTCCGTAAGGAGAGCGACGCATGCCGACTGGCAGGGAATGGCTCCGTTCTGATTTCAATCCACGCTCTCCGTAAGGAGAGCGACATACAGGCGCGGGAAAGCGCCATAACCGCGTACGAATTTCAATCCACGCTCTCCCGTAAGGAGAGCGACCCCGCGTTCTATTGGAACGCCAAAAGTCAAGAGATTTCAATCCACGCTCTCCGTAAGGAGAGCGACTCGCTTGATGCTTATGGCGTGGCTCAGGCTTGATATTTCAATCCACGCTCTCCGTAAGGAGAGCGACTGTCCGCCCCTGCCTCATTGTAGTTGGGGATATAATTTCAATCCACGCTCTCCGTAAGGAGAGCGACAAAATAAAAAGACTTGACAGGACGGCGCAAAAAATTTCAATCCACGCTCTCCGTAAGGAGAGCGACAGTGACCCTCAAGTGAGGTTAAACCGTTGGAATATTTCAATCCACGCTCTCCGTAAGGAGAGCGACCTCAGCGAAGCAAAGAAAGGCGTTCATCCTAGTGCTATTTCAATCCACGCTCTCCGTAAGGAGAGCGACCAAGCCCTTCTTCGATATACCCATTGCGCATAGAATTTCAATCCACGCTCTCCGTAAGGAGAGCGACCGCTCAAGGGGCAAAGATCAACGATATTCTTCGTATTTCAATCCACGCTCTCCGTAAGGAGAGCGACAATCTTCGAATGCGTCTTAGACGCCAATTGCTGATTTCAATCCACGCTCTCCGTAAGGAGAGCGACTCCTTCGTTACGACAAACGCATAATAATTACCCTATTTCAATCCACGCTCTCCGTAAGGAGAGCGACTCTTACTTCTTATCTTTACCGGTAGGAATACCGGTACGATTTCAATCCACGCTCTCCGTAAGGAGAGCGACTGATCGATGTTCGTAATGTGCTCATGAGTTCGGATTTCAATCCACGCTCTCCGTAAGGAGAGCGACCTTTCGAACACGTCCGATGATACGGAGAGCGTTATTTCAATCCACGCTCTCCGTAAGGAGAGCGACACAACATCCTTCTGCAAGGCCATATCCCCTATGAATTTCAATCCACGCTCTCCGTAAGGAGAGCGACCTTTTGTTTCGCGGATGAGTGTTTCGAGTCGATATATTTCAATCCACGCTCTCCGTAAGGAGAGCGACGCGGAGTTCCCAACAATTGCCGATAAACCCTACAATTTCAATCCACGCTCTCCGTAAGGAGAGCGACCTCCAATTCTCAGACAAACTCGCGGAACCATCACATTTCAATCCACGCTCTCCGTAAGGAGAGCGACTCCTCGAAGGCGACAACATCGAAGCCATCGTCAGAATTTCAATCCACGCTCTCCGTAAGGAGAGCGACCGGACAGGCCACGGGGCTTGACACCATGACAGTATTTCAATCCACGCTCTCCGTAAGGAGAGCGACTGTACATGACGCGGCGGCAAAATCGTTTCAATCAATTTCAATCCACGCTCTCCGTAAGGAGAGCGACCTTTGCGCAGATTACGATATCGGGCGGGAATGTTATTTCAATCCACGCTCTCCGTAAGGAGAGCGACTGGCACGAGTCTGTCCACGTTCCGGCCTTGCCAAATTTCAATCCACGCTCTCCGTAAGGAGAGCGACGACACCCTCGTAAGGCTTGAAACGTTCCCTGATATTTCAATCCACGCTCTCCGTAAGGAGAGCGACTGTCACCAATGCGGTACTCGACCGCGTTGGAACGATTTCAATCCACGCTCTCCGTAAGGAGAGCGACGTGATGCTTGCCGCCACGGGTGTCCATCGTCCTATTTCAATCCACGCTCTCCGTAAGGAGAGCGACCGTCGACTACGTCACCAATGGTGAGAACCACAGCCCTATTTCAATCCACGCTCTCCGTAAGGAGAGCGACTCGGCCTGGTCAAGGCGCGAACTCGCAACTTTAATATTTCAATCCACGCTCTCCGTAAGGAGAGCGACCCTTGTCGTTGTCTCCATGCAGAGGGAAATAGGGTATTTCAATCCACGCTCTCCGTAAGGAGAGCGACGAAAACAACGGCATACTAATTCGCAATTATTTTATTTCAATCCACGCTCTCCGTAAGGAGAGCGACCTCGCACTGCGGGTTGTTCAACGCGAACGGCAGATTTCAATCCACGCTCTCCGTAAGGAGAGCGACCGTGCAGCTGGACATTTTTGTCCACTTTCTGAGACGCAAGCCAGCTGCTTGGCTTTAAGCATATCAAACAACACCACCGGTACGACGAACAACATGCCTAAAACGAGCAGCTGTCTTTCTGTCTCATTTTAATGTCCACTATTTAGTTTTCAAACGCCCACGAAAATCACAATTCGGATTTCGACAGTTTTTCAGGTGCGAAAGGCACCCCTCATCATGAGCGCTTCCACTTCGCACAAACACCATTTCAAGACCGGCCACCTTGCCGAAACCACAATACCGCCGGCTAGAGAACACGCTCCAGATGCCGGACGTCACACGTCACACTCAAACACTCAACCCGGCATACCCCACACCATATCGTTATGACACCATGCCATTTTACCCTGTGCTATATCATCATCACATCATTAACCGGCAAACTCCGTTCACGCCCATAACGCTCAATCCTATCCGCATATCGAGAGCCAAGTTTATAAAAGCGCAGACTGTCCTCATCAATATTGGCAATCTTCAACAAATCGTGTACCAACACCAGATAATCGGAAGGACTCACCGAGCATTCGAAAACACTGTTCTGTACACGCTGTCCGTATTTCATGCATGTCTTCGCCACCAAACGAAGACGACGCTTCCCCTCAGGGGTTTCCGTACTCACATCGTACGCAACCACAACCATCATGGTTTTTCACCTCCAATAACACATCACCACGAATCACAACATTATCGTTCTCCAAGGCAAGATAGGCATCTTCTGTCATCACAAACAACGTGTTTAACAGCTGCTTCATCACTCCCCGCTTTCCTTGAGCCGTTCTTCGATATATGCTTTTGCCGATTTCATCTTCCGTAATTCAGGCAGGCACAAATCCCGTAGAGAACATGCCGAACACGATCTGGTCTGTTTCACTTTGGGAGTCCATCCACGGGAGAAAAGATCATGCATTTGCAAGAAGTCAGCTTCGACCATGTTGCGAAGATCTTCGTCAAATTTTACCCGCTCACGACGTTTTGTCTGCTGATAGAACAAAGCACCTTCAGGAATATCACACGCGAGCATTTCTTCCAAGCACATCGCTTCCGCGCATAGCTGTAAACGATCAGCATCAATCGTTTTGGATTTGCCGTGTTTGTATTCAATCGGATATGGCAACCACAATTCATCTCTTCCGTGAAGCGGAACACCATCATTAGACTTATGGAATTCCACAACATCACAGGCTCCAGTTATGCCGAGCGCTCGCGAATAAACTCTCAAATCCCGCATGATCAGCATATCGCCGCGAGATTCAGAAGCCGCATAATCGTGGGCGCGTTCATGTTCCAGATGCCCCGCTGTGGTCAGATAATTTTCTGACCACAGCTGCTCGATATGAATAAGCGCCCATTGACGCTTGCAGAATGAGAAATGCTGAATACCCGAAAGGGCCAGCCAATCTTCTTCTGAATAACCATCTGGCCCTTTCATATAAGCACCTCTCATCTAGGCTTGGACGTTGTAATCAGCGGCCTTCGATTACTTCGTAGCGAAGGCCTGGAATGGAAGCGTCATCTACATTCACGGTTCCATCCGCGTCAACGGAAACGGAACGATGAACTTTGGCCGAAGAATACTGCCCCCCCTTGCAGTTATGTGCAAACCAGACGACATCCAGCACTTCCATCGATCCCGACGGACGTGCCGAACTCTCATCATTCTCGAAAAGCGTGACCAGAGCTTCCTTGATTTTCTCTGCATCTTCTGCGCTGAAACCTGTTCTTTCCGCCAGCTGGGGGCTAATGCTTCCATAAGTTACATATACGGCGCGTCCAGAGACGCGATACTTCATGCCCATGGTGTCGGATGATTTTTTACCGGAATCCGTAGTCTCGCTGTTGACCGATTTAGTGATTTGCACATCGTCAATTGCAATGGGATTAATGGAGAATGCCGGCTGAATCGAGACCGGTCCGCGTACGCCAATCGAAACCTCATCGGTATCCTTGGCCTTCTTAAAGGCGAAAACCTGACCAAAGGACCGCACATCAAGCCAACGCTCGCACACCTTACCGAAGACTACATTCTTCTGCTTCTGCTCATCCTTCGGCAAGGTCTTCAGATATGTATTGAACCTGTCCGACAGCGATTTGGCACCATCATCGGAACGATCATCAGACTGTACAAAGACTGATTCTCCTGCATCCTGCAGACGGTTGCGGATCTTCCTCTTCAAGGCGACGTCGGAAACCTCACCCAGCCCTTCTGACGTCGTTCTCGGGCGATTACCATTCAACGGATCACCATTGGGATTTGCGTTATTCACCTCAAAGGCAATCGCAAAATCAATCTTATTTTCCAAAGCTGCCATAATCACATACTCCTTACTTATAGGCGATGAATCGACTCTGATAATTACAAAAGTCAGTTGTTGCTATTATTCTTTTGAGAAATCTCTTGCGCTTTACGCCTAGATGCTCTCCGCTGACATGAATATCCCAGAAGAAACATTGGCGAAAGCGCCTTATTATCTTCAAAATCACCTTCCTTAAACAAAGCCATAACATCATCGACCTCATTACGGAACCAGGAACCACCGTTTGCCGATTTAAGGTATGGCGTAAGCTGCTTCCACAATGTGCCCCACGTCGTATAGGGCTTCGCCGTGAAATTGCTCATCAATTTGATTGCATTGGTTGGACGGTCCTTGACTCCCTGCTTACGCAAGACGCTTTCCTCGAAATTGTCGGCAAGCGCCAACAACCTTCCATACAGGTAATCACGATCATCTCGATTCGGTTCAAGATACATGGTTATTACATCCTCCTGTCTATGCTGTTTTCTTGTTTCATCGATATAGTGTTTTTTCCATAGGCTGCAAGCGATTTCAAAATCACGACGCCAGACCCTGATATTGTCGTATCCCATAGGCCTGGTGACCTTATGGCATGCGGCATTCAAAATCGACATGGGAAATTGCGCTCCGCCAAACATACATTCAATAAGCCGTTCCTTCACATCTTTCGCGAAGCGTTTATAGCTCTTGCTGCTCCTATCAGACGTGTCACAAGCACAGTTGATAATGTCAGTGAACGATGGGGCCCCTTCATACTGAACGACATTAACCCGCTCAGCTCCCTCCACGATGCTTTTTTTGAAAGATGTAAGAGGCCAAGCTGCATCGACATGCCATTGCAGTATGCGCTTAATGTATTCGTCCTTCTGAAGCTCGCAGTAGAACGTTACGCCTAAACGCCCCGTTGTAGCAGCATCCAAGATGACGACAACCATCGGATCATTGTGCTTCTTCAGATCCTCCGCACCCTCATATCCTCTCAGAACCCTTGAGAAAATTTTTGCATACTGAACATTTGTCGCATTTAGCGCATCGCTGATGTCGTCATGAAGCGCTTTGGATTCGTCAGCTATTGACGAGAAGGAATCATCAAAATCAAAAGATCCTGACTGCGGATTCAATACGGGCTTTTCCTCAGGTCTTTTTATTGCCCAGACAACGATAGCCTGATTGCCTGTCAATATTCCATGATTATTCACCAACTCATGATTCACATCAAGTCGTTCCAAGCATTGGAAAATCTCACGCGCTTCCTTTTTCAGGTTGACGATTGCTAAGCAATTGCCGTTCTTCCGCGCCTGCTGATAAATAATCTGCCCTAGTTCATCGCAGCTTTTATTTTCAGCTGAAGCAACAATTCTTGTACGTCGAAGCTTGTCTTCATAGCTTTCCGTTTCAGCAATAAGATCAGGCTTTTCCGAAAGAAGCAGATTCTCTCGTTTGGTTTTTTCAAGTAACGGCTGCGTCGCAGAGCACAAAAGAATCGTTGAATTGGTAATCTTCGATAGGAAGCTGACGATCTCATTGAACAGATTGATTGTGTTCATCGGCAACGACTGTATTTCATCAAAAATGATGACACTGTCGGCCATATTATGGAATTTCCGGAGTTTGGTTCCGCGAGCAGACATGACAGTCTCAAGGAATTCCACCATAGTGGTAACAATTATCGGATTGTCCCAACGCTCTGCCGCCAACTTGCGCTGATGCTCCCCGGCATCCTCAAACTCACTCGACGCATTATCCGCTACATCAGCGGAACGTTGCATACCTGCAGTGGAGTAATGCTCCAATAGAACATCGCTATCAGAGTTCAGACCAAGTACATCTCGGAAAGTCTTTGCCGTCTGAGTTGTGATAGACAAATATGGAATCACGTAAATGATCCGGCGCTTTCCTGTCTTCAGCGCATGATGCAACGCAAAATTTAGCGACGCCAACGTTTTACCGCCGCCAGTCGGAATCGACAAACGATAAATCCCGGTTTCCCGCGCCCCCGCCAAACAACACTGTTCATTAATCTGATGTCTTATCCTGTTTATTTCCGAACTCGAATCAAAAGATCTCATATTTTTATCGAGTCGACTAATCAGATTCTGCCAATCAACCGCATTAGGCCGATACTGTTTTCGGGTCTCGAAACAAGCAGCATCCGTCCTATCCGCATCCACCAGTCGCGAATAAATCAGTTTAACGAGCAAACCTAGATAGAAGTATATGCTATCTTTCGACAGCCTCAGCGATTTAATTTTCTTCAGGAAACAAGCGATATCTTCCGCTGAACCTCGGAAATTCGATTGCAGATCGAGCGCCAAACCGTTAAGCCCCCGCTTGATTTCTTGATACGCATACTTCTCGTTGCTTTTGTCCGACTCCGTGAACCCAAGAAGAAAAGCTCTATTCCCGGACTCGTCAATGCAATCAGGAAGACCTCCGTGATGTTTAGAAATGGCAAGCTCAAGAATTTCCTTTGCTATCTCTTCAATTTCCCCTTTCGACTCGAAAAAATCATTGACGACAAACGCCCCTTGACGGGCATGCTGCACATCTCCCCTATGCCCATCATCCGATAACAGATATGTTTGGAACTGCTGAGCAACCTTCCCGACATCATGCAAGACGGCTGCCGTACGTGAAATATCAGCGAATTCATCCTCGAAACCACTAGCCAATCTTCCTGCACCATGAAGATGGTCATACAAAGCCTGAGTATTGCCTTCCTCATCTTTACGAGCTAATAGAACCATAACCTGCTCCTTTACAGATACCCCCCTGAATAGTCTTTACTCTACCGCATTCCAGCAAAAGATAAAAACGAAATGATTGATTCGAAGATTACCGTATGATTGATTCGAAGATTATCGTCGCCAAATACCTGTGCATACGTAGTACGCCCCAACACAAATAGTAGTAGGGGGTGTGTTTCTCCTGCCAAACTCGACAGGAGAAACACACCCCCACATACTATCGTCAGTCAGCCACCCAGCCAACCACCTCAGACCTTAGCAACCTCCACGCCCAGCTCGGCGCCGGCTTCGACGCTTACACTGTCGGACGAGGTGTCATGCGCCACGAGGTCCTTGAACTGTTCGACCTTGGCCACATCGTCCGCGGGCACGGTCACCTTCAGCGTGATGCGGTCGGAAATTTCCAGGCCAGCGGCCTTACGGGCCTCCTGCACGGCGCGGATCACGTCGCGGGCGTAGCCTTCGGCCAGCAGGTCGTCGTTCAGTTCGGTGTCGAGGATCACGAAGCCACCGGTCGGCAGCGCGGCGGACACGGAGTTCGCAGCCTCCTGCGCGTTCTCCTCCTCCACACGGTTGATCAGCTCGTATTCGCCTTCCTCAAGCGCAATCTCGCCGTTCGGAGTCTCACACACAGGCACGCCGGCGGCGTCCACATGCCAGGCACCGCTCTTGGACGCCTTGATGGCGAACTGCACGTCCTTACGCAGGCGCTTGCCGGCCACACGCGCGTTCACGCGCAGCTCGTTCACGATCTTCAGACCATGGGAGCCGGCGTCCTCCAGCGTGCAGAACTCGATATCCTTCACGTTGAGCTCGCCCTTCAACACGTCGCTGTAGGCGGCGACCGCATCCGGGTTCTCGACCACCACGGTCAGCTTGGCGAGCGGCTGGCGCACGCGAATCTGCTTGGCCTTACGCATGGAAAGCGTGCCGGAAACAACCTCACGCACCTTCTCCATCGCGTCCACTAGCTTGGCATCGTCCTGCAGCACGGCACCCAGCTCGGTGGTCTCGCCGGTCTTCTCGTCGGCAAGGAACGGCCAGTCGGCCAGATGCACGGATTCGCCGCCAGTCAGGCCGCGCCACACGGCTTCAGCCTCCATCGGAGCCAGCGGAGCCAGCACGCGCATGAAGGTTTCCAGCACGGTGTACAGCGTGTTGAACGCGTTCTCGTCACCGGCACCGAAACGTTCGCGGTTGTTGCGGATGTACCAGTTGGTCAGCACGTCGATGAAGTCGCTCGCCGCATCGCACGCGTCGGAAATGTAGAAGTTGTCCAGCGCATGCTGGGTCTTCTCCACTAGGCGGCGCAGACGGGCCAGCAGGTAGCGGTCCATCTCCGGCAGCTTCGCCACTTCGTCGGCACGCAGCATACGGGCGTCATACCCGGCGGCGTTCGCGTACAGGGTGAAGAAGTAGTAGGAGCTCCACACCGGCAACATCACCTGGCGCACGGTGTCGCGGATGCCATCAGCGGTGACGATCAGGTTGCCGCCACGCAGGATCGGCGAGCTCATCAGGAACCAGCGCATGGCGTCGGAGCCGAAGTCGTTGAACACGCCGTTCACGTCCGGATAGTTGCGCAGATGCTTCGACATCTTCTGTCCGTCGGAGCCGAGCACTATGCCGTGGCAGATCACGTTCTTGAACGCCGGCCTGTCGAACAGGGCGGTGGCCATGACGTGCTGCACGTAGAACCAGCCACGGGTCTGGCCGATGTATTCCACGATGTAGTCGCACGGGAAGTGCTGTTCGAAGGTTTCCTTGTTTTCGAACGGATAGTGGTACTGGGCGAAGCTCATCGAACCGGATTCGAACCAGCAGTCCATCACGTCGCTGATGCGGTGCATGTGGCTCTTGCCGGTCGGATCGTCCGGGTTGACGCGGGTCAGCTCGTCGATGTACGGGCGGTGCATGTTGATGTTGCCCTCATGATCGCGCGGATAATCGCCGAAGTCGGCCTTGAGCTCATCGAGTGAACCGTACACGTCCACACGCGGGTACTTCGGATCGTCCGAAACCCATACCGGGATCGGAGAGCCCCAGAAACGGTTGCGGGAGATCGACCAATCGCGTGCGTTCGCCAGCCACTTGCCGAACTGGCCGTCCTTCACGTTGTTCGGAATCCAGTTGATCTGCTGGTTGAGTTCGAGCAGGCGGTCCTTGATCTTGGTGACGGCCACGAACCAGGAGCTCACCGGCTTGTAGATCAGCGGGGTGGCGCAACGCCAGCAGTGCGGGTAGGAGTGCACGTAGCTCTTCTCCTGGAAGAGGATGGCGCGCTGCTCTTCGGGGATGCGGGCCAGCGGGCCGTCACCGGCGCGCAGGTTGCGCAGGATCGGCTTGTTGGCGTCGAACACGTACATGCCCTCGTAATCCGGGCACAGCGACGTGAACTTGCAGCCCGCGTCGAGCACGTCCACGCTCTTGATGCCCTTGGCGTTGAGCGTGTTCATATCGTCCTCGCCGTAGGGGGCCTGATGGACCAGGCCGGTACCTTCAACGGTGTCGACGTAGTCGGCGGTGAAGATCTGGTAGCCTTCCGGCCCCGGCACCTTGCCCTCGGCGGCGTTCTCGTCGCCTGCGAAGTACGGGAAGACCGGGTAGTAACGCCAACCTTCCATTTCGGCGCCCTTAAGCTCGCGCACGATCTCGTAGTTCTCGCCAAGTTCCTTCTCGTAGGAGCCAAGCAGCGGCTTGCCGAGGTAGAACTTCTTGCCAGCGAACTTGCCTTCGGTCGGACGCACCTCGACGTAGTCGATGTCAGCGCCGACCACGATGGCGAAGTTGGTCGGAACGGTCCACGGAGTGGTGGTCCAGAAGACGGCGTAGGCATCCTCCTCGTCGCGCAGCTTCACGGCCACGGACACGGTGGTGTCCTGACGGTCCTGATACACGTCGGCGTCCATGCGCAGCTCGTGCGCGGACAGCGGCGTCTGGTCCTTCGGGCAGTACGGCAGCACGCGGTAGCCCTGGTAGGCCAGACCCTTGTCGTACAGCTGCTTGAAGGCCCACATCACGGACTCCATGTACGTGATGTTCAGGGTCTTGTAGCCGTGCTCGAAATCGACCCAACGGGCCTGACGGTGCACGTAGTCCTTCCACTCGTTCGTGTACTTGAGCACGGACGCGCGGCAGGCGTCGTTGAACTTGTCGATGCCCAGTTCCTTGATCTGGTCGACGGAGTCGATGCCCAGTTCCTTCTGGGCTTCAAGCTCGGCCGGCAGACCGTGCGTGTCCCAGCCGAACACGCGGTTGACGCGGTGGCCCTTCATGGTCTGGTAACGCGGAATGACGTCCTTCGCGTAACCGGTCAGCAGGTGGCCATAGTGCGGCAGGCCGTTGGCGAACGGCGGACCGTCGAAGAAGACGAATTCGTTCTGGCTGTGATCGCCGGAAGGACGGCGTTCGATGGACTTCTGGAAGGTGCCGTCCTTGTCCCAGTAGTCAAGCACGGACTCCTCAAGCTTGGGGAAGCTGGGGTTCGGCGCGACATTGGCGCTCTGCTCACCGGCAGCAGCCTTCGGATACACATGATTGGTGGATTCGCTCACCGTATGCTCCTCGTTTGGCGGTTTCATTACTTACTTTACGAGGACGATGATTTTCGTGCGATTGCGCACGTCCGACACCGCGGTACCACCTCGCTTGCCGCACTCCCCTGTTTTCTTACGCAGGCTTCCCTGCACAGGTTTCATACGACCGCTTGACGTTCGGCTGTTCGGGCCGATCCCGCCGGTTCTACTAGGCCGCACCCAAAAGCGCCGACCGTTCTTCCGGAAGCTCCCCGCTGATAACGGATCATTGCTATACGTTTCAAATCGTCAGCCTAGCACTTACCACGAACGTAGGAAACGCGAAAAGCCGCATGGCGTCCACCATGCGGCTCCTTCAGCGCGACGATTGAAATTCAATCGCAATCAAAAGCGAATCAGCCTTCGTTGAGCTGAGTTTCCAGCTGCTCGACAATGTCAGCATGCATCTTCTCGCTGATCTTCACCTTGAGCAGGAACACAACACCGCTCAGGATGATGACAGCCAGCGGCACATAGAAGGCGCAGACCTTGAAAGTGTGGATGTTCGCGGCAGTCATGTCGGCGGCGGTGGCGTCACCAATCATGCCGGCGGCGATGGCGACAGCACCGACGATACCGTTGGAGCAGGCGCCTGCGATCTTATCGAGCATCGGACGCACGGACAGGGTGACGGCCTCGTTACGTTTGCCGTTCTTCAGCTGGCCATATTCGATGGAGTCGGTCAGGGAGAGGATGGCAGTCATCTGGATGAAGGTCTGCGGCAGGTAGAAGAACACCAGGCCGACGGTGACGACAGCGAGGTTGTTGGTGCCGACGATGAACAGCAGGTAGCCGAGGACCATGAGCACCATACCGCCGAGGTACAGGTAGCGACGCGGTATGCGCTTGTTCAGAATCGGGTACAGCGGCGCCATGATGATGCCGGCGATGACCGAGACAACGCCGACGATGGAGTAGGCGGCGGAGTTGTTCAGGATGAACTTGAACATGTACATGAGCACGCCGGTGGTGGCCACGTTGGCGATGGCGTACAGCAGGTAGGACAGGGCGACCCACAGCAGCTGGTCGTTCTGGGCGAGAGCCTTGAACGCGGCGAGTGGACCACCGTTATCTTCGGCCTTGGCGCGCAGGGTGCTGGTGCTTTCCTTGGTGCCGAACGCGACGGAGCACACGGTGAGGACGCCGAGAATAGCCACGATGATGGCGAAGCAGGTCCAGCCACTTTGGCTTTCCTGGTGCTTGCCGGTGAAGATGTAGCTGAAGTAAGTGACGATCGGAATGACCACGATGGTCAGGCCGTTGTAGCCGATGGAGCCGCCGAAGGAACCGAGGGCGGTGTAGGTGGAGCGCTCATGGGAGTCGGAGGACAGCGCCGGGATCATGCCCCAATAGGAGATGTCGCGCAGGGAGTAGAACACGTCGAGCACGATGAAGGTGATGACGAACAGCACGATGAACAGCGTGGTGTTGACGTTCACCAAGCCGAACAGGCCGGTGTAGACCAGCACGAGCAGAACGGCGGAAACGGTGCCGCCGATGAGCTGCCATGGCTTGAAACGACCCCACTTGGTCTTGGTGTTATCGATGATGTTGCCCAGCAGCGGATCGATGAAGATCTCCGCGATACGGATGACAACCACAAGGCCGGTGATAACGCCGATGAGCTTGGTGGCGAGCGCCTTGTCAACGCCGGAGAACAGCGAGCTGGTGACGTAGACGATGAAGTAGGTGCTCAGCGCGTTGTAGAAGGCGGATTGGCCGACGTTGCCGAATGAATAGGCCACGCGGGACAGCAGACTGCCTTTCCTGGTTGGCTTCGCAGACTGCTGCGTCTCCTTCGGTGCGGCTGCGACATTGGATTCTGCCATCGTACTTCTCCTTAGAAGTTGTGATTGAAGCTGTAATCGGAAATCATCATTTGATTTCGCATGAGTTAAGTATATCCCTTTACCCCTGTTTAGTAAAATTTAACATCTGCGTTGTGCACTGTTGGGCGTGTCGCATTTTGTGCGATTCTGCACATATACATGTCATATTGTGTGCGATTCGCGGTATTTCGCCGACAGTAGACAAACAAAAGGCGATTGATGACATGGCATCATCAATCGCCTTTCATATTTTTCCGCACATACGTACGCTAAGCAGCCCGTTTCGACCGGGCAGATCGCTTCGATCGGGTCTGCAATTTTGGCCGCGATTCACGTTTCGGCTGCGCCGGCACGAAACTATCTCGCACTTCCAGCGTCGTCGACAGGTACGCATGCTGCCGTACTGTGCGCTTGCTGGCAATCGCATCAGCCAAGGTGAGAATCGCAACGCGCGCAAGCTCGTTCTGATCGATTGCGAAAGTGCTCAACGGCGGCGACGTCAGCTGGGCAATCGTCTGGTTGTTGATGCTGATGACGCTGATGTCGCGGGGCACAATCACACCAACCGCGTTGAACGCCTGCAGCACGCCGACCGCGATGATGTCCGCCGAAACAATAACTGCGTCAGGCAGTGCGCCGTTGTGGTCACGGATAAACTGCTCCCCCAGCTTGCGACCATTCTCCACGGTGAACAAGCCGTCAGAATACACCAGTCCACGCAGGTCGAGACCATAACGGCCCATTTCACGCCGAAAATATGTGGCACGCCCCTCTTCGTCCACCTCATAAAAATTCGTCAGCCTCCCCTTGCCGCCGATGAATCCGACACGCTTCATGCCAGCCTTCGCACATGCTTCGACCGCGTCATGCACGGTCTGCTGTAGGTCGGGCTGCACGGAATCAAACAGGTTCGGTGCGGGATTCACATCGATGAACACACCGTATGGCATGACCTCATGCAACTTCTCAAGGTCGCTTTCGGCTATGACATTGGCGCCGATAGCCATGAAACCATCGAATTTCCCCTTCTGATTCAACATCTCGTCAAGACTGTGGAAAACAGTGAGCTCCATACGCTGCTGCTTGGCGTTATGTTCCAGCGCCGAACGCAAATCGGCAAAATACGAATCACGCAGCGTTTCGTCGGACTCCTCGTTGTCCAACAAGGCTACTTCGTGCGGAATGACGATACGCTTGGCCTGGGCGCTGTATCCCAAATCCTCGCTGGCGCGGATGATCGCGCGACGCGTCTCCTCACGCACCGACAGCGTCGGATCGCCATTCAACAGACGCGACACCGTGGCCTGCGAAAATCCCGTACGTTTCGCAATCTCCTTGATGGTCGCCATCGCTCCCTCGCCCTCCCATGGATGCCTCATCAGATTTTAGTAAAAGCATTACTAAATCCATCATATTACATTACCGAACGTATTCTTATAGCCATGACACAGCCAGAGCAATCACGGAAACCGCGAATCGCGCATCAGTCCACGGAACGGATGAACGAACTGCGTGCACAACAAAAATCCTTTGCCCTGCAGAACATGCGGAGCAAAGGACTCGGCAACGCCGGTCTGCCTTTCAAAGCGACCGGTCATAAAGGTGGCATCAGTCGGCAGGGTTCCAAACGCGGCTGACACCGTGGAGAAACGCGGTCACCGTCAGCCCCACGGGCCTGCGGCTGGAAGCGCCCGCCCTTCTGCGTGGCCGACTTGCCATGTGAGCCACCCCTCGATGACGCCACGCTCCGCATCGGTTCTACCGGACGCGTATACATCAGGCCTCTCCCCGGTGATGCTGCGGATGGAACCATACACATATCCACATTTTTCACGGAGACGGTTGCGGGGCTGCTGGCTTTCCATATACCGTCAGCGCATGGAAAGCTTCGGACACAATACATTTTTCACATTAGAGCAGGCACGGGAGGAGGCGGCGAGACGGCATCTTGAATGCAGGCAGGTGTTGTCGCGGATAAGGTCACGCTCCTCGGTTCCACTCTATGTAAGCCACGGCACAGCGCTGGAGCTGCATGGCATGATTGCCACCATGAATTATTTACCCGGATATGGTTCGGAGCTCGTTCACGTTTCGGTGTGCCGGCAACGTGACCTGCGGAAAATCCAGGGGATGAAATTCCATTACGCAAGGCATGGCGTAGACGTGGCGCACGCCGACGAATTGGTGTCAAGCGTCTCCGCGATGCAGGCGGTCTGCCAGATTGCGCCCTATGTCGACGAACGGAGTCTGGTGATCGCCATGGATTGGCTCACTTGCGCCAATCCCGATTTACGCGTCTGCACTCACGATGAGCTCTCCGACTACATCCGGAGTGCGCCGCGATTCATTGGGAGCGCCAAATGCAGAAAGGCCTTGCGCCTGTCCAAACCAGGTACCGATTCCCCGCAGGAAACGGTGCTTCGTTTGGAGAGCGATGCCTACGGGCTGCCTGAGGCACATGTCAATTATGAGATCATTGACCACATACGCGGCTCGGGCACGATGAAGGTGGATATCGCCTACCCGGATGACCGCGTCTGTATAGAATACGACGGAAATTACCACTACACCCACGGCCGCTGGATGTATGACCTCGATAAGCGCAACCGGCTGAGGGATCTTGGATTCACGCCTTTTGTCGCCACCCGCGAGCATTTGGCATCCAAACAGAAGCTGAACGAACTGTTCGGCATGGTCGCCCGAGCGATAGCCAGTCACCGTTACGGCTTGGACTAGTTCCGTAGGTGGTTTTTCGCTTCCGTAGGTGGTTGGTCAGAGTATCGGGGTTGGAGAAAGGCTTTATTCTGGCCGTTTTCATGCCGGGTATTCAGACCCAACCACCTACGGAACACCCAAACCGCCTACGGAACCGCATGAGTAGTCCCCGCAATGGATTTTTCGCCATTGATTCGGGGAATCCATGAAAAGCCACAGCGGGCGCACCCTGCGTAAAAGGTCATGCCCGCC
>OBVZ01000540.1_pt1 | contig 18486 bp, 11 predicted proteins | sample 1476241 | NCBI WGS metagenome assembly OBVZ01 (sample SAMEA2580034, study PRJEB22360) | human gut metagenome | reverse complement strand
GCGCCACGCCAACCGCGGCCGCGATCAGACCGCCAGCGAAACTTCCCGCAAGATAGCCGAGCGCGCTGCCGAAACGCTGCTCGCGCATGCCTTCCATGGTTTCCAACATCACGCCGGACATCGTCGACAGTCCGCCAAGCAAACCAAGCCCGACACCACGGCTGACGACCTGCCGCACCCTGCGGCGCAGCCACGACGCGGTCGCCATGTATTCGGTCAGCATCGCAAACAGGAAGCAGGCGAGCATATTCGACACGAACGTGCCCACCACGAACGGCGAACCGTTCACCGACGGCAGCAGCAGGTCCGTGGCACGACGGAACCCGACGCCGACGAAGCCGCCGACGAACACCACGAGATACATCAGACCATCGGCAAGAGGGTTGAATCGCGCCTGCATGCGTTTCATCGGCGCGAGCGGAATCTGCGGCGGATGCTTGGATGCGGCGGCACCGGACGGGCGCACATCCGCGCGCGCCACTTCGGCGACGTCGATCGACTGTGTGGCGGGATTCGGCTCATCACCCGCGTTTGGCGAATCTGCCGCCCGTTGTTCTTGCGATTCCATCACGTTCCCCTTGTACTTGGCTTTCCGCGGACAGCGTCGTTCCGCCCCAGCCATACGGCAACGAGCTGGCCGCAGGTGCCGTCTTCCTAACCTTGTACGAGTCTACACGTGCGTTGCAACCAAACATCGAACATGTCCGATTCGGTGGATAACTGTGGATAACTTCGGGTGGCCCTAGACGTCTACGAATGGTTATGGAAGACAGTAAGGCCGCGTCAGACGGACACGTCGCACAGCCGCCGCATCGCATGCCGTGCGTCGCTTTCGTCCTCGCCGCTGAACAGCACGACCAGATAGTCGCCGGCACGCAGCCGCGTATCGCCATGCGGCACGATCTGCCGTTCGCCGCGACGCAGGCCAATCACCAGACAGCCGTACGGCCAGCGCACGTCACGCATCAGCTTGCCGTCCGCGGTCGCGCCCATTTCCACAGGCAGTTCCATGATGCCGTTGTCGATGCGATTGGCGATTGCCGTCGTGCCGCCTTGCGCGCGCATGTACCGTTCCAGCAGCTCGCCGTAGATCGGTTTCGTACGCAGCAGGTCGGAGACGAGCAATGCGATGAACGCGACGGCGGCGACCGGCAGCATGTGCGTCAATGTGCCGGACATTTCCACGGCCAGCAGAATCGACGTGATCGGTGTTTTCACGGACGCGGCCAGCGTGCCCGTCATCACGCATACCGAGAAAATCGCCACGGAATCGGACGGCAGGTTGCCGAACTGGCGCAACGTCTCGCCGCAGATACCGCCGGCGAGTGAGCCAACCGCGAGAATCGGCATGAAAATGCCGCCGGGAGCGCCTGAACCGAAGCTGGTGGAGGTGAACAGCACTTTCGCCACGAACAGCACGCACAGCATGCCCAAGCCGACGCGCGCATGCTCGGCCATGGCGATCAGGTTCGAGCCGCCGCCGAGCACGTCAGGCAGCCAAATGCCGATTGGCAGCGCGAGTGCGATCGCGATCAAAGGGCGGCTCCATGCGGGAAGCTTGCCGTACAGCGTTTGGAAGCCGAGCAGCGAACGGTTCATCAGCGAACCAGCCAAACCGGCCACCAATCCCAGCGGAATCAGCCACCCGTATTCGCCGAGCGGCAGTTGGCCGATGGTGCCGAAGTCAAGCACCGGACGCAGGCCGAAACAGTATTTCGATACGAAATCGGCGGTCAGGGACGCGGCGGTGGCGCCCATCAGAATCGCGGGCGAAAAACTGCGATGCACCCCTTCCAAAGCGAACATCATGCCGGACAGCGGTGCGCTGAACGCGGCGGACAGGCCGGCCGCGGCACCGGCGGTGACCAGATAATGCTCCTGCATGTCCTCACGTTTCTTGCCGCGCAGCCGGTGCGATAGGAACTGCGCGCCCGATGCGCCGATTTGGATGGACGGTCCTTCGCGGCCGAGCGAGAGGCCGAAGAGCGATCCGAGCAGGCCTCCGATGAAGCGAACCGGCAGAATCGTCTGCCATCGCATTTTCAGGCCGCAGATCACCACGCCGTTGGTTTGCGGAATGCCGCTGCCGCCGGCCATCGGCTCTTTTTTGACCATCCATGCGATGGCGAGCGCGGCTGCGATTGCGGCGACCGCCCACGGTGCGACCAGCCACGGGGTTTCGCGGATGCGCGCGTAGATCCAGCGCGCGGTGTCGGTGCCGTATTCGATGCCGAGACGGTAGAGGACGACGAGGAAGCCGGAAATCAGGCCGACGAGAATGCCGGCAGCGGCCATCTTCCATTTCAGGTGGTCGAATCGCGGGACCAGTTTGCTGAACCTGTCAAACCTGTCGAACCTGTCGTTAGGCGGCATTGCAGTCATCGCACTCCCCTTTTCCGTTCCTCCGCCGCGCACCCCGTCGGTGTGTATGCGGTGTGCGTCATACGCGCACGCCATCGCACGCACCATACGCAAAGTGCCGGCAGGCACAGGCCCACCGGCACTTGTCATTGACGTTCGTTACCGACGTTCATATCGACGAATCAGCCGAATCAGCTTCAGTCGATCAGCGAGTTGATCTGGATGATGTGGTCGCGCTGCGGGCCGGTGCCGATCACGGAAATGCGGCAGCCGGACAGTTCCTCAAGACGCTTGACGTAATCCTGGCAGGTCTTCGGCAGATCGTTGAAGTCATGGACCTGGGAAATGTCCTCGTCCCAACCCGGCATGGACTCGTAAATCGGCTTCGCGGCGGCGAACTCGGCCTGGTCGGTCGGCATATCGTTGCGACGCTCGCCGTTGACGTCGTACGCCACGCACAGCGGGATTTCCTTGAGGCCGGTGAGCACGTCGAGCTTGGTGAGCACGATGTCGGTCAGGCCGTTGACCTGGGCCGCGTAACGGTTGACGACCGCGTCGAACCAACCGCAGCGACGCGGGCGACCGGTGGTCACGCCGTACTCGTGGCCTTGGGCGCGCAGCCATTCGCCTTCCTCGCCGAACAGTTCGGTCGGGAACGGGCCTTCGCCCACGCGGGTCACATACGCCTTGGAGACGCCGATCACGCGGGTGATCTTGGTCGGGCCAACGCCGGTGCCGGTGCAGGCGCCGCCGGCGGTCGGGTTGGAGGAAGTCACGAACGGGTAGGTGCCGTGGTCCACGTCGAGCATGGTGGCCTGGCCGCCTTCGAACAGCACGGTCTTACCCTCGTCGAGCGCCTTGTTGAGCACCAGGGAGGTGTTGGCCACGTACGGCTTCAGGCGTTCGCCGAGCTTGAGCAGCTCGTCAGTGGTCTCGTCCACGTCGATCGGGCGACGGTTGTACAGCTTGACGAGCATCTGGTTCTTCTGATGCAGGCTGGCCTCGACCTTGTCATGCAGGTGCTCCGCGTTGAACAGGTCGTGCACGCGGATGCCCACGCGGTTGATCTTGTCGGCGTATGCCGGGCCGATGCCGCGGCCGGTGGTGCCGATCTTGTGCTTGCCGAGGAAGCGTTCGGTCACCTTGTCGAGCACGCGGTGATACGGGGCGATGATGTGCGCGCTTTCGCTCACCAGCAGTCGGGAGCAGTCCACGCCACGGCTTTCAAGGCCGTCGATCTCCTGGAACAGCACTTCCGGATCGACGACCACGCCATTGCCGATGACGGGGGTGGTGTTGGGGCTGATGATGCCGGACGGCAGCAGGTGCAGCGCATACGATTCGTCGCCGACCACCACGGTATGGCCCGCGTTGTTGCCGCCGTTGAAGCGGGCGACGTAGTCGACCTTCGTGCCGATCAGATCTGTTGCCTTGCCTTTGCCCTCGTCTCCCCACTGGGCACCGATCAAAACAATTCCAGGCATGTTGTTGCACCTCCGTGCGTACGCGATTCTGCCTTAAGCCTTGCGCCTAAAGCCTTACAAAGGTTACTCTTCACCCTCTACCGGGTCTGAGGGATGCTCACGGCTCCGGACCGACCGTAATCGGATTGCAACCGGTCCGAAAAACAGACCAGAAAACGCCCGAAAACAGTTCGAAAGACCGTTGGCTAGTTCAGCGCGCGCCCGGCACTGCCGAGCTGCTTGCATGCTTCGACCACACGCGCGGCCATCGCGGATTCAGCTTCACGACCCCAGGATCGCGGATCGTACAGCTTCTTGTTGCCCACCTCACCGTCGATTTTGAGCACCGAATCATAGTTGGAGAACATGTGACCGGCCACCGCACGGCTGAATGCGTACTGCGTATCGGTGTCGATGTTCATCTTCACCACGCCGTAGCTCACGGCCTGCGCGATCTCCTCCGGCGCGGAGCCGGAACCGCCGTGGAACACCAGGGCGAACGGCTTACCGGGAGCGACATCCAGCGAGTGCGCGGGGTCGGGCATTTCGCCGGCCTTGATCGCGAGCGCGACCGTGGTCTGGATTTCGTCGAGCAGTTCGGGGCGCAGTTTCACCACGCCCGGTTTGTATGCGCCGTGCACGTTGCCGAAGGTGAAGGCGGCCATGTAGCGTCCGCGCTCGCCGAGGCCGAGTCGTTGCGCGACGGTGATGCCTTGCGCGGGCGTGGAATACAGTTTGTCATTGATTTCGGCGCTGTGCCCGTCTTCTTCGCCACCGACCGCGCCGATTTCGATTTCCAGCACGGTGTGCGCGGCTTGGGATTTGTCGAGCAGTTCTTCTGCGATGTCGAGGTTTTCATCCAGCGGCACTGTGGAACCGTCCCACATGTGTGACTGGAAGGTCGGTTCCTGACCGTGCTTCACCTGTTCGACTTCATGGTCGAGCAAGAGGCGCACCCATTCGTCCAAATACTGTTTGGCGCAGTGGTCGGTGTGCAGGGCGATGGTGATGTTGGGGTATTTCGCCGCGACTTCGTGCGCGAAGGCTGCGAAGGCAAGCGAGCCGGTGACGCGGTCGTTGACGCGTTGCCCGGAGAAGTAGGCGGCGCCGCCTACGGAGACTTGGATGATGCCATCGGATTCCGCCTCGGCGAAACCCTGGAGTGCGGCGTTCAGGGTCTGCGTGCTGGTCACATTGATCGCGGGATAGGCGTAACCGCCGCGGCGTGCGGCGTCCAGCATTTGCGCATAACGTTCCGGCGTTGCAATAGTCATGCCTCCATTATCGCCCAACCCTATCCCACTTTGTCATGTGACAACATTCGCCATCTTTCCTTTCCGTTTTCCCGACCGTCCGCTCCATATCCAGGTCGCCCGCCCCACTAGAGCCATATGCCGAGCGTTTTCGTCTCATATCCCGACACTTGCGGGACCGACCAATAAACATGGCGAAACCATTGCGATCGTTCCATCGGAAGTCATAGAATGTCCACCGGATCGCGCGACGAAGAGCCCAACCGGGTGTTCCCGCACGGGCATGCCGCCGCACGTAGATGTTGCGACCAATACCCGCGAGGAGGCTTGATGCACCAGGTTTTCGCCATCTTCCTTCGAGACGTGAAACGCATTCTGAAGAACCCCGTGGCGCTCGTCGTCACGCTGGGTGTGGCCATCATCCCATCACTGTACGCATGGTGCAATATCCTCGCCAACTGGGACCCGTACGCGAACACGGGCAACATCCAAGTCGCTGTGGCGAACGAGGACAAGGGCACAACCTCCACGCTGGTCGGCCATCTCGACGCTGGCCAGCAGACCGTCAACCAGCTTAAGAAGAACCATCAGCTCGGCTGGCGTTTCGTTCCCAAGCAGCAAGCCATCGAAGGCGTGGAATCCGGCAAATACTATGCGGCGATCGTACTGCCGGAAGACTTCAGCTCCAGACTAATCGGCACCGTCACCGGTAAAGGCGACCGACCGTCGAACACGTACTACATCAACGAAAAGCTGAACGCGATCGCGCCGAAAATCACCGATACGGGCGCGACCACGATCGACGAGCAGATCAACACCACTTTCGTTTCCAGCGTGGCCGACGCCGTGGCAAAGGAAGTGAAGGAGGCAGCGGGAGAAACCACCGGCAGCGTGAAAAGCGCGCAAAGCGACGTCGTCAACGATCTGACCGACACCATCAACCAGCTCGAAACCGTCCAACAGCAGCTGCGCGACACCCGTTCCACGCTCGACAAGGCCCTCACCACCATCGATTCGGCCAAACAGTCCAACATCGCGCTCACCTCGGAAATCACCAACTCGCTTGGCACCGTCGGCAAGGCGTCCGACTTGCTGAGCGAGACGCGCACACAAACCGAACGATTCTCGAACACGCTGGTCGGAGCGCTCGACAACGGCAGCACGCAACTGTCCGGCCTGCAGGTCAACGTGAGCAATGCCACCGGCACCGTGCTCAGCGGACTGAACACCACGCAGGACGCGCTCGACCAAGTGTCCAGCACCATGCATCACGTCAACACCACCACCGGCAATGTGCTCGACGACGTGGAGAAGGCGTTGCAGGCCAGCCAGCTGGATCCGAACAGCCAAACGTATAAGGATCTTTCCGCGCAGCTCGCCGAAGCCCGCAAACAGCTGACGTTCCAGCAGCAGCGCATCGACGCCTTCGATCAGGACACCACGGCTGCGATCAACGCGGGGAAGAACACCGCGAACGGGTTCAACGACGATGTCACCACGCTGGCGAAGAACGGCACGGCGTCGATGGCGAACGCACGCACGACCATCACCGGCACGGTCATGCCGAATCTCAACACCGGGCTCGATACACTCAGCCTGGCCAATGGGTCGCTGTCCGGCACGCTTACCACGCTGCAAAGCACGCTGGAACAGGGCAACGGGCTGCTCGACCAGTTGTCGCGCACCGTGACCCAAACGAACACCACCATTGCTGGCACGCAGACACAGCTCGCCAATCTCGCCAAACAGCTCAACACCACGCGCACCGATGTGGCCGCGTTGAGCAGTTCGGCGATGTTCCAGCAGCTTTCCCAAGCGCTCGGACTTGACGCGAGCGAGGTCGGCTCGTTCGTGGGCGAGCCGGTGCATTTGGACGAACAGGTCCTCTACCCGGTCAAAAACTATGGTTCCGCGGTCACGCCGTTCTACACGAATCTTGCGCTGTGGGTCGGCGGATTCGTGCTCGTCGCGATCTACAAGCTTGAAGTGGACCGCGATGAGAAGATCCGCATGTACACGCCACGCCAAGGCTATATGGGCCGTTGGCTGCTGTTCGTCACGGTCGGATTCCTGCAGGCGATCATCGCCACGATCGGCGATCTCGCGCTGGGCATCCAATGCGAGCATCCGTTCCTGTTCATCCTCGCCGGCATTTTCGCCTCGTTCGTCTACGTGAACATCATTTACGCGCTCGCCGTGGCGTTCCGGCATATCGGCAAGGCCGTCGCCGTGATTCTGGTGATCATCCAGATTCCGGGCGCGGCAGGCCTCTACCCCATCGAGATGATGCCGGAATTCTTCCGCCGTCTGAAACCGTTCCTACCGTTCACCTACGGCATCAACGCGATGCGCGGGCCGATCGGCGGCATGTATGCCAACCATTATTGGATCGACATGCTCTCGCTGTTCTGGTATCTGCCTGTGGCGCTGTTCATCGGCTTGGTGGTCCGCAAGCTGGCGTTGAACCTCAACCGCCTGTTCGACAACCGTCTGGCGGACACTGATCTGATGATCACCGAACATAACGAAGGCACGGTGGAACCGTTGCGGCTCACCGAGACCGCGCAGCAGATCGCCGAGGAGTTCCCCGAACTCGCCCGCAGACGGGCGATTCATTTCTTCCGCCTGTACCCGCGCCTGGTGCGTTGGGGATTCCTCGCGCTGGCGGTACTGCCGTTCGTGTTCCTGCTATTGCTATTCATCACGCGCATGAAGCTCGCCATGCTGCTCGGTTGGATCATTTCGATCATCGCCATCGACACGTATCTCATCGTGGTGGAGTATCTGCGCGAACGGTATGCGAATTATCTGGGCGAGGAAGCGATGAGTGCGGAAGAGTTCCGCAGCGCGATCCTGCACGAGAACCTGCTGTTCCGGCCGGGCATGCATTACAAGCCGATGCATGCCGTACGTACGAGGCTGTATGAGGCTGCGCATGGTGGTTCGGCCGGACATGCGCCTGAACATGCGGCTGAGTATGCGGCTGGAAACACGGACGGAAATGCTGGCAGGAGTCTGCGTGAGGAGGGGAACGAACAGTGAAAATGATCTGGGGCATCTTCAAGCGGGACATGTGCCATGCCACCCGCAACGTGATCGCCGTGATCGTCTCGATGGGCCTGGTGGTGGTGCCGGCGCTGTACGCCTGGTTCAACATCGCGGCCAGCTGGGACCCCTACGGCAACACCAAGGCATTGAAGGTCGCCGTGGCCAATAACGACAAGGGTTACAAGTCGGATCTCATACCGGTGCGCGTCAACGTGGGCGAAACCATCATCAGCACACTGCACGCCAACGACCAGCTGGACTGGCAGTTCGTGAAAAGCGACAAGGCAATCGACGGGGTGAAATCCGGCGAATACTATGCGGCGATCGTAATTCCGAAAGGTTTCAGCGCCGACATGATGGCGCTGTTCTCCCCCGACATCAAACACGCGCAGCTCAAGTACTATCTGAACGAGAAAATCAACCCGATCGCCCCGCATATCACCGATCAGGGCGCGACAACCGTGGTCAACACGATCGACAAAACCTTCGCCAAAACGATTGCGCAAGTCGGACTCGACCTGGCCTCAAGCATCCTACACTATTCGCAAAGCCCGCAAATGGCCGAATACATGCGCAACCTCAACGGCAATCTCACGACCATGGCGGATACGCTGAGCGGCGCATCGCAGCAGGTGACGTCGTATTCGCAGCTGCTCGGCTCGGCGAACGACATCGTGGATTCCACGGGCAAACTGCTCGCCTCGGCGACCAAGGCGGGCAAACAGGCCCAGAACGCGTTGAAGCAAGGCAAATCAGGTGCCACGTCACTCACTTCTGCAGGTGCGAACGTCACCTCCTCGGTGAACACCGCGCTCGACCAGGTGTCAGGCGCGTTCGACCAAGTAGCTGCCAAGGTGAACAAGGCGTTCGACGCGATCGGCAAGGGCTCAGACACCGCAGCCAGCCAGTTGGCAACGTTGAGCGAACAAATCTCCAGCGGCGAATCGCTGTACGACACGTACATCACAAGCCTCAACCACATGCGCGAATCGGTGGAACAACTACCGGACAGTGATTCCGCGAAACAGGCGCTGCTGGAAGCCATCGACCGGGAGATCACGCTGCTGGAAGCCGCCAAAGGCGATTCGCAGAAGCTCGCGCAGCAGCTGAAAGACGCTTCCACGCAGGTCACGCAGGATACCGCAGCCGCGGAAAGCTCCCGCAAGGAGATCCTGAACCGCATCACCTCCGCGAAGCAGTCGATCAGCAATGTGCGCGACGATTACGCCACGAACGTCAAGCCGAAAATCGACGCGCTCGCCTCCACAGTCAGCACGCTGATCTCCCAAACCGACAGCATGATCACCCAGCTGAGCGGCACCGCCGACGATCTGGATGATGTGACGGGCGATGTGGGGACGAATGTGACGTCCATCCGTTCCACGCTCGGCGCGATCGCGAAGAAACTCGACTCGTCGGCAGCGACGGTGAAGGAGCTGATCACGAAGCTGGAGACGGGCGGAAACGCCGGTGACGGCAACAGCGATGGTGGCGACGGTGACAACGACGCCGATTCGGGCGAATCGGACGAACTACGTGCACTGGCCACCGCCAACGCGTCCACACTGTCCACGCTGATTTCCGCGCCCGTCGCACTGCATCGCGTCTCGGTGTACCCGATCGCGAACTACGGTTCGGCCATGGCGCCGTTCTATACGATCCTGTCAATCTGGGTGGGTGCGATCATCCTGTGCGCCATGCTGAAAGTGACGATTTCGGACCGCGAGAAGGCGCATGTGCTGGGCTTGGGCGACACGCTGCCGCGCATCGCCGGCCCGTCCGGCCCGGGGAACGCCTCACGTTGGGGACTGCGTCTCGACCACGAGTATTTCGGACGGTACGCGATCTTCGCACTGCTCGCGTTGCTGCAGGGCACACTGGTTTGCCTGGGTGACACGTATTTCCTTGGCGTGCAGGCGAATCATGCGCTGCAGTTCCTTGCCGTGGGGTGGCTTGCCGCGCTCGTGTTCTCGAATATCGTGTATACGCTGACCGTGTCGTTCGGCGATATCGGCAAGGCCGTGGCCGTGGTGCTGCTGGTGATGCAGGTCGCCGGTTCGGGCGGTACGTTCCCTATCGAGACGCTGCCGAAGTTCTTCCAAATGCTCTACCCGTTCCTACCATTCCCGCACGCCATCGATGCCATGTACGCCGCGATGGCCGGATCATACGGCAATGAGTACCTGCTTGACATGGTGTATCTCGCCTTGTTCCTGATTCCTTCGCTGCTGCTGGGATTGGTGTTGCGCAAGCCGGTGATCCGGTTGAACAACTGGGTGAGCCGCAATCTGGAGTCCACCAAGGTGATGTGACGAGGCGGATTTGAACGGGCTGGTTTGAGCCGGTTTAGATCGGTTTCGGCTGGTACACGTGAACGCGCTGCCCGCCATCATCGACGACCTGAAAACCCAAAGCCACGAATTCGTCACCATCGACCAGCCGGCAAAAACCTAAGCTAGCGTGGAGGCGTAGGGCATTGTCCTGCCCAGTCACTTCCCTTACGTACCGCTGCGCCATCCCGGCGCTCCTCTGCGCCGCCACTACCCCACATGTCGCCTCCTCACGCACCAACAAGTGTCCGATCCCCCCGAATCAGCCACCCACGCGTCATCCGGTCACCCCAGGTTGTCCGATTCGGGAGAAACGGACACTCAGGGGCACCGTGCAAACCACACGTTGATCAGAGAACCGGCAACCACCAGCACAACACCGATCCAGAACGGCATGCCCAGCGCCACGCCCAACAGAAGCGTGCTAGAAGCCGTGGAAAACAGCGGAGTCGCGTACGAACCAATCGCAAGCGTTTCCATACTGCCGTGCAACATGCCGTATCCCCAGCACGCGTAGCCGCCCGAAATCGAAGCGGCGCACGCAATCAGCGCAGCATATCCACCGATGCCGGGCGCCGTGTCCGGCAAACCGTCTCCCGAAACGAAATGGATGGTCCACAGTACAACGGCCACACAGCAGAAGAAAATCGTCGTGCCGTCGTAACCGCCGGACAACGACGGCGTAAAAGTCGCATAAATCGCCCAAATAAAGGCGCCAACAAACGCGAGCACATACGGTAGGGGGTTACTGGCGATATTGTGGACCGCTTCCTGCATATCAAGGCTTTCTCCGCCAACCGCCATCGCCACACCGATGGTTGCGATCACCGCGCCAGGAATCGCTTTGGCGACCGCACCACGTTTGTGCGATACCGCTGCGGTCATCAGCACCAGCAGCGTCGGCCACAAGTAGTTGACAAGGCTGACTTCCACGGATTGCGCGTTCGTTGTGGCCAGGCCGATCGACAGCGAGATTGACGCCTCGTATGCGATGAACATGAGTCCGCCTGCGATGAGGTACTTGCATGGCGCTTCGCGGATTGGTTTCGGACGGCGCACAATGAACAGCATGACACCACCGACGGTGTAGATGAGCGCCGAACCGAGCGTGGCGCCGAACGATTCGGAGACCAGTCGCACGAGGCCGGCCATGAAGCCCCACAGGACGATTGCGAACAGGCCGATGAGTGTCGCCGCGTGTGATGTGGCATGGCCGAGTAGCGGATTGCAGGAGTTGCCGGTGGGGTGGTTTGCGCCGGAATCGGAGGGGGACTTCTGGTTCGTGTTCACGGGCTCCAGCCTACCCATCGCCCTCCACGAGTGTCCGATTCTGCAGAATCGGACACTCCTGCAACCTGCGATGCCGCGAACCCGATTACCCCCGGAACCGCACCAACAGCAGAGTCAACCACCCCATCCGACGCTGCCACACCAGCCGTATCGGCAGCCAAGTCCATGCGTCCCGCATCCACACAGCCCACGCGTCCCGCACCTCCACGGCCCGCCGACGCGCACACGTCGCCCATGACCAAATCATCCAACGTCACACCGAACATGTCGCAAAGCATCAGCAGCTTGTCACAAACGTCGCGTTCCACGCCACCATCTTGCGGTTGCATTGCGATTCGCAACCAAATTTTGCGACGCAACCGACAGTTGCGCGACGCGAAGTTGGCTTCACGGGTCTTTTACGACAATAGAAAAACCCTTGAAATTCCAACGATTCCAAGGGTTTCGAATGGAGCGGATGACGGGAGTCGAACCCGCCTTTAAAGCTTGGGAAGCTTTCGTTCTACCGATGAACTACATCCGCAAGGTGTGCCTTTTGGGCACGAGCCATTAGTCTAGCACGCAACGGATGCGTATGCGGACACAGACCGACATGCGATACCAATTTTCCGCAATATCATGGAGACTCAACCACGCGGCCGCTGCGAATAGTCGCGAGAATATCTGCCAGCCGAGCCGCCCGAATCATGCGCGGATCCATACTGCGTTCCAAATTGCGGCCCACCGGCACCAGCCATCGCAGAACGTCCGCCTTGCCGAATATCCGCCGCCGCAACGCCGCTCGTGGCATAGCCACCGGCCAAATATCCGGACTGCACGCCCTGCTGACGCATCTCCTGCCCCATCTGCATCAGCCGCGCAATGCGATCCGAGGTCGGCGGGTGCGTAGAAAACAGCTTGGAGAAGCCCTCCGCGGAGAACGGACTGGCGATCATCATCGCAGCCACCGACTGCGTTCCCGCGGTCTTCTCCATCGGCATCGCGGCTGCGCCGCCGGAAATCTTGCTCAACGCGGAAGCGAGCGCTTCCGGATCCTCCGTCAACTTGGAACCGTCTTCGTCGGCGTCGTATTCGCGTGTGCGGGAGATTGCCATCTGTATCAGCGACGCTGCGATCGGCGCCAGAATCGTGCTCAGCAGCACACCCAGCAATCCCAAGCCGCCGGACGCCGAATCGTCGCGGTCGTCACGCGAACGACCGCCGCCGAAATACATGAGCGAGTAGCCAAGGTACGAGATGACGGTGGCCATGGCGGAGGCGATTGCGGACGTCAGAATGTCGTGGTTGTAGACGTGCATGAGTTCGTGTCCGAGCACGCCGCGAATCTCACGTTCGTTAAGCGTCTGTAGGATGCCTTGCGTGCAGCAGACCGCCGCGTGTCGTTCGTTGCGCCCCGTCGCGAACGCGTTGGGGCTCATGGTGGGGGCGATGTAGATGCGCGGCATCGGCTTGCCTGCCTTCGCCGATAGCTCGCGGACGATCTTGTATAGTACGGGGGCTTCCTGCTCGCTCACCTGTCGAGCGTGCATGCTGGCGATCGCCAGTTTGTCGGAAAACCAGTAGGAGACGAACGTGGAGCCCAGGCCGATGAGAATGTAGTAGCCGAGCGTGCTTTGACTGGCGCCGGTCGCCCACCAGATGAGCATGATGACGCCCCACATCAACGCGAACAAAAGCGTTGTTTTCAAGCCATTGCAATGGCCGTGCACCTGCAATTTGCCGTTCATGGCCACCAGCCTAGGAATTCAGGCTGGGATTTTGCTGTATACAAGCTGAAGGGCGGATTTGCAACATCTAGAAACATGCCACGCAACGACGCTACAGCATCGGCCATAGACCTATCTGCGGCACGGCGAGAGTCACCCCAACTTGAAACGTATTACCCCCGCATATCCCCTGAATGCACTGCGTCAAGCGTGCCGATCAGGCTGGTCAGCAAATCGTTGCGGCCGCACGCGTTCGTCAGCACCGCCAGCACGTACGTGCCCGACTGCGACATCACCAGTCCGGCATCGTTCAGCGCGTACAAACCGCCTTCGCCGTTGATCCATCCGGCCTTCGTGTACACGGTGTCCGCATCGCCAAGGGCCGCGTGGATGCAGGAGTTCAGCGAATTCGTCATGTCTCCGGACAGCCATTGCAGCGATTCGGGCGTGATGTTCTGCACCCCCGCCGTTTGCCCGGCGAACAGGAAACCGTATCCGGCGGTCCACAGTTTGGCCATGTCGCGCGCGGAGGTGAACAGGTACCCGCCGCGATCACCCATTCTGGAAGCCGCGCCCGCCTGTTCGGCCCACGTGTTGAAGCAGTCGAGGCCATACGTTTTGTACAGCCAGTCGTAAGACGCGTTGTCGGAATTGCGCAGGACGGCGTCGACCTTCTGGTGGACGGTGGCGGACTGCGCGTCAGCGGATTGGGCCACGCTGTTCAGGTCGACGGTGCCCGTTGAGAACAGCGATATCAGGTATGGCGCCTTCGCCGACGAGGCCGAATAGATCTGTGCATCGGCGTTGTATGCGATCGTGCGGCCGGTCGTGATGTCGGCGAGCACGAATGATGCGGTATATCCGTCGGCTTCGAAAGTGGCGATTTGAGACTGCACGGCGGCCTGCGAATCGGCGCTTAGCGTGAAGCCCTGCGTTGTGATCGTGGCGCTGCCCTCGACTGCGGAAATGCCGTCCAGCGCGACCTGCGTCGGCGACGAGACGGCTTGTGTCTGCGATTGCGGCGCGCTGTTTTTCTTAAGCGCGCCCGACGTGGAGGACGTTTCCGAAGACGCCGCTGCGTGGGCTTCCTCTTCGAGATGCACATCGACAAGACCCACGCCCATAGCGAAGCCGATCAGGCAGGCGATCAGCAGGCCCACGACGGACACGGAACAGCAGTACAGTGCCTTGCGCTTGACGTGTTTTCCAAAGTTCATGCCGACTTCACAACCTTAGATTTCAATGCCCGCATCCGTTTGCGATGATATTGCGCACCGCGTTTCACTGGGGTCAGCCTAGCGCATGGACCCGAACTTCGGGGGTAATAGGTCAAAACGACCGCGTATGTCCGATTCTGGAGAAACGGGCGGTTGTGCGATCGAAAACGCACGCTACGCGACCAGTCCGCCGAAAATCGACCACTAAAGCGGCAAAAACTAACGCCCTGCACGTCCGATTCAGAGGAATCGGACGTGCAGGGCGTTACTAGATTGCGTTAAAAGGCTTGGAGTTAGGGTGTCAGGAAGTCAGCACTCCCACCCTAATTCCAGCCGGCCCGATTCAGGCATGCGCCAGCGCGCGCATCTGCTCCGGGTCGATGACCTTCTTGTGCTCGCGGCCTTCCTTCGCGCCTTCGGCACGTTCGAACGCGTCGACCTTCTTCCAGCCGGCGAAGTCGATCGGCTTGACTCCACGGGAGGCCAGCAGACGGTCGATGGATTCCGGATCGCGGTCAGCGGCCACGCGACCGCCTTCGGCGGCCTTGGACAGGTCCTCCAGCATGTTGGTGACGATGAGCAGCGCGTCGGACTTGGTGGAGCCGATCAGGCCGACCGGACCACGCTTGGCCCAACCGGTGGCGTACAGACGCTCACGCACCTGCGCGCCCTCGCCGGAGGCCTCCGTGGTGATGCGGCCGTCGCCGTTCGCGTTGGCCAGGTGCGCGCGACGCTCGTCGTACGCGATGCCCGGCGCGGTGGCCGGCTTGTAGCCGATTGCGTGATACACGGCCTGCACCGGGTACTCTTCGAATTCGCCGGTGCGAGTCATCTTGCCGTACGCGGAAGTCGTCGTCTTCTCCACGCGAATCGCCTTGACCTTGCCGTCCTCGCCCAGCACTTCGACCGGAGCGGAATTGAAGTGGATGTAGTACTTGCGATCCGCCGGGTTGCCTTCGAAATCGGTGTCGCCGTCGTCTTCCATGTCCTCGGCCATCTCGCGGATGGCGAACAGTTCCTCGACCATCTGACGGGTCAGCTTGTCCTTGCCGGCCTCCTCGATAGTGTCGTCGTCCAGATCGAAGTCGTCTTCGTTGATGATCAGCTGCACGCCCGGCAGCTTCTCCATTTCGCGCAGCTCCTGCACGGAGAACTTGGCCTGGGCCACGCCACGGCGGATGAACAGGTGCAGGGTCTTCGCCTTGTTGGCCTTGATGCCCTCGTACACGTTGTCCGGAATGTCGGTTTTGGCCTTGAGATGGTCGGCGGCCGCGGCCGTGGCCCCCGGGCCGCCGCCGATCACGGCGACCTCTTCGGCATCGAGCGGCCATTCGCGGGCGCCGGTCGGATAGCCGTCATACCATTCCACGAATTTCGCGGCGCCGTACACGCCGTCCAGATCCGATCCCGGCAGGCCGAGCGGCTTGTCCTCCACCGCGCCAGTAGCGAACAGCACGGCGTCGTAGCGTTCGAGCAGCTCGTCGAGCGTCACGTCCTTGCCGAATTCCACGTCGCAGTACAGGTGGATGTCCGGGTTGTCGAGCGTCTTCTCGAGAGCGGATGCGATGAATTTGATGGAAGGGTGGTCGGGGGCCACGCCGTAGCGCACCAGGCCGAACGGCACCGGCAGCTTTTCGAACAGGTCGATGCGGGCCTTGGTGCCCAGTCCCAGCTCTTCGCCGAGCTTGCCCAGCTGGCGCAGGAAAATATCGGAAGAGTAGACGCCTGCGGGGCCGGCGCCGATTACAGCAATACGAAGTTCGTTGGTTTCGCTCATATGTTCCAGCCTAATATATTCCCTGCATTTCCAACAGGGGGCATACGGCACTTTCTTGCGATTCCCTTACTTGCCTCGCAACGCGCAGCCCGGCCCATGTGCCGGCGCAGGAGAACGTACAATCGCAGAAGATCACAATCGGTCCCTCACTAAAGAAGGTCCTTATCGTAAGAGGGTGGGCATATGCGCATTCACATCACGTATACCGGCGGCACCATCGGTATGGTCGAGTCACCGAACGGTCTGGTTCCGGGCGCCGATATGCGCGGCTGGCTGCGCCGGCTGATTGAGGACGCGCATCTGGCCCCGAGCTTGTTCTCGTTCACCGAGCTGGACCCGCTGATCGATTCGTCGAACGCGACGCCCGACAATTGGCAGACGATGGCGGACGACCTGCGCGCGCACCGCGATGACGCCGATGCATTTGTGGTGTTGCACGGCACCGATACGATGAGTTATTCGAGTGCCGCGCTGTCTTACGCGCTGACCGGTTTCGGCAAGCCTGTGATTTTCACGGGGTCGCAGCATCCGCTCGGCAAAATCGAATCGGACGCCACCGCGAACGTCACGGGTGCGCTGAACGCCGCGATGAGCGGACGTTTTCATGGCGTCGGCCTGTTCTTCGGCCATCATCTGTTCGCCGGCAACCGTGTGAGCAAATCGTCAAGCTGGGCGTTCGAAGGGTTTTCGGCGCCGTCCACCGGCCCGCTGGCACGTACCGGCACGCCGTGGCATTGGTATGCGGGCGATTCGGCCGGCTCCGGTTGCGGTTGGGCGTCGCCGCTGCCCTACTCCCGTCACGATGTGGCCGTGATCGACATGGCTCCCGGCATTTCCGCCGCGCGATTGGCCGCGATGCTCGACCCTCGTCCGGAAGCGGTGCTGTTGCGCGCGTACGGCGTTGGCAATGTGCCGAGCGACGAGCCAGGACTGACCGACGTGATCGCCGACGTGCTGCATGACGGCGTGCCTGTCGTCATCGCATCGCAATGCCAGCAGGCGGAAGTGCTGCTCGGCCATTACGAGACGGGCGACGCGATCGCCCGCGCCGGTGCGATCGGATCGGGCGACATGACGCTGGAAGCCGCATACGCGAAGATCATGTTCCTGCTGTCGCAGGGCGTGGACGCGGCCGATTTCGGCACGTGGATGCGCCGGAACATCGCTGGCGAAATCTCGCCCAGCTCGATGTAGCACGGCGCAACGCGGTTCAGCCTCCGCACGGCTCGTCGCCGCAACCGGCGCTACTCGCGGTCGAGCAAGGCGGTGAGCGCCCACAGGATGCTGACCACGTCGATCGCTTCCTGCATGAACGCGCCGACGACCACCGGAATGAGGTTGAACGCGGCCGCGACCATGCCGATAATCGCCAATCCAAGGCCGACCAGCACCGCCTGCAGCATCACTTTCTTCGTGCGGCGGGCGATGGCGATGGCGCGCGGCACGGAGGCGATGTCGTCGTTCATGATGACCACCTGCGCCGATTCGGACGCGGCGGTGGACGTGCCGTCGGTCATGGCCATGCCGATGTCCGCAACCGCCAGCACGGGGGCGTCGTTCACGCCGTCGCCGACCATCATCGTCACCTGTCGGGTCATGGATTCGCCGACCACGCGCTGTACGACCTTGTCCCACGCCGGCTGGTTTTGGTGCGCGTCTTCCGTGGCGTTCTTGACGGCCGCGACCTTGCCTTCGGGGAAGAGTTCGGATTGCACGTCGTCGATGCCGACCTCGCCCGCGATGATGCGTGCGGAAGCCTCCTTGTCGCCGGTGAGCATGGACAGTTTCTTCACGCCGAGCCAGTGCAGTTTTTCAAGGGACGATTTCGCGTTTTCGCGAGGCACGTCACGCAGCACGATGCGCGCGGCGAGCTTGCCGTCGATCGCCACGCACGCGGCCATTTCGTCCGGCTCGAGCGGGGCGAACAGCGAGTTCACCTCCGGCTTCTTGGAATCGCCGGCAGCGGTACCGGTCGCCGAATCGCCAACCGCGCTATCGGCCACACAACCCGCCGCAATACCGGGCGCCGCCATGAGAACGG
>OBVZ01000525.1_pt1 | contig 18967 bp, 5 predicted proteins | sample 1476241 | NCBI WGS metagenome assembly OBVZ01 (sample SAMEA2580034, study PRJEB22360) | human gut metagenome | reverse complement strand
TCTCTGCTGGCGACTGGTCCAAGACCGTGAAGCTCGACGCCGAAGGCAAGGCCACGGTGACTCTCCCGGTCACCATCTCTGGCACTGTTGCGGTCGCCTACGACGGCTACACCGATGGCTTGGTAAACCCCTCCTCGACCGAGGTGGCCGGCATCGAGCAGGGCAAGGTCGATTTGGCTGAGCTCAACAAGCAGATCGCCGCTGCCGAAGCGCTCAAGGAATCCGATTACACGGCTGATTCCTGGGCTGCGCTCGCCAAGGCACTGCAGGCCGCCAAGGCTGCGCTCGCTTCCTCCGACCAGGCTGTGGTTGACAAGGCCGCCGCTGATCTGAGCGCCGCCATCGCAGCATTGCAGAAGGCGGAAACGCCCACCAAGCCGGATACCGGCGATGGTGACAACAAGGGCGATAACGCAGGCGACAAGACCGACAACAAGACCGATGACACCAAGTCTGACGGCAAGTTGCCGGCCACCGGTGCCGCCGTATATGGCGTGAGCGGTGCCATGGTGCTGCTCGCCGCTGCCGGCACTGCGCTGTCCATCTGGCGCAAGCGCCGCGCATAACTGAGTAGCTGCTCACTGCAACGCACAGAAAATCGCACAGTATATGTGTGATTTTCTGTGCGTTTTAATGTATAACAGCACATGCGTCATTTTTTTTGCATTGGCGTGGTCATGCTAAATGTATGTGCTGTAGAACCTGTGTACCGTACCAGTGAACGCTAACACTAAACTTATAAGTGCTTACATTTGGGCGTGCTATAGCGCATCGATGTTGTCCCCGGAAAACGGTGTTGTTCGTAGGGGCGGATTGGTGGGCAAGCGCAGTCAAATGTAATGCGAATCAGCAAGCGAGAAAGTGCTGATTCGTACAAGGAGACGCAAAAGTGGCCGATAAAGGAGTGGCCAAGCGCCATAGCGATAACAATTTGATAACAATCTAGCAAGGATGCGAGGAAGGAAACTCGATGAGGAGAGTTACTCGATTGGCGGCCTGCTTGGCTGCGGTATCAACGCTGAGCGTGGGACTGGTTACGCCGGTCACCGCGTTGGCTGACGATACGACACCTCAGGTGCAGCAATCCGTTCAGACGAGCGATGCTCAGGCTGCTGCGGCTGTAGACCCGCTTGCCGGCTTCGATTTCAATAGCGACCCGGACGATGGTGCATTCGCCAGTGCTCAGGGTGACGCTAAGGCCACCGTGCAAGGCACGGCGAATCTCGTCAACGGAGAAGATGACGACAACGGCAAGGCCGCCCAGCTCGGCAGCGGTTTCTGGCTGAACGTGACCAAGTCCGATGGCAGTGCACTGCTCAACGGTCTTGATGATGTGACGATCAGCTATGACAGTAAGGCGGCTGCGACCGGTGGCCAGTGGACTGTGTTTGCCGCGCCGACCGCCGGTGCGGTGAACGGCAGCGCCCCCACCTACGTCGGTGTGCTCGACCGCACCGACAAGACCCGCGTGGAACGCTATCTCAACGGCCGCGCATCCGACATCGCCACCATCGACAAGAACACCGGTACGAAGGATGCTTGGAAGCATGTCGATCTCGTCATCTCCGGCAAGACCGCGAAGCTCTATGTCGATAAGAAGTTCGTGGCGAGCAACGTGAACGGCGAGGATCTCAAGAGCATTCTTGGCGGCTCAGGTGGCGTGCTGCAAATCGGCAAAGGCAACTGGGGCAACGGTGAATACTTCACCGGTTTGCTCGACAATCTCACGATTTATGGCTCCGCACTTTCCGCGGCCGATCTCGGCATCGCATCGCCTACTGCAATCGAGATCTCCGGTTCCAATGTGAAGGACGGCAAGCTGAGTCTCAAGGAAGGCAACTCCGTATCCCTGTCCGCAACCGTCACCCCTGAAGGCGCTGAGCCTACGGTGACATGGGAATCCAATAATCCGGCTGTGGCTACTGTGGATGCCAACGGCAAGGTCACCGGCGTGAAGGCCGGCACCGCCACCATTCCGGCGGCTTCCGAAGCTGACGCCGCCAAGACCGCCGAGCTCAAGGTCACCGTCACCGAGGTCAAGGCCGATGACGCCTACGGCTACGTGATGGTCCACTTCATCGAAAACAACAAGGGCTACGCCGAGAAGATCTACCTCGACATCTCGCGCGGCGATGACGCCACCCAGTGGGATACGCTCAACGGCGGCGAGCCGATTCTGGTGAGTAACGAATCCACCACCGGCGTGCGCGATCCGTTCATCGCCTACAACCCCGAGTCGAAGACCTACTACGTGCTGGCCACCGATTTGCGTGTGTTCGGCAGCGATAATGCCGGTTGGGGCACGTGGGCTACAGGTTACAGCACCAAGTTGCATGTGTGGTCGTCCAAAGATCTCATTCACTTCAACGACATGACGGAACTGGAGACCGCCACCGCCGACAAGTACACTGCCAATCCGAACAAGAGCCAGACGCTCACCGATTCCGTGACCGGCAAGACCATCTCCGAGATCGGCATGGCATGGGCTCCTGAGGCTACGTGGGTGCCGAACTTCTATGATCTCAACGACGACGGTCAGCTCAACGGTTCCGATAAGGACAACCCGAAGAACCAGCAGGGCGGCGCATTCGTTGTGTATTGGTCTGTCTCCGCCAAATACGATGGCGAGAACAGTCAGCCCGGCAAGAAGGTGACTCACGTGCTGTGGGCCGCCACCAAGGACTTCACCAACGAGACTTACATGTTTGGCGGCGTCTTCGTGCCTAACAGCAAGTACAACCGTGGCAACACCATCGACACCACGATGCTGCAGAACGGTTCCCGCACATACCGCACCACCGGCTCCGGCGTGATCTTCATGGAATACGCCGATCGTGCCGATTGGTGGCGTGCCAACGATCAGGGTCAGTACGCGACCGACCCGGCCAAGGGCTGGGTGTTGCGCCAGACCAACATCGGACACACGCTCGGCAGCGCGCAGGAAGGTGCCAACGGTTTCAAGGTCAACGGTGAAAACAAGTGGTACATGTTCGTTGACAACTATGGATCTGTCGCCTCCGGTGCCCGCTACGGCTACAACCTACTCGAAGCCGACAACCTCGATTCCGAGAATCCGTGGAGCGTCCTGAAGGCCGACGACTACTTCCTCACCGCCAACACCAAGCACGGTGGCATTGTTTCGCTCACCAAGGCCCAGTACGACGCGATTCGCGCGGCTGATGCCAAGGCTTCCGACAACGCCGACCTGAAGGCCGAGGATGTGACGGTGGATAAGGGTTCTGCCGATACGGACATCACTGCCAAGCTGCCGAAGACGCAGCAGGTCACTCTTGCCAACGGTTACGGCACTGCCAAGCGCGACGTGACGTGGGACGTTTCTAACGTCGACGCCTCCAAGCCCGGCGAGTACGCCGTCACCGGCACGGTCGACACCATCGGCGCGAACAAGAACCACTGGAAGTGGACGAACGCCGCCGGCGAGTCGAAGACCGACGAGGACGACCTCATCAACACCGGTGCGAACGCGAACAACAACTGGAAGCAGACCGGTGGTTTTGTCGACAACGAAACCGCCAACAAGAACCGCACGCTATACAGCTCCACCGCCATCACTGTGACCGCCAAGGTGACCGTGATCGGCGAAACCGAGCCGACCGACCCGGATTTGCTCGCCGACTTCACTTTCGAGAACGCCGGCGAGACCTTCGACGGCGGCAATGCGACGGGTGCCACTCAGGGCACCGCCACGCTCGCCGACGGCAAGGACGGCAAGGCCGCGAAGCTCAGCAAGAACTTCTGGCTCAACGTCACCGCCAAGAACGGCGACGCTCTGCTCAAGGGCAAGAACGACGTGACCATCAGCTACGATGTCAAGCCCGACGCCTCCGGCAACACCGGCTGGACCTTCTTCGCCGCCTCCAACGCCACCAAGCAAGAGTACGGCCAGGAGCACTACGTCGGCGTGCTCGACAAGACCACCGGTATTACCGTCGAACGCTACAACAACGATGGCAAGCGCGATTCCTCCGGCAACGTCTCCTATACCAAGACGAACGCCGACTGGAAGCACGTCGATATCGTGATTTCCGGCGCAACCGCTAAGCTGTACATCGACTCCAAGCTGGTAGCCGTGAACAACAACGGCCAGAAGCTCACCGACATCCTCGGTGCTGATGGCGGCGTGCTGCAGATCGGCAAGGCCAACTGGAGCAACGGCGAGTACTTCTCCGGTCTGCTCGACAACCTCAAGATCTGGGGCAAGGCCCTGAGCGACGACGAGCTTGGCGTGGAAAGCGCGAAGACCGACTACGCCGCCGCGCTCGCCATCCCGGCGCAAATCACCGGCGACCTGCCGAGCACTGTGCTGGGCAAGACGGTTACTTGGTCCGCGACCGGCGACGGTGCGAAGCTCGTAGCCGCAGACGGTAAGGTCACGCAGCCGAAGTCCGGCGAGAAGGCCGTAAAGGTCAAGCTCACCGCCACCATCGACGGCGTGGATAAAGCTATCACCGCCGAATCCGAAATCCTCAACAACGGCGGCGAAATCGCTTCCTACGTCAAGGATGTCGATCGCTCCGACCAGAACGGTGCCAAGTACGACCCGCTCGCCTACAACGACGATCGTCGCGCCGACTCGCTGTACGTGGCCGCCAAGGCCGCCGATGGCGGCAAATGGGAGCCCCTGAACCGTTCGCAGTCGATTCTGTCGGTCAAGTGGGACGGCTCGCAGTCTGCCAAGCTGAATGCGCAGATGGGCTCACCCGCTTTCTTCCGTGCGGAGGACGGTACCCTTGGTGTGGTTTCCTCGCAGAACAACGCCACCGGTGCGATTTACGTGTGGGATGGCAAGGGCGACGGTGCCACGTTCACCAACGAGCGCGCCATCACCGTGACCGACAGCTCCATGGTCACCAACCCGCGCATCGTCTATGATGCCGCCTCCAAGGGCTACAAGGTCTTCTGGACCGATGGCCTGAGCGGCGAAGGCCGTATGGCCACGCTCTCCGACCTGACTGCCAAGGCAACGGTCGGCGAGACGCTCAAGGCCGACGCGGTTGCGATGGGTGTGGGCGACGTGACCGAAGGTCTGCCCGCATGGGCCGGCGAAGGCCAGACCCGCGCATTCGCTGTGAGCTCCTCTGAATTCGATGCGTTCTACAAGAACTATGTCGATCTGCAGAACACCGGCGTTAAAGCTCTGGGCGGCGCAACCGTGGAGAACGGTGCTTCCGCCGAGGACGTCACCGCAGCGGTTTCCGGAACGCAGGCCACAATGACCTACAACGACGGCTCCACGAAGACCTTCAACGTCGACTGGAACGCCGATGATCTGGCCGCCGTGGACACCTCAAAGGCCGGCACGTATGAGGTCAAGGGCACTGTTCAGCAGACCACCGAGGCCATGTACAACGACGCTCGCGCCGATCCGGACATCTTCTACAACGAAGACGATGGCTACTACTACCTCACCGGTTCCACCTATGAGGTAAAGTCCACTGATTCGACCAACAACCAGAAGGACAGCTACCGTTCCATCGGCCTCAAGCGCGCCAAGACCATCAACGGTCTGAAGGATGCTGAGGAACACATCATCATCAAGCCGGAGAACGGCACTCCGGGCCACGAAGACCAGTACCCCAACTCGTTCTACGGTTGGAGCGCGTTCATTTGGGCCCAGGAGTTCCACAAGATTAACGGCAAGTGGTGGATTGTGGCCGGCTTCCACAGGGGTGCCTCGTCCACGAACGGTGGCTGGTGCAACAACACCATCCTCATCCCGTACACCGGCGACGAGCGGTCCATCAAGGATGGCGGATTCCTCGAGGCCGAAAACTGGGGCGAGCCGACCGTGCTGGAAGGCGCCGCATTCGACGTGACGTACTTCGAGCGCGAGGAGAACGGCAAGGCCCAGGGCTACTGGCTCTTCCCGAAGAGCGCAGGACTGTACCTTGCCAAGGCAAAGATGGGCGATGGCGTCACTCCGCTGGTGGATGGCAGCCTTGAGCACATCTATCAGGTCAGCCAGCAGTTCGAGTACGGCAAGTATGCGCCTACCCCCGGAGACAACTCTGAAGGTTCTGATCAGGCAATCGTAGAGGCACCGTTCATGTTCGAACATGGCGACTACGTCTACATTGCCTATGCGGGTGCCACGGTGGATAAGTATTACAACACCAACGTGATGCGTGCCGCCAAGAATGCCGACCTGCAGGATCTGTCGAGCTGGACCACGGCCGACTTCCCGTCGTTCGACACCAACGACACCTACACCGGTGCCTACGGTGCGGATGAGGCCTCGTACGAGCGCAAGCAGGCCGGCCCCGGCCACATCTCGCTTGCACATGATGAGGCCGGCAACATCGTCATGGCCTACCACGCACGCCCCTACCCGGAAATTCACTCCGGTTCCGCAGCGGGTGGCCTGTTCGATCAGGACCGCAATACGTGGGCCAAGGCCGTGAACGTGCGCGCCAACGGCATGCTCGACATGTCGCTGACCAAGGATCAGGAGGTTGCTCCGGCCAACCGCACGGTGACCATTACGGTGACCGTCGGCGAGCCCGATACGCCGGTTGAGCCGTCCATCACCGGCATCCGCGTCAAGAGCGAGCCGACAAAGACCAAGTACACGGTGGGCGAGCAGTTCTCCGCCGATGGTCTTGTGATCGAGGCGACGATGTCGGACGGCACGGTGAAGACGCTCGATGCCGCCGACTACACGGTCGGCGACGTGGACATGTCCGCTGTGGGCACCAAGACCGTCACCGTCACGCTCAAGGCCAACGATCAGCTCACCACGTCGTTCGTGGTGACCGTGAGTGCCAAGACCGAGCCCGGTAAGCCCGGTTCGGGCGACGGTTCCGGCGATGGTGCAGGCAGCGATAACGGTAACGCTGGTACGGGAGCAGACTCCGGTCTGCCGTCCTCTGGTGCCGCCGTGCTAGCCCTCGGCACAGCCATGGTCGCTCTCACCGCAGCTGGTGCCGGTCTGGAAGCCTGGCGCAAGCGCAAGGACTGAGCAGGCCTAGTCTGCATAGCTCCCCTCAGTCCGCCTCAGATGGACTGAGAGGAGCCCAACAAACGTGGTTTCCCAATAAACACACTTCACAACTTAACAACCAACTCAGCCACCCCACCATTCAATGAGGAGAAATATATGGGCAAGTGGAAGAAAACGGTAGCGGCGGTAGCGGCGCTACCGGTCATGATTGCGGGACTGGCCTTAGGTCCAGTCACCGCGATGGCGGCAGACAACGACGGAGGTCTGACGGACGCTAATCTCGTCGCATCCTACGATTTTGAGGATGCCAACGATAAAGGAAAGGACATCTCCGGCAACAATAACGACCTGACCGTCAAGGGCGAGAATGTCGAATACGGCGTACCCGGAGACCATCAGTCAGGCGGCAACGCCATCCAGTTGCGAGGCAACGATGGTCAATACCTCGAACTGCCGAACGGTCTGCTCAATGGCACCGACTCCTTCACCGTGCAGTTCGACTCGAAGTCCCGCATGGCTGCGAACGACAACTTCTTCTCGTTCACCATCGGCTCCGACAACCAGAAGTACTTCTTCTCCCGTCTGCGCCCAACCAGCGTGTACACTGCCATCACCAAGGCCTCCAACGGTAACGAGCAGGGCGTGACCGCTACGCAGTCCGCGAACGTGTGGCACACGTACCGCATTTCCGTGAGCCCGACCTTCATCGCCACGTTCATCGACGGCAACCTTGCCGCCATCAACAAGAACGTGACCACGAAGCTCTCCGAGCTCGGCACCGACCTGCCGATGAACTTCGGCAAGTCCACATGGGCCGGCGACAAGTACTACAACGGCGGTCTTGATAACATCAAGATTTGGAAGGCTGCCTACGCCTCCGACGGCATGGTGTGGGATGGCGTGACCCTGCCCGGCTCCACCGAAGGCAGCGTGACTCTGCCTGCCAAAGATGCGCTCGGCAACACGATCACATGGTCTTCGTCCAACACCGCAGTGCTCGGCAACGACGGCACACTCGTCAAAGCCCCGGCCCAAGACACCGATGTGACGTTCACCGCCAAGTCCACGGTCAACGGCATCGAATACACGAAGACATTCACGGTGAACGTGGCTGCGGCCATCACCACCGCCGACGCAGCCGCCGAACGACTGCTGGTTGACTACCAGCTCACTGCCGGCGCAACGCTGCCGACTGCAATTGCTGCGGCCCCTGATGCGAAGGTGACGTGGAAGTCCTCCGACACGAGCCTCGTCAAAGACGATGGCACAGTCGTTGGCACAAACGGCGACGCTGAGAAGACCGTCGACCTTACTGCGACGGTTACGCTCGGCACCACCAGCACCACAAAGAAGTTCACCGGCGTGCGCGTTATGCCGAAGAGCGCCGAAACCATCGCCTCCTACACGCGCGCAGGTTCCATCAGCGGCGGTGCTCGTGTTGGCCAGTCACTGCACATGGCGCTGAGCCAGGACGGCAAGTCTTACGAGGCGTTGAACCAGAACTACGGTGTGGTGTTCGCCGAGGCGAACTACATCCTCGATGAAGCCAACAAGGCTCTCAATACCACCGGCGCAGAAATCGGCCGCGGTATCGCTGACCCGTACCTGTTCCGCATGAAGGATGGCAAGTACGCCTTCGTCTCCACGCTGACCAAATACAATACCACGCGCGGCCAAGACAGCTCGTCAACCGCATATCCGGCCGATCCCGGTCAGATTCTGATGCTCACTTCTGACGATCTGATCCAGTGGAACGATGCTCCGAACGACTATGAGGTAACTGGCCGCGTCAAGGTGACCGACGACACCACGCAGTTCGACGCCGGTTCGCTCACCGCTGGATACGATGCCTCCGCCGACAACTACCGTGTCGGTTGGACCGTCAACGGTGTGGCCAAGTACGTCACCACAACGGACTTCAAGACGTTCTCCGAGGTCAAGACCGGTGCTGCATTCTCTAAGACGACCGCTGACCTGAGTGGCATCGACAACGCTGTGACATCCAACACGATTGCGGTTGATGCCTCGCTGGCGGCCAAGGTAGCCGAAAAGCTCGGCCGCGTGACCAACACCGGTGTGGAAGGCCCGAAGGATATCACCGTTGAGAAGGGTGCCGATGCATCCGCGATCAAGGAGCGGATTACCGGTGGACAGACGCTTGAAAATGGCAACCTTTCCAAGGGTGCCACGGCAACGGCCACTTACTCTGACGGCAGTACCTATGACTTCCGCGTGAACTGGGATGCAGATGACCTCGCAGCCATCGATACGTCTAAGGCCGGCACTTACACGGTGAATGGCACCATTGCCCAGCAGAACTTCTCTGACGGCACGATGATGTATCGCCGCGCTGACCCGAACGTGGTCTACTGGCAGGGCAAGTACTACTTCATCGCCACCAACGAAGGCGCTGATCGCAACATCTACATCCGCGTCGCCGACACGATGGAAGGTCTTAAGGACGCTGGCAACTCCGTAAGCGACGGCGACGGTGGCCATATTGTGAACGGACAGGACATCTTCCTGTGGGGCAACAAGGACGACACCGGGCACGAGGGCTACCACTGGGCGCCCGAGCTGCACGCCATCACCGATTCCAACGGCAAGACGCACCTGTACTGCTTCTTCGCCCAATACCCGACCGGCAAGGACGGTGATCCGTCGTTGTCCGGTGCGCCGAACTGGGCAGGCCCCTCCGCCTACGTGTACGAGCTCAAGGATGGGGGAGACCCGACCAAGACCGCTGATTGGACCGAGCACCGTGTACTCAACTCCACCGGCGACGCGCTCAACACCAAGGCTCTGACCATCGACATGACCTACTTCGAGGTTGATGGCAAGTCCTATGTGGCTTGGAGCCAGGGCGATGACACCTACAAGGGCGCTCGTGCATCCCTGTACATCGCCGAAACTAGCAAGGACAAGCCGTGGCAGATTACCTCCGACGCCACCCGCATCGTCCAGCCTGTGTACGGCTGGGAGCTGTCCGGCGTGAGCGAAGGCCCTAACGTGCTCGTCAAGGACGGCATGATCTACATGGTGTTCTCTGCGCAGGAAGTCTCCGACCAGTACGCCACCGGTATGATGACCGCCAAGGTTGGTTCCGACCTGACCAAGGCATCAAGCTGGACGAAGTCCAACTATCCGTGGATGCACAACGGAGTATTCCCTGGCCAGAACGGCTTGGGCCACAACTCCTACTTCGCGGATCCGTATGGCGACATCTACAACGTGTACCACTTCGGCAACAGCGGTGCCCGTAACGCCTCCATCGTGCCGATTCACTTCCGCACCGACGGCTCGCCGATTCTCGATATGAAGGTGTCGGAGGAACTCGACCAGTCGAAGAAGAACGTGACGCTGAAGGTTGTGGTGACCGAGGATCAGGTGTCTTCTGATGCCACGCTCAAGTCGCTGAACGTTGCCGGTTCCGATATCGACCTCGACACGGCTGCCTCCACTGAGGGTGCCGCGCTTGAAGTCGACGATCCGAGCAAGGTGACCGATGCCGATGTGAAGGCCGAGGTGAACGATGCCAACGCCAACGCCACCGTGGCCGTGGCGAACAACGTGGTGACGGTGACCGTGACCGCGCAGGATGGTACGACCGTCAAGGTCTACAGGGTCGTGCTCGCCAAGAAGGCCGTCACGCCTGACCCTGAAGGCCCGACCGATCCTGATTCCGGCAAGGATGACGGTGACAAGAACACCGGCAAGGATCCTGACAAGGGCGACAAGCCCGGCGCTGACCTGTCCGAGACTGGTGCAGCTGTGCTCGGCCTTGGTGGTGCCGTGGTGGCGCTCGCCGTCGCCGGCATCTCCCTCACTATCTGGCGCAAGCGCTGCGCCTGAGCGGATTCAAATGCTCCCTCTCAGTCGGCTTCTGGCGGACGGAGAGGAAGCACCTAGTATCACCATAACTTGAACAATTTCAAAACTGCGCCTCATAACTGAAGGCGCAACCACAACCAACCCTATCAATGAGGAGAAACATGGGAAAGCTGATACGAAAGGCAACCGGACTCACGGTCGGCGTGGCAACACTGCTCGCTGGTCTGGTGCTGCCGATGACGGCCAGTGCCGAGAGCGCATCGCCAATCGATGCCAGTCCGATCATCCACTATTCATTCGATAACGCACTGACGTCCAAGACCATCGCCAACGAGGGCAGCGCGGCCAACAGCGATGCCACCCTATCCGGCGACGCCACGGTGGCCAATGGCCAGATCAGCCTGACCGGCTCGCAAACCATTAGCGTGCCGACCACGGCCATCGCCGGTAAGAAGGACGTTACCGTCTCCATCTGGCTCAAGAACAATTACGGCAACGGCAATACCGCCGCCGCGTACATCGGCGCGGCCAAGACCGGCAATTATCCGGCCAACGGCTACTGGCTGCTCAACCCGGCCAACCCGAGTGGCTACGCGAAATCCGTAATGACCAATGCCACTGTGGCCGACCCGGATAACAGCCCGTGGGGCACCGAAGTCGGCCCTGGATCGACGAACGCCGCCACCACCGGCACCAAGGCCACCAGCGATTTGGCTCTATACACCACCGTCATCAGCGGCACCAACAGCACCATGAGCTTCTACCTCAACGGCAAGCAGGTTGGAGACGTCACCTACACCATTCCGGCCGGTGGCCTGACCAATTATGGCGACCTCGTCGCCTACATTGGCAAGTCCTCCTACGCTGACCCGAACTCCAAGCTCGACGTGGATGATTACGCCGTATACGACACTGCCATCAGCGCCGCAGACGTGACCAAGCTGTATGACGCTCAGGTGCTCGACAAGGCCGAGGCCGCTGTCAAGGCCGCTGTGCCCGCATCCGCTACCGAGGACTTCGCGCTGCCGACCAGCGCCGCTGGCGTGAGCATCGCGTGGAAGTCGGACAACGCAGCTATCGCCGTTGACAACGCTACCGGCAAGGCCACAGTCACTCGTCCGGCCGCAACCGCAGCTGATGCCGAGGTGACCCTCACCGCCACGTTTGGCAACAACGCCAAAACCGCCGCCTACACGGTCCTCGTGCCGAAGCAGCTCTCCGATGCCGAGCAAGCCAAGGCCGACCTTGACGCCGTCACCATCGAGGACTCCGACGACATCCGTAGCAACTTCTCCGTGCCCACCAAGGGCAACAATGGTTCGACCATTTCGTGGGAAGTGACCGGTGGCAAGGATATCGCCACACTAGGCGAAGGCGTGAACGACAAATCTCGAACGGTCACTGTTAAGCGCCCTGCCGCCGGTAGCGATGCCGCCACTGTGACGCTCAAAGCCACTGCCAAGTACGATACCGCCACCGAAACGAAGACCTTCACCGTCACCATTCAGCCGATACCTGCCGCCGAAGAGAAGGACGAGGCCTACGTGTGGGCGTTCTTCACCGGTGAGGGCGTGGGCGGCGAGAAAATCAGCCTCGCGGCTTCCAAGGGCAACGATGCGCTCGACTGGAACACGCTGAACAATGGCACTCCGCTGTTCACTTCCGAGTTTGGCGAGAAGGGTTTGCGCGATCCGTTCATCATGAAGTCCAAGGATGGTGACAAGTTCTACATGCTTGCTACCGATCTGAAGATTGACGGTCGTGCCCCCCTCAACGGGCTGAATGGCTTTGCTGGTGCACAGGCTAACGGTTCCAAGTACATTGAGATTTGGAAGTCCGACGATCTGGTCAACTGGTCCAAGCAAAGCCACGTCAAGGTGAGCTCTGATTACGCAGGCAACACTTGGGCACCTGAGGCCTACTACGACGAGGAAATCGGCAAGTACGTGGTCTATTGGGCCTCGAACCTGTACGACAACACCGACGAGAACAGCCGCAAGCAGCTGACCTACAACCGCATGGTGTACGTCACCACCGATGACTTCGTCAACTTCTCCGACCCGACAGTGTGGATTGACGTTGATCGCCGAGGTGGTGCAGGCAGTGGATCCATCGATGTGACCGTGCAAAAGGTAGGGGATACCTACTACCGCATCTACAAAGATGAAAACACGATGTCTTTGCGTCAGGAGAAGTCCACAGATTTGACTGCCGCAATTGGTGGTGCCGGCGTGAAGAACTACGCCGATGCGCTTAAGGGTAGTGCATGGAGCGAAGTTGCCACGAACATCGGTAAAGGCCAGGCTAACGGTTACGGTAAAACCTTCACTTCCGGCGAAGGTCCATCGCTATTCAAGGCCAACGATGGCGACGTGAACGGCTACCAGTACTACCTGTTCGCCGACCAGCCGAGCTATCATCAAGGTCCAAACCACTATGTGCCGATGGCGACTGAGGATATCGCCAGCGGTCAGTGGACCGTTATCGGCAATAAGATGCCTGAGGTGAACTTCCCGACCAATTCCGATGGCGGCAAGCCGCGCCACGGCACTGTGCTGCCCGTGACCCGCGCCCAGTATCAGAAGGTGCTGGAGGCGTACGCTCCGGCTGTGGCTGTGAAGTCCGTTGACGCGCTGTCTGCCGAGACGACGGTTGGTGTGGCGCCGACGCTGCCGGAAACCGCGCATCTGACTCATGCGGACGGTTCCGTTTCTGACGTTGCAGTTGAGTGGGATGCCATTGACGCAGCTTCCTATGCCAAGACCGGCACTTTCACCGTCAAGGGCGTCGCCCAGGACGATTCCCGTATGCCGGTCGAGGCGACCGTCACCGTGACTGGCACTGACATCTCCGGGGCGGTCGTCACGGCCGAACCCAACGAGTTCACCGCAGACGGTGCTGCCAAGGAACCGGCCGTGACCGTTACGCTCGATGGCGCGACGCTCAAGGAAGGCGCCGACTACACGGTGGCCTACACGAACAACATCGAACCCGGCACCGCCACAGTGACCGTAACCGGCGCTGGCAAGTACTCCGGTACTGCTTCGGCAACGTTCACCATCAAGGCCGGCGAGCCCGGCTCCACGCTGGACAAGTCCAAGTTGCAGGCGCTTGTCGATAAGGTGAAGGGCTATAACAAGGCTGATTACCAGTCTGGTTGGGATGCTTTCGCCGCCGCGCTCGCCGACGCGAAGCAGGTGTTGCAGAACTCCACCGACCAGCAGGAAGTGGACAAGGCGCTGTCGCGGCTCCAGTCCGCCGCCGACAAGCTGGTCAAGAAGTCCGGCGACTCCGGCAAGACCGACGGCAAGGACGACGGTGCCCAAAAGCCCGCCTCCAAGCCGGACAGCGCTCTGTCCAACACCGGCGCCTCGGTATTCGGTGTGGGTATCACCGCGGTCACACTGCTCGTCGCCGCCGGCGCCGCCTACACCCTCCGCAAGCGCCAGGCCTGAGCTGCTTGCAGCGTAGACCAAGCCCCCTCTGACGGGCCGAGCCGTATAGCAAGCAGCCTACTGGATTGTTTGCTTCATGGTGCGGTCCCATCAGAGGGGGCGTATTGCACGTTCGTCCGACGACGCTGTCAGACGCATAAGCTTTATGGCCCCATAGCTCCAATAGCCATTACCGAACTTCACCACTCAACATCTAGATCTGTTGCGCGGCAAGCAGTATCACCGCGCGCAAGAAGGAGAAGCAATGACAACCAAACCATCGATAGGCAAGCGCCTGCTCGGTGTGATGCTGGCAGTGCCGATGGCGCTTGCCGGCATGGGAATCGGTGCGACCACGGCGGTCGCGGCCGATACCGTTCCGACCGATAATCTCATCGCCGCCTACGACTTCACCACGAAGCCAAGTGACGGCAAGACCGTGGCCAACAGTGCGCCGAACGCTACGCTTGGCGCGGCCGAAGTGCAGAACTCCGCCGACTCGCTCTGGGCCGATAGCGCTCTTACCCTTTCCGGCGGTGCCAAGACTGGTTCCGGCGACTGGGTCAAGTTGCCCTCGAATCTGCTGCCCGGCAAGGACGCCGCCACGGTGCAGTTGGAGGTCAAAGCGGATTCCAGCATGCTCAATGCTTTCCATTTCCTGTGGAACATCGGTAACGACAGCTCCGATACGGAGTATTTCTTCGCCACGCTCAACTGCGGCAGTTCGCGTAACCCGCTCGTCGGCCTGAAATCGGGCGGTACGGAGACGCTCGTGCAGTCCAGCTCCTGCGTGGCCAAGGCCGACCAATGGTTGTCGGTGACCGCCACCATTGATGGCGCCGCCGCGAAACTGTACATCGACGGCACGCAGGTGGCATCCGGCACCGTGCCGGCCAAACTGTCCAGCGTCAAGGACCAGTCGCTCAATGCCATCGCACGTTCGCCGTGGCCCGACAACCTGTTCAAGGGTGCGGTCTCGAACTTCCGCGTATACGATGTCGCGCTCACCGCCAGTCAGATCGCTGCAATCAGCACTGCCGATGCCTCAATTCATGCCAGTGAACTCACCGGTTCCGTGCTGAATGGCATCACCATCCCCACGACGGTCGACGATCCGTTCATTTCGTTGCCCACTGCGAACGGCGTGACGTGGGCGTCCTCCGATAGCAGCGTCATCGCGACTGACGGCACAGTCAACCAGCCCGCCAAGGGCGAGGCAGCCAAGACTGTCACGCTGACCGCCGCCGTCACGATCCGTGGCCAGACCGCTACGAAGGAATTCACGGTCACAGTCAACCCGACCACGAAAACTGCCGCTGAACAGCTCAAGGAAGCCGCGGCCGGCTACGTGATCCCGTCCGTCGTGCGTTCCGGAGACGCCCTCCCGGCGGCTGTGAATGGCACTACCGTCACGGTTACGTCCACTAAGGACGTAGCCGTCGAGGATGGCAAGATCACCATCGATGGCGACGAGGCCACGACCGGTACCATCACCGTCGAGTTCTCCAAGAACGGTCTCGCCGGCATCGAGCCCATTACCAAGGTCTTCACCGTAAAGGTGCTGCCCGCCGCGAAGTCCGCGACCATCGCCGCCTATGATTGCAACGCCACCAGCGCCGACGAGGCCAACAACGGCGACATCGCCTACAGCATGCACCTCGCGTTGCAGAACGCTGACGGTTCGTACACCCCGTACAACGAGAATTACGGTATCTTCTTCGCACGTTCGCCGAAGGCGCAGAATCTCAACGAGAACCTCGACGGCAATGATTACCGCAGTCTCAAGGATCCGAGCCTGCTCCGCATGGCCGACGGCACCTATGGCGTGATTTCCGTGCGTACCAACCGCGGCACCGCCACCGGTGACTCCACCGCGAAGTCCAGCGTGCTCATCGCCACCTCCGAAGACCTGCTCACCTATAGCGAACAGGAGAACTCCGGTTCCATCGTCGACCTTGGCGAGACCAACGGCGTCAACGCTCCGTACGCCGTGTACGACACCGCCAGCAAGCAGTATGTTGTCGGCTGGGCCGATGACAACGGCGTGGCCAAGTACACCACGTTCGATTCGCTCAAGGGCTCCGCGTCCAAGCATGGCAGCGTACTGTACGGTTCCATCGCCAAGTCCGGCGTACTCGATGCCGACGGCGTGCAGGGCATCGCGAACTTCCGCTCCGGTGCCACCATCGCGGTGGACGAGGCGACCGTCAAGGCGCTCAACACCCGTTACGGCCGCTCTGAGAACACCGGCACGAGCAATCTCACTGACATCACCGTCGAGAAAGGTTCCTCGATTGATGAGATGACCTCGCAGCTGCCGAAGAACGTGGACCTCACTTACTCCGACGGTTCTACCGGCTCCCTGCCGATTTCCTCATGGAACACTGAGGGTATAGATCTGACGAAGGTGGGTGATTACACTGTCACCGGCACCGTCAAGCAGACCGAATACCAGATTCCGTTCGCCGAGGACCGCGCCGATCCATCGGTGTATAAGTGGCAGTGGACGCATGAGGTCGACGGCAAGGAAGTCACCGAAACCAAGTTCCTGATGATCGCTTCCAACGACATCCAAGGTGATGTCACTTGGCAGCATGGTTCGCCCCACATGCCGTTCCGCATGGCCGACACGATTTCCGGTCTCGCCGACGAGCCGGGCAACCCGAATGCCCTGATTCAGTCGAACGGCTACAACAACAAGGAGGTGTCGCTGCTCAAGGCTGGCGACAAGGACTCCGAGGGTAATGCCATCATGCACAGCTTCTGGGCTCCAGAAATTCATGAGATTGATGGTAGGCTCACGATTCTGTTCATGGCCGGATACGGCAACACATGGTCCAACGGCAAGTCGGTGTACATGCAGCTCAAGCAGGATGCCGACGGTCATGACCTCGACCCGACCGACCCCGATAACTGGACTGTGCCGACACCGATCTACCGCAATGGCGCCTCGCTGCTCAACGGTAACAAGCAGCTCGCAGCCACCGCGTCCGGCGGAGTGGGCATGTCGCTCGACATGACCTATTTCCAGGATGCCGACGGCAGGTCCTACTACGCCTGGCAGCAGCTCGGCGCCATCTACATCGCCACGATGGATCCGAAGGACCCGGCCCATGTGACCAGCTCCCCGGTGCGCATCGTCACCCCGGAGTATGCGTGGAACGCCGCCATAGCCGAAGGTCCGAACGTGACCATGCGTGATGGCAAGCTGTACCTCATGTTCTCCGGTTCCGGCGTAGGCAAGACCTACACCACCGGTTTGGCCGTGGCTGATGCCGCCGGCTCCGACCTGACCGACCCGGCCAGCTGGACGGCGCTCAACTACCCGATTCAGAAGTCCGGTCCATTCAATGGCGAGATGCAGCTCGGCACCGGTCACGGCATGTGGAGCGAGGACGAGGACGGCAACCAGATCTACGTGTTCCATGCTTATGCTACGAAGAACCTCGGCTCCGTGAATGCCACCGGCCGCGACATGTTCGTACGCCGCGTGCACTGGGCTGCCGACGGTATGCCGGTGTTCGACATGAGCTCTTCCGAGGAGCTGGCGAACAAGATCGTTTCCGTTACGGTGCATGTGGTTGACGATGCGGTTGCGGTCGATAAGTCTGGTTTGTCCAAGGCGCTTGCGTCCGCCAAGCAGCTGCACGGGTCCGACTACACCGCCGCCTCGTGGAAGGCGTTTGCCACGATGCTGGCCTCCGCTGAGAAGGTCTATGCCGACGATACTGCTACGCAGAAGGACGTCGATGACACGACCGTCGCGTTGGTTAAGGCGCAGGCTGCGTTAGTGAAGATTGATGGTTCCGATTCAGGCGATGGCTCGGGCGATTCGACTAAGCCGAGCGACGGTTCGAGCGTCGATGCGGGCGATAAGACGGGCAACAATCTTGGTTTGTCCAAGACCGGTGCGGCTGTGCTTAGTCTTAGCGGCGTAGCCGTGGCGCTTGCTGTCGCCGGTATCGCTCTGACTCTCCAGCGCAAGCGTCGCGCCTGAGTGGCCATCAAGCTCCCCCCCCTCTGACGGGCCGAGCCGTATAGCGAACAGCCCAGTGGGCTGTTCGTAGGCGAGGGTGAGCCGATAGGCGAACCGACAAGCTGCGGGCAAAGCCCGTCCTTGATTGCGGGACGGGCTCCCGGCGAAGCCATGTGGGGGAAGAGACTTACGACCTGTGAACAACATTCGCGTTCTACTGATTGCCTTCCCGAAAAGGAATCCACCCCTCCAAAAGTGAACGCTCACACTAAAATTGTAAGTACTTACAACTAAAGATGCGGCCCTGCAGCGCCCCAGTCCCTCAAAAACGGTGTCGTTCGAGGGGGCAGAGCGGTGCATGGCCGCATGAGAACACAGTTCGCGCTGGCAAACGGAGCAGCTTCGTCAGCGCGAAAAAGGTGCGGAACCCGGCCGATAAAGGGGCGGTCGATCATCGCACGATAACAATTTGGGCCTTTCGCTGTTTGTGGTGGGTGGTTGTGGTGTGGGGTGATGCCGGCGGGTGGGTTGGAGGCATGGATACCTCTTGCCTGTTCACCGCCGCATTGCAGTTGCGGGGGCCTTGGAAGGTCGGGTCCGTGGATTTCAGGGACGCGGGCGACGGCGGGCGGGGACTGCACATCATGATCGGCTTCGAGCCCGGCGTGCGCTTCCATTGCCCCGAGACGGGCTGCCGGGGGGTGCCTGTCCTGTTTTGCTTCAATGTTTGTTCGACAGGTTCGGCAGTGTTTTTCCGTAGTGTGG
>OBVZ01000510.1_pt1 | contig 19520 bp, 20 predicted proteins | sample 1476241 | NCBI WGS metagenome assembly OBVZ01 (sample SAMEA2580034, study PRJEB22360) | human gut metagenome | reverse complement strand
TTAATTCCTTTATACTATAAAAACATTTGAAGCAAGGGGCATACTAACCCAAAAGAGGTTAAATAAAAAGGTAAAAAAATAAATAATTTTATCAGTAGTTTTAAAATAAGATACAATCATGAAGTGGTTGTAAATCAGCATTATCTTACTACTGATAAAAATGAAATCTAATATATAATTGGATGGAAACCTTGTAATCTAAAGAATATTATAAAAAGAAAGGCGGCCTGATAAGCCGCCATATCCGTTTTACAACGGTACTAGAAACATCGATACCGCTATTATATCCTATTTAGCTTCTCAGGATTTACTTCTGAAAACACTGAACAGGCCCCCGGTAATCCATACGGAAAAGACAAATGGTGCCGTTAAAGTCACTATGCCCATATGCATACCCGTTAACTGCAGAACGATAGACAGTATGATAGAAAATATCGCTTTGACTACTCCTATGCCTGTCTTATCTCCCAAGGCTATGGCACAAAGCACTCCGTTATATCCTAATAATCCCAAATTCCATGCAGCAAGATCAGTATGTGGATATAAAATCATAAATAAAGGAAGTATTGCACCGGTCAGTGTATACAGAGCATTCATACGAGAATTAATCAGGATCCCTAAAAGAAAAAATAATCCCGAAAGTATATTTCCCTGAAACATCACCTGACCGATATTTAAGCAGAATGAACGGAAAATATCCATTGTTAGTTCAGGCTTTTCCAACGATGAAGATAACAGTAAAGAAGGGTATAGATAATGACACCCAACAAGCAGAAGCCATACAACAAAAATAAAGGGTGCTGTCAGTCCCGATACTCTGTTCTGATAACGAAAACAACGCGCAACCCATGTGGAGAAAGCAGAGCCTGAGATAAGCAATAATATAGATGTAACATTGATTTCCATAAAGACTCCAATTGCAATACCGACCAATGTCCCATTAAAACCATACAATCCGTTACGAATATCCTCCTTATCATATCCGGATAATGAAGCTGTCAAAGTGCTAACGACTGTACCGAGTACAGATAAAACTGCGAGTTGCCATGAATTAAAAGCAATTCCTAATAACATCAACCCACCGGAGAGAGCATTATTCTGAAACATCACTTGCCCAATTCCACGACCTAATATTAAAATGTTTTTATACATATGTAATTGTTTTTATGCTGCAAATGTATATAATGTCAGCCGAAAAACAAAACAGGGATATTTATCACGGAAATAACATTTTAAGAATCAATATCTTACAAATAGAGGCAGCCTTATCGGGGCCGCCTCTGTTCATAAATACAAAGTACATTCGAATCTTTTATTCCGTCTTTAATCCTTTCTTGTCCAGATAGGCTTTAAACTGATGCAGATATTCGTCTGATGGTCCGTCAAAGAATGAAACACCGGATGCACCGTTATCAAATGCTTCATCCAATGCTTTCTCAAAATCGTTCTTTATATCGGGAAACATCAGTCCGGCATACACTTTCGCACGTCCGTCAACGGTCTTAACACTCTCTTGAACCGAACGCCCGATCCATTCCGGTCCTTCGTAATAAAAACCATTATAGATCATCGGGAAATAAGCATCCAGCGACCAGTTACCCCAATCCTGACGCACCATTTTCTTGGCCATAGAAGGACCGGGGAATACAGCAGCAGAAATTGCTTTCCCATCGGCTTTCACCGCTTTTGTAATTTGGTCGACAACACGACTGATCGCATCCAAGCGGAAATTGATCCATGACTGATCTTCCATCGGGTACTTTAACTCCAACGGATCACGCCCTGTTTGTTCTTTAAATTTAGTACGGCAAACATCACAATAGCAATAATCATATTCAGGATGTTCACTTGTCTGTTCTATTCCATAATTTTTCCACAAGCTGACAGGCAGAACTACATCCGGGAAACGAACATAGTCCAAATGTACTCCATCTACATAGGGTAAATGAGCTATCTTCACATAATCATCTGCCAAATATTGGGCCACTCCTTCATGGTTGGGACAAAGAAAACGGTAATAATCCACATAAGCAGGCTTATCATGCGTAGACTCCCCCTTACGATTCACCGCAAACCAATCGGGATGTACGTTGAGCAATTCGGCACGATTCATTGTCCACTTCCAGAAATGAGCTTCAAGACCGGCTTCCTTACACATGCGGTATAGGTTTTCATCATATCCTTCAAACATCACCCCGCTGATGCCGCACTCTTTAAGCAGGGCAAACCATTGGCGGTAATCCGTTTCACTTTTACTCTTATTTATACGTGTCCACACCCAGTTCTTCACTTGACGCGGAGCAACCTTTTCTGTCCAAAACCGTCCCTCATTATTAATGATGTAACGTCTGCCTTCACCCGGAACAGTAATGGCTATTTGATATGTATTCCAAGTGGCTTCAACCGAGATTTGCGCACCTTGCGGGAGACCTTTCAATTCGGCATCTGTCAGGAAGAAATCCTGTTCCGTACGCAGATAATTTTTCTCTTTTGCATACCTTTCCTGTTGTACATAGAACATAGCCCAAAGCAGTTTATACACAGAAGCATTATACGGTAATGCAAAAGTATGTTCGGGTGTTCCTACTTTCTCGTCAGCAAAAAACAAATATCCCCAACGATCCGGCATATGCATATCAACTTTTCCGGTAGGTGTCCAAACCCAATTTTCTTCAGGTCCTCCTGCCTTCAGCCATTGTACACGTGAAAAATTAATTCGCCAGCAATTACCAGCTTTCAATGGATTATTGAAATTCATAGTCAATGCTTTATGTGGAATAGCCATCTCCACACTCCAATATTTATCTTTGTCTTTCGACTTATTCAGCGTACCTTCGCGATGAATGGCCAACTTTAATCCCGGACAATCCCATTGTACCATAAAGTTTCCACCAGACCGATAAGGCCTGTCCAGCATTAGGTCGAATATGACCCCACGCGCGTTGGTTTCTATTTCAAAATAGTTGTGCCCGTCCCAGTCAGTATCTATGAAAACCTCAAAATCATTATCATAATAAATAATAGTATCCCGCTGTGTAAGACGTGCCTTGATATCATCCTCCTGCAACATCGCCCCTATATAAAGATATTCATCGTCCCACAGCATCTTGGCCGTAGTTTCATATTTAGGTGTAGGAAACCCCTCCCCGCTGATATCTACAAACGGAGCTGTCGGTTTTGCCTTCTGCCACGAAACTTCATCCAGTTTGCCATCTATTTTCAGTTTACCATCCGTACGATAACACACATATGAACGAGGTTCAGTCAGGAAACGCCCGTATTTCTGAAAAATACTTTGTGCACCGACAGGCAAACTAAAAAAGAAGAAAATAAGAAAAGAAAACTTCATAGCTAAAAAAACAGGTTGTATTTGCTTCATTATTGATTAATTTTAGTTACAGTTTCAAAGATATGAATTATTCTGAAACCTATAAAGAATTCAACCTATAATTATAATTGCAATGAAGCGAATCATAAAACATAGAACACAATGCTTTTATTTCATAGCCAAAAGATTTCTCAAAAGCCGGAAAATTATAAAGAAATGTCCCTCGAACACATCTCCTTGGCTTTTGTACTGATGAAACTAAAACGCCCCGGCTCTTTCGAGTCGGGGCCTGACATAAATTAAGTTGTGTGCTTTCTTCAAAGATTGGGAAACTATCTATTCAGTATATTCCCTCTTTCATTCAAGAATACAGCCTGTTCATGAAAATCACTCGACAATATAATCACTTTGTAGAGTTTACCCTCCGAACGACTATAAGCAATAAAAGCTTCTTTAATCAATGCTCCTTCGCAGGATAACTCATCAATCACCGCTTCAGGAAGATTATTAACCTCAATAGGTGTAAAGTCTTCCCGCGAATCTCTTTGTTCCACTTTCGGGGACTTTTTCTTTAGAGGTTCATCTGCTTTTGCTACTGAAAATCCCAATCCCATTACTATTACCAATGCTACTAATACCTTTTTCATAATTCTTGAAAACTTAATTGTTCTAGATCTACTAACTATAACTAAACATCTGAATATTGTTATGCAATGCACATGCCAGACTTGTGTAGATCCGGATTAGATCTTCATTTTCAAAGAATTATATTATAACAGCCTTTATTGAAATAGGGGAATACGAAGAAATATTCCACATTTTCTGTAGAATTTTTCCACAGAAATCAAGTGGGTTACGTACTTTTGCGAAGTTACTTAGACATCCCCGTATCTCATTTCTCCTCCAGCTTCTCCCTGATACGATAAAGACGAGTTATAGCCGGATTGTAGAAAGCATCGGGATAATGGGCTCTGATACACGATAAATCAGATTCTATACAAAGTTTTACATCAAAAATACGCTCCGCTTTACTCAGTTCCAGTTCCTGAGGCAACTGTGCAGTCTGTGCCCATTCCATTAATTCTTTCACACTCTGTTCGTCAAACTTATATTCCATCTTACTCTTGTTTTTCCGCAAATTTACAACTTAAAGGGCATAAAACAAAGCTCCCTCCTCATTTCCTCCCGATTCAATCCCTACTTATAGTGATTGCCTTCTTCACAATACCTAAATCGAGTGATTGCCCCGCAACACAGAACCAGCTATCTTTGCCAATACATTAATTAGTCATAATTATTACGTAAGTCACATTTAAGTGAGATAAGCCAATCCGGCCGAAGTGATTCTCCCGGATTCCATTTTGTTGAGTTGTTATTTTAATTATCATACTGTTTAATTGTTGTATGTAAATAACGTATTCAAATAGAACGAAAAACGTCCGGCCTGTGAAGGTCGGACGTTTTTTTTATTTCTTATCCGCGAATGACTTTTTCAGCAGCTGCATTATCCATAAATAGTTCCACGTTATCGGCATGATGCGCTATATAGGCGGCCGGTCCGGTATCTCCCGAATAGAAGATATCTTCTACAACCGGACTTTTCACCCTTCCTGTTATCAGGAAGATGATCCTTCGGGCATTCAAAATCGGAAGTCCTGTCAAAGCTATTCTCTTTTGACCGTTATTCGGATTAAAATTCGCCTCATATATATGATCAGTTGAAAGCAATTCCTCCTGTCCGGGAAAGATAGACGACGTATGTCCGTCATTACCCGCTCCCAACAGCACTACGTCAAATACCGGGAACTCTTTCTCCACCGGCACTTCTTTCATCACCAGCTTCGAATAGCGGGCAGCCTCCTTCTTCGGATTCTTCTCCCCCTGTATTCGAAACACATTCTCGTACGGAATAGGTACAATACTCAGCAACAACGACCGCATCATGCCATAATTACTGTCCGAATTTTCGGGAGGCACACAACGTTCATCTACCCAAAACACTTTCAGTCGTTCCCAAGGAGTGATATCCGTATATTCATTCGCCCATAAGTCAAACATCAGTGCCGGAGTGCTTCCACCACTAAACGCGATACAAAAGGTCCTGTCCGGTTCATCTAACATCAGTTTCACCAAATGTAATATCAGTGCACGTGCCGTCTCTATGGACGAAGGAAAAATGTAGGGTTTCATAGCTCGCAATATTGATCTGTGTTTGTTAAGTTCTTGCATGGATTGGTCCATTCGGCACCATGCTCATGCATCATAGCCTCACTCTCCAAAGGTCCCCAAGTTCCAGCAGGATAACCATACAACGGCGCCTCGGGATGTTCATTCCAATAACGCAGAATCGGATCGAAGAAATGCCAGGATGCTTCTACTGCATCACTCCGTGTAAAGAGGGTCTGGTCGCCCAGGATACAGTCTTCTATCAGACGGGCATAGGCATCTCCGCCGGGGACACCCCCCAACTGATCATAACTGAAATCCATCGTTACCTGTTTGACCTCAAATCCGGGTCCCGGCACTTTCATGCCAAATTTCAACACAATACCTTCATTGGGCTGCAAACGCAATATCAGCTTATTGGCTCTCGGACAATTACCACCCGCGCAATGGAACATCTGATGAGGAGTTTCACGGAAATGCACCACTATCTCAGTCACTTTTGTCGGCATCTGTTTTCCGGTCCTGATATAAAAAGGTACTCCACTCCACCGCCAGTTACTGATACCCAGTTTCATTGCAATATAAGTCTCGGTACGTGAGTCGGGTGAAATATTCTTCTCTTCCCGATACCCCCTTTTATTTCCCCCTGCCGTATATTGCCCCCGGACAATATGTTCACTCAAATCCGTTTCGGTCAAAGGAGTCAGAGACTCGTATACCTTCACCACTTCATTACGGAAATTATCCGCATTAAACACAGCGGGAGGTTCCATAGCAGTCAATGCCACGAGCTGGATCAGATGATTCTGTACCATATCCCTCAGTGCACCCGTAGTATCATAAAAACCGCCGCGTTGCTCGATTCCGAGATTCTCCACGGCGGTCACTTCCACATAATCTATATAATTACGGTTCCATAAAGGCTCAAAAATACCATTGGCAAAACGAAAAGCTAACAGGTTCTGAGCCGTTTCTTTACCTAAGAAATGATCGATTCGGTAAATCTGATGTTCGTCGAATACAGAAGCATAAATTTTATTCAGTTTCTCAGCCGATTCCAGATCATACCCGAATGGCTTTTCAACGATAATTCGTGCACGGCCTTTATTCAGATGCACCGACTTCAGGTGCAACGGAATCACACCATACAATGATGGAGGCGTAGCGAGGTAAAACAGCAGGTCATCCGGCCGGCTATCTCCGCTCAGTTCTTCAATGCGCAGGCGAAGCTGTCCGTATCCGCTTTCCAATGCCGGGTCTATTGCCAGATAGTGAAGATGTCCAACGAAAGCGTCCATCTTCTCCTTATTCTGCTCTTCCGACTTCACAAATTTCTCCATCTCATTATAAATGTAAGTCCGATAGTCCGCATCTTCATAAACCGTACGTCCCACCCCGAGAATTTCAAATTCTTCCGGAAGACGCTTGGCTACATACAACGAATACAATGCCGGCATCAACTTACGCTTCGTCAAGTCACCCGAAGCACCAAAGATAGTCATTACAAATTTACTCATATTTCTTTTTTTGCTTATACATTATACGTACCCGACTTTGTATCTCCTCCGTGTCCTGTCCAGTTTTCATGGAAAAAGACTCCTCGTAACTCATCTTTCCGCTCAAATGTATGAGCACCGAAATAATCGCGCTGTGCCTGTACCAGATTGGCCGGAAGATCAGCCGACACTAACGAATAGAAATAATTCAAAGCCGAAGAGAAAGCCGGAACCGGCAGTTCCTCACGCATGGCTTGTGCCACCAGGTTCTTCCAGCCGGACAACAGACCTTTGATCTCTTCTTCAAAATAAGGGGCCAGCAGCAGATGTTTAGGCTTTTCTTTTGCCTCAAATGCCGCAGCAATATCATTCAGGAAAACACTGCGAATAATACAACCGCCTCTCCACATCCGTGCAATCGAAGCCAGATCGAGGTTCCATCCAAATGTATCGGAAGCACGTTGCAACACCGCAAACCCTTGAGCATACGAAACCAGTTTCGAAGCATACAATGCCGAGAAAATCTCTTTTTCCGTATCTTGTTTATTATATACAGCCATCGAGTGCCTGCATTGATATTGCCGGGCAGCAGCTTCACGCAGTTCCTTCCGAGCCGACAAACTGCGTTCAAAAACGGCCGTAGCAATCAATCCCAGTGGCATACCTAATTCCATGGCATTAATCACCGACCATTTGCCTGTCCCTTTCTGTCCGGCAGCATCCAGGATCTTATCAATCAGATAGGCCCCTGTCTTATCTTTATGGCGGAGTATATTACCTGTAATTTCTATCAGATAACTCCGTAGTTTACCTTCATTCCAACGGGTGAACACAGATGCCATCTCCTCGTTAGTCATATCCAGCAGCTCCTTCATCACCCAATAAGCTTCAGCAATCAACTGCATATCACCATACTCTATCCCGTTGTGTATCATTTTCACAAAATGTCCCGATCCGGCAGGTCCCACCCACTGGCAGCACGGAGTACCATCCGGCGCTTGGGCCGCAATGCTCTGCAAAATCGGTTTCACCTCTTCCCATGCTTTCTCCGAACCGCCCGGCATGATAGAAGCTCCGTTCAAAGCTCCCTCTTCTCCTCCCGAAACACCGGCACCGACGAACAGAAAACCTTTCGACTCTGCCAGTTTCACTCTTCGGTTCGTATCTTCATAATTCGAGTTACCACCGTCAATCAATATATCACCCGGAGAAAGATACGGGAAAAGTTGCTCCATCAGCTCATCCACCGGACTACCGGCACGTACCATCATCATTATCTTACGAGGCAAAGCGATCGATTCTACAAAAGCCTCTATATCCGTGAAGCCCTCTATATGCTTGCCTTTAGCCCTTCCGTTGATGAAACGTTCCACCACGCCTTCTTCCACACCCGGTACCGTACGATTATACACCGATACGCTCCAACCTCTGCTTTCCATGTTCAGAGCTAAATTTTCTCCCATCACAGCTAAACCAATCAGGCCTATATCTGTTTTATTCTGAGTTGCCATAATTGTAATATGTATCTAAATTGGTTGATTTTTTGTTCTTTTTCTTATTATCTATAACACATATCGAAAATATTTGTTCGGATAGTTTCAGAAAAAAGTATTACTTTTGTAACAAACTGCTAAAACCTCGTAATGAAGAAAATACACATAGGACTTTTGCCACGTATCATCATAGCTATTATACTTGGTATCGCTATCGGAAATTTCCTGCCGACACCTTTGGTACGGCTGTTCGTGACCTTCAACTCCATCTTTGGAGAATTCCTCAATTTCTCCATACCTCTTATCATTCTCGGACTGGTTACCATTGCCATAGCCGATATTGGTAAAGGAGCCGGACGAATGCTGCTTGTCACGGCACTCATTGCATATGGTGCCACTCTTTTCTCCGGATTTCTGTCCTACTTCACCGGAGCCGCCATTTTCCCTTCGCTCATTACTCCGGGAGCACCTCTCGACGAAGTGAGTGAGGCGCAAGGAATCCTACCCTATTTCTCTGTTGCCATTCCACCCTTGATGAATGTCATGACGGCACTAGTCCTTGCCTTTACCCTCGGCCTGGGGTTGGCAAGCCTGCATAGTGACGCCCTGAAAAACGTAGCACGAGACTTTCAAGAGATCATCGTACGTATGATAAGCGCAGTCATCCTCCCGTTGCTGCCCATTTACATCTTTGGTATTTTCCTCAATATGACACACTCCGGACAAGTATTCTCCATCCTTATGGTGTTTATTAAAATTATCGGCGTCATTTTCATACTACATATTTTCTTGCTGGTTTTTCAATATTGCATTGCGGCATTGTTTGTCCGTAAAAACCCGTTCCGCTTGTTGGGACGGATGCTGCCGGCTTATTTCACCGCTTTAGGCACTCAGTCATCAGCCGCCACCATCCCTGTCACACTCGAACAGACCAAGAAGAACGGTGTATCAGCCGATATAGCCGGATTTGTCATCCCGCTTTGCGCCACCATTCATTTATCCGGAAGCACCCTGAAGATTGTGGCCTGTGCTTTAGCCTTAATGATGATGCAGGGCATGCCTTTCGATTTTTCCCTGTTTGCAGGTTTCATTTTCATGCTCGGCATCACGATGATTGCCGCTCCCGGCGTTCCTGGAGGCGCTATTATGGCTTCTTTAGGCATCCTCCAGTCCATGCTCGGTTTCGATGAATCGGCCCAGGCATTGATGATCGCCCTCTACATTGCTATGGACAGTTTCGGTACAGCTTGTAACGTAACCGGTGATGGAGCCATCGCTCTGATTATAGACAAGATCATGGGGAAAAGAAAAACTCCCGAAAGCCTCTAATGGCTATCGGGAGTTCACCCTGTTTGGTTATTAATTCCGTTTTATAATGTCATAGCCTGCCCGCCTATTACACCGGCTACAGCACTTGCCACAGCAATAATCAACTTCAATATAATATTCCATCCCGTTTTCTTCATACTCTTTATCCTCCTTCCGTTGTCAATAATTATTATATCAGCAATAAATTTTATCAGGCTGTCGGATCATCCACAATATCTCCACTACCCGATCCGCCATTAATTGCTCCCCCTATCGCACTGACTTTCTGGAATTCCACTCCCTGAAGCAAAGCACGGGTAGTGCCGATAGCTGCGGGACGAGTATATTCCGGAGTAAACAGACAACGAAGAGCCGCCACCTGATTCGGACTCACCTCTTCCTCTTGATCCACTCCATGCCCTTGTGTACAAGCTTTCATCGTGAAAGTGCCTAATCCCTCCAGACGTACCGAACGGCTATTCAACAATTCTTTACGCATGGCAGTCATCAAGTTACGAATCACATTATGAACATCACCCGGTGTCAACGATGATTTTTCAGCTATTACTTCAGCCAACTGTTGTGAAGTTACCATTTTTCCAACTTTCACCAGAGTCAGGTGCCACTGTTTCTTTCCCTCTTTAGTTTTCAACTGCGATTGTCTCGCTCTATAAAATAAAGGCATAATTTTTCTCCTTCTTTACTAATGTTACTACTACGTTTCATTCATGTTTCGTTGATCAACACTGCAAAGATGAAGATTTACAAATTATCGGCAAAGGAAAAAACGGTCCGGAAAGCAGTTTTCTCAGAAAAACTTATAACACGCTTATTATCTGCACTATAACCCTAAGCGCTTCGTTCAAAACAGGTGCATACACATGTACCCAATATCAGTTAAGTTTTAGTTCATCCGACAAATGCATAGTTCCAGTACAGAAAGTCTCACAATAGTAGTAATATATAGATATTATTTTTAAATTTTGCAATTAAATAATAATACTCCACCATATATGAGTAAAGCAGACTATATTACCAACCAAGAGATAATGCTACTTTTAGCGAAACGCATAAAGGAGTATAGGCTTGCCGCACGGATGAGCCAAAAGGAAATGGCGGAGAAATCCGGTGTGAGTCTTGCTACTATAAGCCATTTTGAACAAGGTGTCAACCAGAACATGCCCCTGAATAATTTCATATCATTGTTGCGGATAATCGGCATGGAGCAACGTATAAGTGATTTACTGCCTGAGTTGCCCATGCCACCAATGGCACTGAAACAATTAAATAAATTCATTCTCAAAAGAGTAAGGAGAAACAATAATGATACAAAATCTTGATGTGTTTTTATGGAATCGGAAAGTGGGTACATTGGTAGCCTATAAGGAGAAATACGTAGACAAGGTAATCAGTGTTGTCAGCAACTACCAGCGATATGCGCACATAGCAGGAGTTGATGCCTATTGGGGTCATCAAATAAAAGAGGAAATCAATGACCGTATTGGGATGTTATAAGCTAAATATAAAAAATGGGAATATCAATGCTATATTGAATATAAATCATCGTAATTATTAGTTACCATTTGTTTTGTAACTCTATTATTTTTCGACTGTAACTTCTTTTATTTTTTAGACTATATTAGATCTATGGTAGGAAGCATAATATAGACAATATCACTTCGCTTGATGCAAGCAAAAGAAACGCTTCATAAATAGAATATAGACCAAACTCAGCGCAATAATGGTACCCGACAAATACCCATATTCATTCCCCGGAAATAGAAAATACCCGACTATAACTACTGCCTGCACCAACATATACACCAACGAAACCACCATGTGAGGAATTTTCAGTTCATTTGCCATAATCTGGTACAAATGTTTCCGATGTGGCAAACCAATATTCTCATGCAACATCAACCGATGAATTATTGTCAGCACACTATCCACCCCATAGACTGCCAACAAAACAATCCAGCTGAAATTTTCCGTACGGATTATCAGCATACCGATCAGAAAGAGGATCACGAAAGCAATGCTAACCGAACCTACATCCCCCGCAAAACACTTTGCCTGTTTCCGGAAATTGAAGAAGTTAAAGACCAACACAGCACAAAACATGGTATAAATCAAAGCCGGCTCTACAAATGGAACATATACCCCATTTATAAATGCTAATGCCGCCAGCACCACCAACGAGTATCCACCTGTAATGCCATTAATACCATCCATAAAATTATAGGCATTGATAATGCCTGTACAAACAATCAAAGCAACCACAATGGTCCACCAAGGCAGGCTGAACAACCCCCATTGATAGAACATCAAAGCCATCGCCGTAAAATGAAACACCAAACGTAACCCCTGAGAAGTAGAACGAATGTCGTCTACAAAACTGATAAAAGTAATCAATGTCAGAGCCAGCATAAACCAAGGATACTCAAACTGATTCGTCAGAAAGTAAGCTAATGCGCCAAAGAAGAAAATGATTCCTCCCCCTCTCAAAGTGATCCGGGTGTGTGAACTCCGCTCGTTCGGTTTATCGATGATATTGCATTTATCAGCAATACGGAAATAAAAAAGTTCTGCCAAAAATAGCAGAACCAGGATTATTAAATAGTACATAACTTATTTAGTTTCTTCAAATGAACGAATGGTTTTAATCAACCCCTCTTTAGCTGTCACAGGCATTTTATCAATCCCGAGAGCAGCTTTGATCTTAGCATTACTTACCACATAATTCTCTGTCAGTTTACGAAGCCTTTCCGTATTCAGTGGCAAATGGAGTAAAGTTCCCAGTCCGGCACATCCTTCCATAAAGCCCTTATTCATCTTCCAGATATGGGGCTGTTTTCCCATTGCCTCACACATGATGGCAATCAACTCATTTGTTGATAAAGCTTCATCATCCCCCATGTGATAAATGCCCGTAGGTACCTCTTTAGTCAATAATCCCTCAATCACATAGCATAGGTTATCAATTGAAGTAAACGAACGACGATTTTCGAAGTCACCCAATGGCCAAGGAATTCCTTTCTTCACCACATTATACAATAGATTCAGATTTCCTTTATTCCCCGGACCATGAATCATACAAGGTCTTAATATATAAACCTGTTTCTCTGTAACCGAAGTCATCTCCCGAAAAGGAGAACACTCACAGGGAGAGACAGTGGGAAATGCAAAATGTTCCTTTATATACTCTTCAGCTCTTATTTTACTTTCCCCATAAGGACCAACAGGAGCCGGAATAACATCCTCAGTAAGCATATCTCCCACTACACTATCCGCCGCAGCTTTTACTGAACTAAAAAATATGAATTTCTTCGCAGAAGACTCCAAAAAGAAATCAAATATCTTTTGAGTCAGACCGGTATTAATATCAAAATAAGACTGAGCAGCTGATTGGTTTTTCGTATCATGAGCTTTTCCGGCAAGATGAATGATTGCATCAAATTGGGGGAGAGTTTGTAATGGGAATGACTCTGGATCAATATCTTTCCAACAAAATGTTTTCAGTACACCTTCTCTTGTCGGACACACAATATCAAGTCCGTAAAGGTTGTGTTTAATTTTTAAATTATTAATCAGATTAGTGCCTACAAATCCATAAGCCCCTGTAATAAGAATATTCATTTAATTCCATTATTAAAATAAATCACTCAGATTGAAAAACTCCTATTAAATTATCAATTATCTTTTTCTTTGCAAAAGATAATTGATAATATTCCTTCCCGGCTCTCCCTTTTTCATACAGCATATTTTTATCCATTCGAGATAATCTTTTCACATTGTTTGCCAACGATTCAAAATCTCCGGCATTAGCTGTAAAGCCGCAGTTTGCCTCCTTTATTATTTCATTACCAATACCATTTATCATAGAAATAATAGGTTTTCCAAAAGCCATATAAGATTGTATCTTTGATGGAATAGTTAAAGAGAAAATATTCTGGTCTTTTAAAGAGACAAGCATTACATCTGCATGAATAAACAGATCCGGCATGTCTTCCAAAGGATAGCGTCCTAATAAAAAAACAGTATCACATAAATTCAACTCTTTAACTTGCTGCTCTACAAACTCTTTTTTTCGTCCATCGCCAACAATTACCCACTTAATATCTTTATACTCTTTGGTCCGAATGGCAGCTTTCAATATTGAATCAAAATCTTGGGCCTCTCCTATATTACCGGCAAACATTACAACAAATCCATCAGGGATCAACGACTTAAAATGTTCCTTATTAATCAAAGAATCATCAGTGAACAAATCTTCAGCCCAGTTAGGAATATAACTAATTTTATGCTTATAATCTCCTTTTTGCAGTATGGACTGACTAAAGGCTTCCGACTGTATACAAATCCCATCGACTTTTTGATAGATACTTTGTACCATCTTAGTTAACATTCGATATACTAAACCAGAATTCATCTTACCCGCAGCGGACACACTTTCAGGCCACAAATCCTGAACCCAAAGATAAGCACGGCTACCAAACAGCTTTTTGTGAAGTAGAGCTGCATACACCTGAGTAATAGGAGAAATTGCAAATGTTAAAGAAACATCAAACTTTCGCTTATGAAAAAGTATATATAAACAAGAAAACAATACAAAAGACAAATAATTCAATGCCAAACGCAACCCTGAACCTTTACCACGAGGTATTAACGGAACACGAATCAGTTCAATACCTTTATAATATTCTTTTTTATAGCCCCAAAAACTATATCCCTTATAAATAGCCCCTTGAGGATAATTAGGTTTTCCTGTTAAGACTGTCACTTCGTTACCCCGTAATACAAGCTCTTGCGCCAAATCATTAACACGAAATGTCTCTGGCCAGAAGTATTGGGAAACCAATAATATTTTCATAAATATAGAGTTCGGTATAGCCCCTGTTTATTCTGCATCCAATCATATTGTTCCCGAAGCATCTCTTCATATCCAGGTACAACATAACTAAATCTTGTGGATTTTGCGATCGACTTGTCTATTCCATTTCCATCAAATGGCAGGATCTCAACATCTTGTTTGTGCCATATACGGGAAAACAGATGTAACAAATCATATTTACTTATACCAAGGCCATTACTCAGTTGTATCAAACCGGTTACTCCCTGATCGATGGACACATCAATGGCTTTCGCCAATTCCAGAGTGGTCACACCTCCCCAAATAGCAGTCTGGAAACCATTCACACAACCATGCTGATGCATAAACCAATGAAACAAGCCTTCCCCATTCTCCTTCAATTCAGGACCTATGATAGAAGTACGGATTGTCAGATCTTTGTCATTGATTATCTCACCGAGTGCTTTGCTACGACCATAAACATCGTCAGCATCCCGGAAATCAGTTTCTGAATAGTTACCTTTTTTACCGGAGAAAACACAATCCGTACTGATATGAATCAACTTTGCTCCCACTTCATCCGATAGTTTCTTGAGCAAATGAGGGAACCATGCATTTATCAGAATAGCATTGTCCGGATGTTCTCTGGAACCTCTTATCAATACGCCAATACAATTCAGGATAAAATCAGGACGGACTTCACGGACGAGCCGACTGACAGCATCCCCATCCGTCACATCCACAACAATACTATCATCAGTCAATTGGCTACGATAAACTACATTCACAAGATCGTATTTCCCCGTACATTGCAGATAATAATAAGCCATATGCCCGGCCATACCTGTGGCACCGAACAACAGAATCTTCTTTTTAACCATAAAAAATAAAAAAAACAGGAACTAGATTTCTTTATGCCAAACCGTACGGTTGATATAATCTGTATAGGAAAGAATGATACGGACTACTTTTTTAGATACATTATCCGAAGCATAATCGGGAATAGAGTGAATTACGTCTGCACCTTCTGCATACTGGGAAGTTACAATTTCGATAGACTCCAGAATACGGTCACTATTCAATCCGGTCATGATCAGCGTCCCTTCATCCATACCTTCAGGTCGCTCGTGTGCCTGACGGATAGTTATAGCCGGAAAATGAAGAATAGAAGATTCCTCCGTGATCGTACCACTGTCAGAAATAACACAAAAAGCATTCTGTTGAAGTTTGATATACTCCATGAAACCAAAAGGTTTCATAAACTCAATCATCGGATTGGAATTAATAAAGCCAATAGATTCCAACTTTTTGCGGGTACGGGGGTGGGTGGAAACAATCACCTTTTTATGATATTTGTCCACAATGGCGTTCAGAGAAGAAAGCAGGTCGGAAAAGTTCTTCTCGGAATCCACATTTTCCTCACGATGCGTACTTACAATAAAGTAATCACCTTTTTTCAACCCCTCTTTTTCTAAAACATCATTCTCTTCTATTTCCGCCTTATGATAGATCAAAACCTCTGTCATTGGCGATCCGATTTTGATCACGGTCTCCGGACGTAACCCTTCAGCCAGCAAGTATTTACGTGCATGCTCTGAAAGAGGCATATTGATATCACTCAAATGATCCACAATCTTACGATTGATCTCTTCAGGAACACGCTGGTCAAAACAGCGGTTACCAGCCTCCATATGAAAAATAGGAATCTTACGCCGTTTTGCGGAAATCACGGAAATACAGCTATTAGTATCACCATACAACAATAAAGCATCCGGTTTCACTTGGTCCATCAATTCATCCGATTTACGGATTACATTGGCTATCGTCTCTGCGGCATTCTTTCCGGCAGCATCCAGAAAATAGTCCGGCTTACGGATGCGAAGTTCCTGAAAAAAGATTTCATTCAGTTCATAATCGAAATTCTGACCGGTATGAACCATAATATGTTCAGTGTATTTGTCCAACTCAGCCATCACACGACTCAACTTTATGATCTCAGGACGAGTTCCGACAATCGTCATTACTTTAAGCATACATCCTCCTTTATCATATCAAGTTTCAATAACAACTGTTTCATTCCGTCCACATCCAAACGATGGGTATTATGTGAATGGTAGTCCTCGAATTTAGAGACCTTCTCTTGTCCTTCCACAAAATATTTATCATAATTAAGATCACGGGCATCACAAGGTATCCGATAATAATTACCCATATCTTCCGCCTTGGCCATTTCCTCACGAGTCACTAATGATTCATAAAGTTTCTCACCATGACGTGTACCGATAACACGTACGGGGGTATCCATTTTGTAAATTTCCTTTAAAGAACGGGCTAGCGTATCAAGAGTAGCTGCAGGTGCTTTTTGGACAAACAAGTCGCCATTATGCCCATGCTGAAAAGCATAAATCACCAGATCAACTGCATCATCCAGTGTCATCATAAAACGAGTCATGTTCGGATCGGTTATTGTGATATCCTTGCCGGCCTTCATTTGCTCCACCCACAAAGGGATCACTGATCCGCGGCTTGCCATCACATTGCCATAACGGGTACAGCAGATGGTAGTTTGACCACCCTCTCCCATTTGACGTCCTTTAGCAATAGCGACCTTTTCCATCATGGCCTTACTGATCCCCATGGCATTGATAGGATAACAAGCCTTATCCGTCGAGAGCACAACTACATTCTTGACTCCATGCTCAATGGCTGAATCAAGCACATTCTCAGTACCTAATACATTTGTCCGAACAGCTTGAACAGGGAAAAACTCACAAGAGGGAACCTGTTTCAGTGCAGCAGCATGGAAAATATAGTCCACCCCATTCATCACTCCATCCACAGAACGTTTATCACGTACATCACCAATGTAGAATTTCACCTTCTTATTTTGAAGGCGATGGCGCATATCGTCTTGCTTCTTTTCATCACGGGAAAAAATACGAACCTCTTTGATATCGGAATCCAAAAATCTTTTCAATACAGCATTACCGAAAGAACCTGTTCCACCGGTAATTAAAAGGGTTTTGTCTTTAAACATCTTTTTTCTCAGTATATTTACTTATATATATTTTTTGATAATCTTCAGACATTCTTTTAGCAGTATAATATTTCTCAAAATATCGAGCTACATTTAATTTCGTATTTTTTGAAATCTGCTCCAAAAAGCACAAAGCTTTATATTGAAAATCATCACCATCATCTGTTTCAAAATCTAAACCTATAAACTCTTCTGAACCAGATAAGACTTCTCTATGTGAAGGAATATTTGAAACTAAACAAGGCAATCCAACAGATAAAGCTTCTAAAAAAGTATTCGCTAGTCCTTCTACAACAGAAGCAGAAATATAAAAATCCGATGCTACAAGATAATCAAAAACATTAGTTTTAAAACCTAAAACACGAATACGTTCAGAATTGAAAGGCAATATTTGGGATAACAATGGGCCATCACCTAGTATTATCAATCCATATTCTTTAGGAAATGACTTTATAAAATTTTCAATGAGAAACATAGGTCTTTTTTCCACAGACAAGCGACCTATAAAAATAAAATACTGCATCTTTAAATCTAAAGATAATTTAGACTTTAAAACATTCTTCTCAAATACCGATATCTTAGCTTTCGCCTCAACACCATTAGGTACAGACAAGCAATGTGATGTTATACTATCAATAATTTCCCTTCTTAAAAAATCTGCACAAGCTATATTTACATCTGTTCTTTTTATTAAAAATCGACTCAATATATTTAATCCCTTTCCCCTCAATTTGCCTTGAATAGCCAACGTTTGATAACCTGGGAAAATATGAATTGTATAAAATTTCAAACTATTTGAATTTATTAAAAAAGTAAATAGTAATGAACGTAAACAATGAGCATGTATAATATCAAACTTATATGAATTCATAAAATTAAAATATTGACAAAATGATTGACAAATATTTTTATAGTGCAATTCTACTACATTCAATCCTACAAGTGCTTTAAATTCTTCTTTACGTGATTTATTCTTTGAATGCCCTAATGATAAAATAGTTACATCCATCTTTTCCCGATCTAAATATTTTATAATATTAAATAGGACATTAACGGGGCCAGAATTTTCTAAAGAAGAACTAAGAAATAATATTTTTATCTTTTTCATAATAAGTAGAATAATAAACAATAATTGCAGCAATTATATATAAATGTGGAATAAAAATTGTAGTAGAAGACATTACTTGAACAAAAAAAGGTACGAAAACAAATAAAAACTGTCCTCTAGAAACCTTTATGAAAAAAAGAAATTGAAACAGTAATAAAAGTAGTCCAAGAAATCCCATTTCTACTAAAAACACCAAAAGATAATTATGGGCATATATTGAAAAAACATTCATACTATTATAATTTCCAATTCCATATAAAAATGGAAGAAGATCAATATGCTTATAATATTCTAATATTTCCGCAAACACACTTAATTTCATTGCTGTACTGGGATCACTTTCCAAATTAGATATTAAGGTAGGCATAACAGCAATAGTAATAACCAATACTAAAAAAAACAAGAATATCTGTATTTTCTTAGACATTCTCCCAATACAATACATATAAAGCCAGCCCAAAGGAATAGAAATCAATGCAGCTCTTGAGAAAGTCAATATAATAAGAACTAATAAACAACTCTTTTCTATTAACATATTCTTTTTATGCAGTAAAGACCACCAGACAACAAAAAAGTAAACAATTATTATATGAATTGCCAATCCATTCGTTTCAGAATACATCAGTCCTCCACCTTTAAACAAATAAAACCATCTATCTACACCTACAACAACTTCATCAACTCCTTTAGGTAATGACGGATGACTCATTCTCCATAAACATTCTATTATAAATA
>OBVZ01000505.1_pt1 | contig 19713 bp, 11 predicted proteins | sample 1476241 | NCBI WGS metagenome assembly OBVZ01 (sample SAMEA2580034, study PRJEB22360) | human gut metagenome | reverse complement strand
CGAGCGATTCATGCTCCTCGCCGTCTGGGGTGTGATCCGGGCCCTGCCGCTCGGCCGGCTCGTCGGCGGCATGCTGACGATGGCGCTCAACATGCCCTCGTTGTATTTCGAGGTGGAGGTCAAGCCGCTGAGCTACGTGATCGCGGCCGTGGCGACCATGGCCTTCGCGCTGCTCGTGCAGCTGTTCGTCAACCCCGTCCTCGACCGCATCGACCCCATCAGCTCCCTCAAGTCCGTGGAGTAGCGCCCCTCCGAAGCCCTCTCAGTTCTTCGGGTAGCGGTAGTTGTGGGGGAGTTGGGTGGTGAGCTGCGGGTCGAGGCCGAGTTCCTTGAGTTGGCGGTCGATTTCGAGGCGCGCACGTTCCACAAGTTCGGCGCGACGGCTGTCCAAACCGTTCAGCCCCTCCTGCTTTTCCAGCGATTTCAACGTCTCCGCCATACGCTTGAGCCGGTCCTGATGGTGCAGCAGCGCACGTACCTGCGCATGTTCGCGTACGATCGTCCGCCAATCGGATGGCGTGTGCGCAATCTCCCGAACCGCGGTGACGGGGTGTATGTCGGCCACCTGATACGTGATCGAGCCGAGCAGCGGCATCAGGAACACCGTAATCGCGCCGGCTGCGACCAGCGTCGACGCGGTGTCGCTCTGCATGGTGCCGACCTTCACCGCCAGCGACGTGACGGCGACGATGATCGGCAGCGCGGTCGTGCAATACAGGGCTACGGTGACGCGGTGATGCGATGACAGCGGATTCTTGCGTTTGTCGAGCGATAGCGCAACATATACGGGCACCGCGCGAATCAGCATGAGCATGACGATGAACGCGACGAGCAGCGCGGGCCGGCTTGCCACGGCGCGCACGTTGATCGCGGCGCCTGACACCACGAAAAACACAGGAATGAGGAAGCCGTAGCCGACACCCTCCAACTTCATTTCCAGCGACTTGCTGCCGTCGGGGATGATGTAACGCAGGATGAAGCCCGCGGCGAACGCGCCGAGCACCGCGTCAAGTTCGAACAGCGCGGAAATGGTGACAAGGAAGATGAGCAGGAATGTGGTCAGTCGCATGAGCGTTTGCGATGACGTGTTCGCATTTTCCGTAAGGAAACGGTACAGGCGATGGCCGGTTCTCAGTGCTTTCGTAGGTAGCATCGCGCACAGTAGGCAGATGGCAAGGAACGCGCCGAGCACGAGCATGGTTTGCCAGCCGGTTCGGGTGGATAGCAGGATGGCCATGGCAAGGATTGGGCCGAGTTCGCCCCACGTTCCGTACGAGATGATGGCGTCGCCGATGGGGGTGCCTTCGAGGTTGCGTTCCTTGAGAATCGGCATGAGCGTGCCGAGCGCGGTGGTGGTGAGTGCGATTACCGTGGCCACGCCGTTGATGCCTTGCTTGGTGAAGAACGGAAGGAATGTCACAACCAGCCAGGCGAGGCCTAGCGTGATTCCCCATGTAAGCAGTCCGACTTTGCCTTGATGTCCGGCGAGTCGTTTGGGGTCGATTTCGTAGCCGGCGAGCAGGAACAGGAACGCCATGCCGAGCTCGTTCAAGAGTTTCACGGCGTCGTTTACTTCGATCACGCCTAGTCCGTACGGGCCGAGCGCGGTTCCGGCGGCGAGCAGCAGCACGGTTTGCGGAATGAACTTGCCCTGGATCAGCTGCGCCACGATTGGGCTGACGGCCGCCACCGCCATGATGATGGTTAATGAAACGAGCTCTTGCGTCATGTTTCCAGCCTAGTGAGTCTGCGTGACGGTGCTCGGATACGCGGTGACCCCCATGACGCGCTGGGGGTGAGGTTAAGTTTTTGTTAATTTTATGGGGGGGGGTCTATGAGCTTTTATTATCCGTGGAAAATGGCGGGACTGTTTTGTTTGAAGGTTGGCCCCCTCTTTTCGTTGAAGGGGATGGGTCTTTCGTTCGAGGGTTTTAACGAGGGTGTTAATGGAAAGAGCCCGATATGATGCTGAATCGAGCTGTTTAGGCGATTTAGGGGGTGTAAAAAATGATTGATGGCAAATTCACAGCAAAGGAGCGTGCGTATCTGGCCAGCCTGCCAGCGGTCAAAAGCGTGAGCCCATCCCATATCCGGTATACCGATCGCTTTAAGGTCGAGGTCATGTGCCGGTACAACGCGGGCGAATCGCCGTCGGCCATCTTTCGGGAGGCGGGTCTCGACCCCAAGCTGATCGGCTACAAGCGCGTGGAACGGTGCATCGCGCGCTGGAAGCAGCAGGAGGAGCGGAACAAGCGCAGGAACGAACATACGAACCATTACATGCAGGATTGTGATGACGAGCTGGAAGCCATCGAACTGCGCGGAGACGATGTGGATCAGTCCGTGGTGGATCTTTATGGCGCTGGCGCGGCAGGGACGTCGGGAAGCGACGTCGCGACGAGAAACGTTGGCGCGTCGGGAAGCAACGGCGTGCAATCGCAAGGCTCGGACAAGTTGCAGGAATCGCGCGCATCGCAGGATATGCTGTCGAAACTTGCACAGGCACAGCTGACCATCAACAAATGCGACATGCTGATAGCCAAGCAGGCGTTGCGTATCGACGAGCTGGAACGCGTGCTGCGGAAGTTCATCCAGTGATGCGTGCGAAACGTATGAAAAACATGGAACGTACGGAAGGCGCAGAACCGTCTTTCAACGAGATAATCGACGTTTCCGACGATATGCGCAGACGGCGTGGCCGCCGCAGGAAAACCGTCGCCATGCGTGTCTCCGCTGCGCTGTTGATCGTCATTTCCATTTGCATCGGCGGTTTTCCGGCGATGTTGCAATACCGGTCGGCACACGAACTGTCGAATACGTCGGACCAGTCCGCACGTGCGGTTGCGGGCTGGCCGTATCCGCAGGCCGACGACGCGATCGCCGCGGCCAAGGAATACAACAAACGGCTCGCCGCATCGGGCCAGCCGATCCTCGGCGAGGCGAAGGATCCGTTCTCCCAGGCGCAGGGCAGCTCGCGGTCCAGCGAATCCGGTTCCAACGAATCAGACAGCGCCAGCGCCAAAGATACGGAATATCAAAGCCTGCTGGATTCCGGCAGCGGTGTGATGGGCACTATCCGTATTCCGAAAATCTCCGTGAAACTGCCGATTTACCATGGCACGTCGCAGTCGGCACTTGCGTCCGGTGCGGGGCATTTGTATGGCAGTAGTCTGCCGGTGGGCGGCAAGAACACGCATGCCGTAATCACCGGGCATCGCGGGCTTGTGGATGCGATGATGTTCACCCGATTGGATGAAATGCGCGTCGGCGACTACTTCTACATCGAAGTGATGGGCCGCACGCTCGGCTACCGGGTGGACCGTATTTCCGTGATCGAGCCGAACGATACGTCGAAGCTGAAGATCGTTCCCAGCGAAGACCGGGTGACGTTGATGACGTGCACCCCGTACGGCGTTAATACGCATCGACTGTTGGTTTCTGCGGTGCGCTCGCCGATTCCCGACGTGGTACCGGCGGAGCATGATGCGGCGAAGGATGCGCGAACGATTGCGACCACGGCCGCGGTGGCCACGTTGCTGCTCGGTCTGCTGCTGGCATGGTTGCGCGGGCGACCGTGGCATATCCGTAGGCATGCGGCTTGGTGGCCGAAGCGCGGATAACGACCGCTGTTTGCCGATGCCTCCTGCCGGCTTTTTATTCGGGTATCACCCATATTGTGAAACGTTGCGATTGCAACGGTTGACGATGGTATGATACCTCGACTTTCCCGCACTTAGGGTGTGCATCTCCCGACGTCTTTTCTCCTACATTCGAGGTTGGAGCGCTGGAAGTGTATCCATACTGGACATGGCATGTGCCGGTGCGTGATGCGCGGACGGTGTTAGAGACGGAAACCGCGTTGAAGCGCGGTATTAAGGGGACAATGCACATGAGGCATGTACATGAATCTGAGCCAAAGCCAAAGGGGAACTTTGCCAAGCGAATCGTAGCTGCGGTAGCCGCGGTCGCCATGCTTGGTGGCATGGGCTACGCCACCACTTCTGCCGCACTAGCCGATGACGTCAATGCCACTGTTGAGCAGCAGAATGGTATCAGCATTGGTCTGCATGATTACAATCGCAGCTCCATCAACAATAATCATGCGTTGCATTTTATGAGCGGAAGAAACGAAACCGGCTATAACCGCTATGTTCAAGATGGCAAAGGTGCGTACGCGGGCATTGTGAAGCCTCTGCTGACTAACGATTATCCGACCATGGCGGATGGCAACGGATCGCTGGATTATCTCTTCGGTGGTGCGTTTGATAATGCTGTGACTAATTACATGCCGGAAGGTGGTTTGCTGACTCCGGATGGTCAAGGGAATTACAGTTTCGATGCGGCGTCGAAATATGCGAAATATAACCGCAATAGCAAACGATTCGAATTGACCAAGCAGACCCAGAGCGGGAATCGTGACCCGTTATTCACGCCGTTTGGCAATGACAGCGACGCCAATAGGTATTCGTTCGGCATGAACCTTGGGGCCGATTTCTATATGCCTAAAGATGGCAAAGTCAACAATCAGAACATGGTGTTTGATTTCACCGGTGACGACGATGTGTGGGTGTTCATCGATGGTGTGCTGGTGCTTGACTTGGGCGGTATCCATCAGGCGATACGCGGAACGATTGATTTTGCTACTGGGAATATCACGTATGATCGAAATCAAAGTTATGGTTCGGATCGCGCGACGACAATTAACCAGGCATTCAGTAATGCGGGCAAGAACTGGGATTCCGCTGCATATAAAACCCATCATTTGAGCTTCTTCTATCTGGAACGCGGCGACGGCGGATCCAACTGCAAGATCAGCTTCAATTTGCCGGTGAAGCCGTCCAAGGCCATTGACATTGAAAAGCAGACATTGGGCACTATTCCAGCCGATCAACAGTTCCAATTCCAGCTGTTCGCCAATGGCTCGCAAACGCCATATGAAGGCAAATACAGCGTTTACGATGCGTCCACCAATCAGGTTGTCAGCTCTGGTTTGAACACCGGTTCGAACGGTGTGATCACTTTGGCCAAAGGCCAATTTGCTCGTGTGCAATCCAATGATTTCTCTGATGACACAACCTATTCGGTGCGTGAGCTGAATTCCGGCAAATACACTGTTTCCGCGAATGGTGAGGCGTTGTCGCAGCACAACGATGGAAATGGTGGTTCCTATGCGGAAACCCATTCTTTCAAGGTGAGCGATACCAGCCATGTGACTGTTATCAATTCCAATGTGAAGCCACAAAACAATAAGACCATCGAAAAGGTCGATGGTGATGGCGACCAGTACGAGTTGCATTTGAATGCTTCGGGTGATAGCGCTTCTTCCGAAACCACTACCGTCACGCCAGCCGACATTGTGCTGGTTATGGATAAGTCCGGCAGGATGCAGGATAAAAACGACAATCGTGATACTAACGCGAAGAACGCGGCAAATAAGCTTGCTGAGAAATTACTGACCGAGGCGAATTCCAAATTATCGGAATCTCAACAAGTCCAAATGGCGGTTGTGACATTCAGCGACAAGGTCTCGACTAAGCAGAGCTTCACCACATCTGTCAGCAAGATTAAAACAGCTGTGTCCAGCAAACCTGATGGTGGAACCAACTGGGAGGCTGCGCTTAAGCAGGCGAATGATCTGCAAGGACGCACGGGCGTGAAGAAGCACATCATTTTCTTGTCCGATGGCAATCCGACGTTCCGTATATCCAATTATCCGATTGGGTGCAGCAAAAAAAGGTGCAATCCTGATGATGATTGGCGTACTACACCTCAGGGTGTGCATGGTGCAGGTACCGAGGGTAGTGATAATTACTACGGTTACAACTATGCTGCCGCTCTGGCCGAGGCCAACAGGCGGGAGAGTAATGTTTCGCTTTATGTGGTGAAGGCTTCGACTGACGCCAATAGAATGTCCGATTTCGCCCGTGAAGCCAAGGCAGTGAACGGTAAGGAATTCGATGGCACGAATGCTGAGAATCTGACGCAAGCATTCGGCCAGATCTATTCCAGCATCACCTCATCCGCGAAGATCAAGGTCTCCTCCATCACTGACACCTTGTCCCAGTGGGTCGACCCGGTCGATTTCGCTGGCGTGGCCGACGGTGCCGATATCACACAGTATGTGACGGTGAAAAACGGCAATAAGGCGCTGACGGGCGGATATACGGCCACGTACGGTGTCGATCAATCTGGCAATCGCACGGTGACGGTGACGTTTAACGGCACAGACGGTATCGTTACTGAGAAAGCCGACAGCATCGACGTATCCTTCAAGGTCAAGCCAAGCGATGCCGCCTATGCCACTTATGCCGGCAACCAGCAATACCCGAATGTGGGAGAGCCGAATACTGGCACCGCATCTGCGGGCCAGCCGGGATTCTATTCCAATGTGGACGCGCGATTGAACTATTGCGTGCTTACCGAGGTTAATGGAACTACGTCATGCGCACCGACTGAAGTCGAGTATCCGCATCCTGTGGTGCAGGTGAAGCTCGGCAAGATCAAGATCGTCAAGCAATGGTCGGATGGTGCGAGCAAGCATGATGACGGTTCCGTTACGGTGCAGTTGCAGCGTAAGAAGAGCGGCGATTCCAATGCTCAGCTGGAGAACGTCGGTGGCGTAATCCCCCTGAATAAGGGCAATGGTTGGCAGACGACTGTCGACAACCTGGTTCCTGGATACACGTATTCCGTGGCGGAAATCTCTGGTAATGACCGATATGACGTCTCCTATACGGGAAACAATGTCGACTTGACCAAGCAGATGGTGTGGTCTTCCAATGCCGATGCGGGCACGTTGAACGCGACCATCACTAACACGTTGAAGACGGTTGCCCTGGAGAACGCGATTTCGGTGAAGAAGGACCTGGCCGGACGCGAGTGGAAGACCTCCGACACGTTCGATTTCACTCTGGCGGCGAAGGGCAATGCGCCGTTGCCGGATAAGTGCGAAGCCGATCAACCTTGCACGGTGAAGGTGAACTCCGATTCGGGCAGCCATACCGCGTCCTTCGGCAACATCACTTACAACGCTGGCGATGCCTCTTACACGTATTACGTGACGGAGGTCAAGGGCTCTATCGCTTCATTGCATTATTCGCAGGCGAAGTATGAGGTTGTCGTGACTGTCGCGAAGGACTCCAACGGAGAGTGGAAGGCTTCCGTGAAGTCCGTGACCAAGGTGCTGGATGACAACGGTGCAGCGGTTCCCGAATCGCAAAGTGCTGCTACTGAACCTGTCACCTTCACCAACCGATATGTCGCGGTGTCGGCGCTGCCGTTGACGGGTGGTGCGACGGGACGCCAGTGGCTGCTGGTCGGTGGCGTGATCGGCGGACTCGCGGTGCTGCTTATCGGCGCTGCCGAAATTTGGAATAACAAGAAGCGACTCGTCTGAGTTGCTGTGTGAGGCCGGAATGCCTACCAACTTGAGGGCATTCCGGCCGGCAAATCAAAATTTGCGGATCGCGGGAGCAAGTTGGGTTCCCGCCTCCCGCGATTGCAAAAACAAGTAATCAAACAATAAGGAAGAGAGGATTCTCATGAAGATGAGGAAACTTTTCGCCGGTATCGCCGCCGCTGCGACGCTGCTCGGTGGCATGGCATTGGGCGCAGCCAGCGCACAGGCTGATGACACTCCTACAACGGTGACGAGGGACGCGACGTTCACGTTCACTGCTGAAACCGCTGAACAGTTGACCAACGCCAAACTGAAAGCATACAAGATTGGCGATTATGTTCAGTATGGTTCCGGCGAGAACGTTGCTTATGGTGTGGTGACGAATTCTAACAATAAGACTGCCGTTGACTCCGCGTTGAAGGCTGCCGGTGTGGATACTACGGATTCTGAGGTGGACCATCTGGCCGCAGCCCTGAATGCCGGCACTCTGGATGTTTCTGCTGCTCGTCCGTGGGCTTCTCCTGAGAAGACCCGTAAGTTTGCTAATGCTCTGGAGAGTGAAGGCAAACTAACTGCTGTGACGTCGTTCACTCTGGGCAAGCCAGTTCCTGCTACGAATGGTAGTGCGGATGCTAAATACACTGCTACCGCGACCCTGCCTGCAGGTATCTATGTGTTCATTGATTCCGCGTCTGCCACTGGTTCTGTGACCAAGGCAATCCCGATGATTGTCGCTTCCGGCACCGTTAACGCTGAGAAGAAGGTTCTAACCGATCCGACTGCCGCTGCCACCGTGAACATGAAGAACACCAACAACCCCGGAAAGACTAAGGAAGTCAATAAGCTTTTTGCTGCCATCGGCGACATTCTGACCTATACCCTTACCGGTACTATCGCGAACCCGGCTCCGACCGAGTTCAAGTTCACCGATAAGCCGGGCACGGGTCTGACCATCAAGGCTGGTACTTTCAAGTTCTATGCCAATGATGTTCAGATTTCCGACGCAGACGCTGCGACTGACTTCAGTGTTCCAGCTAATGACGTGACCGGTAGCACGGATGCATCCTTCGATGTGACCGTGAATGATCCGTCCAAGTATGCAGACAAGACCATCAAGGTCACCTTCGACGCGGTGGTCAATGATGAGGCTTCCGTCACCGATGGTGTGGTCAACAAGCTTGACAACTACGGCACTGATATTAAGGCCAATACTGGGTTTGTCGGATTCGACTTCACCAAGGTTGATCCGGACAGCAAGGGTATCGAGGGCGTCACCTTCCAGGTGAAGGACGGTGGCACCGCGTTGTACTTCGTGAAGCAGGACGACGGTTCCTACAAGAAGGCTGCTTCCACCAATACTCCGGATGCGACGACTGATGTGAAGACCGATGCCAACGGCAAACTGGTGTTCACTGGTCTTGATGCAACCAAGACTTACACCGTCACGGAAACTGCACGTGCCAACGGCAACTACCTTGACATCAAGCCGAGCTTCGCCGTGTCTTTCTCTAATGGTGTAGCTGTTCTGGCTAAGACCGCCACTTCCGATCCGTGGGGCCTGGTCAACACCACCGCCAAGACCGTGAAGAACATCAAGTCCATCACCCAGCTGCCGCTCACCGGCGCTGCGGGAACCATGCTGTTCACCGTTGTGGCTCTGCTCGTGGCTGGCGCTGGCGTGACCATCGCCATCAAGTCTCGTCAGAACGCCGAGGCCTGATCGCCCATCTCTGACGGTGTTCGTTAAGAACACCAATTCGGAGTGATTTAAGGTCGACCCATTATGGGTCGGCCTTTTGTATTGCTCTGTATTTCATATGGGATTGCTTGGATTGCGCCATATTACCGTTGCTTTGGACGTGCCACCCGATGTGGGTGGACATTGCGTTTTTCGAGGGTATAAGGCGTTTCAGTGGGATGTGTTGCAACAAACGGAATCTGGAAACGTGAACCGTTATGGGGGCTGTTAGTCAGGGGAGTGAAGTGGGGGTATTGCACGGAAGGAGGGCCATAGAATCGCAGGCACATCCGCAAAAGAAAGCAACGAAGCATCAATGGGAGGTATTGCGATGCGCAGTGGGGGAGCATTCAGTGACGAGGAGATTCAGCTGTTGCGTGGATTGCCGGCTGTTTCCAATGTGACTCGTGATCGTATCACCTATTCCGACACATTCAGACAGGTGTGCACCATCCGATATCTTGCGGGGGAATCGCCAACCAAAATCTTTCGTGAAGCGGGTTTACCGCCGGAACTTGTCGGATACAAGCGTATCGAACGTAGCGTGGCGCGCTGGAAGGAAGCTGCCATCAAATCCGTGAACGGCAGCAACACCATGACCGATGGTGAGATCATAGCGCAGCTTGCGGCGCGGTATAAGCGTGCGTTGGCGACGAGGCGGAGTCTTGAAGACATCGCCAATACGGCCACTGAGCCGAAGCCTGCCGCAACGGCTGCGTCGAATGACGTTCATCCGTTGTCTCTCGGACTGTTCGACGGTGATACGGCCGGCATTATTATCAGGCAGCAGGCTCGTCGTATCGACGAGCTCGAGCGCGATGTGGTGAGGTTGCGCAACAAGCTGGACAAGGAAGTCGGGCCCAATCCTGCCTCCGCTGAGGCCTGACTTATGCTATCTAGCTTATAGATGGCGGGTGGTTCGCCCCATTTGCCAGTTCGGGGGTATAAATCATACCCCCGAACCGCCTATTCTCGTCTAGCACCCGCCATCTATAAGCGAAATACCTTTCCGCAAAGCCCCAAATCCGCCATCTATAAGCCAGATAGACCCATCAGTTTGACCATGGATAGACTCGGTTAGAGATGCTCTTGGCAAAAATGCCAATTTCGGCCTCCTGCAAGGGTTTTGCTGGGGCTAACCCACGATTTGCATAAAACCTAACCCACGATTTGCGTAAAACGTGGTTCGCTCAGAGCTGTGGCCGGAGACCGTCCAAGTTCGACCGACATTATCGGAATCGTCAGGGAAGAAGGCACGCGGGCGGAGTGCAATATAATGTTCCCTATGGCTGGCAGTTCAAGGGGGCAAGACTGATGGCAGTTTTTCCGCATGGGAGCGTGCGCGGCGGGTCGAGAAGCGACGGTCCGCAGCGAATTAAGGACTTACGCGCCGACGATTTTTATGGCGATTCGCACGACACCACGCGCAACACCCGCACCTACACCCTCCCGACTTTCGCGGAGGCGACCGACGCGTCCGAAGCGATGCGCGAGCGTCGCGCGGATCGCAACAAGTCCATTGCCATGCGTGTGCTTGCGGCGGTGCTGATTTTCTCCGCAATCGGCATTGGTCTTTTCCCGAAAGTGCTGCAATACCAGTCCGCGCAAAAGCTGGCGAGCACGTCCGCCCGTTCCGAGCAGAGCGTCGCGGGCTGGCCGTATCCGCAGGCCGACGAGGCATTCGCCGCAGCTGGGGCGTACAACAAGCGTCTCGCCGAATCGGGGCAGCCGGTGATTGGCGAGGCTGAGGATCCGCTCGCCGAGTTGTACAACAACAATCAGTCCGACTCCGGCGACGGTTCCGGTTCCAGCTCGACGGGCGCAGGCGCCACTGGCGATGGTAACAAGGATTCCGCTAGCTCCAAAGACGCGGAATACCAGCGTTTGCTGGATACTGGCGATGGCGTGATGGGTTCCATCCGCATTCCAAAGATTTCTGTGGATTTGCCGATCTACCATGGCACGTCGGAGCAGACGCTTGCGTCCGGTGCGGGGCATTTGTATGGCAGTAGTCTGCCGGTGGGTGGCAAGGATACGCATGCGGTGATTACCGGACATCGGGGTTTGGTTGAAGCCTCAATGTTTACGCGTTTGGATGAGATGCGGGTTGGCGATTACTTCTATATCGATGTGATGGGCCATACGCTTGGCTACAAGGTGGATCGCATCACCGAAATCAACCCGGATGACACGTCGAAGTTGAAGATTGTGCCCGGCGAGGACCGCGTGACGTTGATGACGTGCACTCCGTACGGTGTGAATACGCATCGTCTGTTGGTTTCGGCATTACGTTCCGCCATTCCCGACGAGATTCCCGCGGAGGATGATGCGGCAAAAGATGTGCGTGTGATTGCGGGCGTGGTGTCAGCTGCCACGTTGCTGGTCGGTTTGTTGTTGGTTTGGCTGCTCCGCTGTCCGTGGCATGTCCGTAGGCATGCCGCTTGGTGGCCAAAGCGCAACTAGGGGTTGATGGCGTTAATGTTGCACTTGACAGATGCTTTTTTGTCGGGGACAATTCTGAAAGAGACATGACAACGTTTGCTTATAGTTTTTGCATCGCGATTTACGGGGGCAAGAATACTCTAGAATCGCGATGATATGTGCGATTTCAAGGAAAGTATATCCCCTTGATTACCTCGTTGGGAGGGTATGTATCCCTCTGTTTTTCTCCTTAAGGTTTAGGCAACGAAGCGATTGTCGGACGGTATGTGAAGCGAAGACGCATCAAATATACCGGTCGAAGGAGGAAGGTATTTCCCCGATCGCTTAACGGTACAAGGGGGTAGGCGTATGAGACACGTCTTTGAGCGAAACAGGGCGAGGGGCACAGGTCTGTTCACGCGTCGTGTCATTGCGGCCGTCGCGACGGCCGCAATGCTCGCCGGCGTGGGGTGCGTCACTGCTTCGTCAGCGGCGGCGGAAGATGCCACGGGAGCCTTGGAACAACAAATCGAGCAGCCGGTATTGCAAGAATCTGGGCAAGAGGATTCACAGCCGGTGGAACAAAATTTGATGGTGGGAGAAGAACAGCCGTCAGAGCAAGAGCAGCCGTCAGATCAAGAGGCTTACCAGCAAGTCGAACAAGAAACGGAACAAGAAACGAAAGAAGAGACTGAGCAGTGGGTTGAGCAGGAGGTTGAACAACAATCTGAACAACCTGATGAGCAGCCAGTTACGTTGTCCGCTCAACCGATTGCGCGAGCAAATCGGGCGCAGTCGGTTGCGCAGAACGAGACTGGTTCTCAGTTGGGCGCTCCGGAGAAGCATAAGCGCATCAAGAAGAACGATAATGGCAGTTACACCGTGAACGTGGATGTGAAGGGCGCCGTCAACAGCACCACGGTCACCACCACCCAGCCGATCGACTTCACGCTGGTGCTGGATGTGTCCGGTTCGATGGACGATCCGATGAGTAAGACGGATCGGACCAGGCGGTTAGACGCACTGAAAGAAGCGGTTAAAGCATTTCTTGATGAAGCTGCGAATACTAATACGGAGGCCGGTTCCGAACTGGTTCACGTTGGACTGGTGAAGTTCGCCGGCGATAAAACGGACAAAATCGGGGATGACATGTACCGAAGTGGTGGGTACACCTACAACTACTCCCAAATCGTTAGCAATCTGACTGCGGATATGAACGGTCTGAAGAACAAAGTCAGCAAACTCAAAGCCGCTGGCGCCACCCGCGCCGACAATGGATTCAATCGTGCGGTCAAGGTGATGGGCAGTGCTAGTGCTCGAACCGATGCGAAGAAGGTCGTTATCTTTTTCGCGGATGGTTCGCCTACATCGTCTAGTGGCTTCGAGGGTAAAGTGGCAAATAAGGCCGTCGAAGCTGCCAAGGAATTGAAAGATGGTGGCGCCGCGGTGTATTCCATCGGCATCTTCGCCAGTGCCAACCCGTCCTCGCTCTCCAGCAACGAGAACCAGTTCATGCATGCGGTGTCCAGCAATTTCCCAAAGGCAACGAAATACAACCAGCGCGGTGAAGGGAATATCAAAGCCGGCTATTATAAAAGCGCGACGAACGCTTCGGAGCTGAATGCCATCTTCGACGAGATTGAGAAGAGCGAGACCACCACATCCGCATACACCAAGGTGACCATGGAGGACACGCTCTCCGGCTATGTCGAGCTTGCGGATAGCAACTACAAGGTCCTTGCCAAGGATGCTTCCGGCAAGGTGGTCTCCTTGACTAAGAATGTCGATTACACCTTGACGTATGACGCGAGCACGAAGAAATTCACGGTCGCATTCCTGAAGCCTCTGGTCAACAACGTGACATACACGCTGGAATACAACGTGAAACCCACGCAGAAAGCGTATGACGAGTATGCCGCCAACCTGAACGCCGGTAAGGATGGATATGACGGCGTAAAGGGTGACGCGAACACCGATCTGCCGGGAAACGCCACGTCCTCGAACCAGCCGGGTTTCCATGCGAACGATTCCGCGTGCCTGGCGTACTCGGCCGATGGCGTGGATCATGCATGCGGCGGCAATCCGTATCCGCATCCGGTGATCCAGGTGGTTTCCTCGACGCTGCATATCGAAAAGCAGTGGAGTGGAGACGGTGACAAGCCGGAAAGCATCACGGTGGATATCAAGCAAGGTGGCAATAGCTACAAGACAGTCACGTTGAAGTCGGATGCGAATGGAAACTGGTCCACGGATGTGATCATTCCGGCCGGTGCCGCGAAAACGTACACGGTGACGGAAACCGAACCGGAGAACCATCAGTGGAAGGCCTCCTACCAGCACAAAGTCGGCAATGGTGCTCTCGCTGACGGCAATGTGGTGACGGTGCCGGAATCCACGGCATCGCAGGAAGCCACGGTGATCATCACCAACACGTTGAAGCAGACCATGCTGACGCATGCGATTGGCGTGCAGAAGGAGCTGAAGGGCCGCGATTGGAAGGATTCCGACGAGTTCACTTTCAAGCTGAAGGCAGACGATTCCAATCCAGACGCGCCGATGCCAGCTTCCTGCAAGAACCAGTCGGCGTGCACGGTGACGGTGAAACGCGATTCGTCTGACGATCACGTTGCTTACTTCGGCGACATCACGTATGACGCAGGTGAAGCCGAGTACACATATCTTGTGACGGAGAACGCTGGTAATGCTTCCGCAATGTATTACTCGCAGGCGGAATACCGGGTGGTCGTGTCCGTGATGAAAGACGGAACGTCCGGTGAATGGAAGGCCGTTGTCGAATCCGTGACCCAGCTGAAAACCGATTATGGTGCCGCTGGTTCGAATTGGGACGAGACCCAGCCAATGCTGTTCACCAACCAATACATTTCGGCATCGTCACTGCCATTGACGGGCCGCATGGGTGCGGAACGATGGTGGCAGATTGCGGCCGGCGGAGTTGGCGTGCTGGCATTGCTCGCCGTCGCTGCGGCCGACCAGTGGAGACGCAAGAAGCGGCTCGGCTGAACAACACAGGATTTGCGGATCGCGGGGGCATGTTGGGTTCCCGCCTCCCGCGATTGCAGAACACAGTAACCAACAATTAGGAAGAGGAGATTCTCATGAAGATGAGGAAGCTTTTTGCAGGGCTGGCCGCCGCGGCAACGTTGCTGAGCGGCATGGCCATCGGCGTCGCCGCCGCACAGGCTGATGATGCTCCATTGCTGCAAGTTAACCACGCACAGGAAGACCATACGTACACGCCATACAAGTTTGCCACGTTCGAGAATCCTGGCAATGGCTCGGTCGAAGTGAAAACGGTTGACGCATGGAAGGGAGCTGTGACCACCGCTGCTGACGCGGCTGATGGAAGTCACAACGGCATCCCGACAGAGTACAAGGATAATCCAGCCGCCTATGTGGCGACGTTCACTGCGGATCAGCTCCGTGTCTTCGCCAAGACCTTGGCTGGAATTACTCCGCCGGCAGGACCTGATGGTACTGGCCTGACCGTAACCAAGGAGCAGGCAAATACGAGCCAGGCGGTCAATGTGGACGGAGAAGGCTGGTATCTGGTGAAGGATACGTTCACCAAGGCTGGCGAAACGACTGCGACGTCGGGAACTCCGGCTGTGGTGGCCACCACCGTCAATGGACTGTCCAATCTGAGGATTGCTGCCGATGCGACGACCGGTCAGGGCAACATCACGACTGAAGGCCAGTTCAACGCGAAGAACGCGAATCCGACCGACGAGCCGCTCAAGTTCGCCCGGATGAATGACGTGGATGTGAACGGTAAGAGCGTAAAGGTGGGCGACACCGTGGACTTCACTGTGGCCGCGGACGTTCCTCATGCTGCGGCTGGCTGGGATGCGTACCCCTTTACCATTACCGATACCGCGTCCAAAGGTTTGCAGATTGCGGCAAAGAGTGCCTTCACGGTCCAGTTCGGAGATCATACTACTGTGGATCCCGATCTGTACACGATAACGCAGGAAGGCAATGCTCAATCCGGCACCACCACGACCATCTATTTTGCCGATGCCACAACGCTGGCCGGTAGGACGATCGTCGTGTCGTACCAGGGCACCGTCACCAAGGATGCGTTGGATGGCTTGAGCGGCAGTGTGGACAACAAGGCCACAATCACCACCAAGGATGGTACCAGCGGTGAAGGCAAGACTGTCCTTAAGACCTACGGTTTCCAGTTCACGAAGATTGGCAAGGAAGGGAATGAGGCCAAGCCTCTAGCCGGCGCCAAGTTCGTTGTCAAGAATGCGGAGGGCAAGTTCCTTAAGCAGGCTGAGGACGGTGCGTGGTCGTTTGTTTCCGATCAGAATGATGCCAAGACGTTCACTACTGAGAATGATGGTTTGGTGAAGGTCGCGGGTCTTGCGGCGGGAACCTACACGGTTGTGGAGACTCAGGCTCCGACCGGCTACGCCCAGAACTTCAGGGTCACTTTCAATGTGGAGATCACAGATGAAGGTCTCGTCACCTTCGAGCCGGATGCCCTTCGTCAGGTCCAACCGGTCGATAACACCAATGCGAATGCCACCGCTACCGTGCTGAACGTCAAGTCTGTCACTCAGCTGCCGCTGACCGGTGCCGCGGGAACCGTGTTGTTCACCGTCGTGGCGCTGCTGGTGGGTGGCGCTGGCGTGGCTGTGGCGGTCAAGAGTCGTCGCCGCACGTACTGAGCGCATGCGTTCGGTGTGAGTGAGTTGTGAATTGACTCACTCACAATAAAAGTCAATGCGGGCGGTTGTGGGTATTCCATAATCGCCCGCATTGATGTGTGACCGACCGGTTGAAGTGATATACGGTCAGCAATATTTGAAAAGCTGCTTGTGAGAAGTCGGATATACACTTGCTTCATCATGGGGTATAGCAAAGGGGGTAAAACGATGCGCGGTGGAGGATCATTCAGCATGGACGAGCTCCAAATGTTGCGGGATCTGCCGGCGGTGGCCAACGTATCGAAAGACCGCATCACGTACTCCAACGCTTTCAAACAGGTGTGTGTCATACGGTATCTTGCGGGGGAATCGCCGACCAAAATCTTCCGCGAGGCGGGATTGCCGCCGGAACTGATTGGGTATAAACGTATAGAACGAAGTGTGGCGCGTTGGAAGGCTGCCGTCCTCAAATCCGTGAGTGGTAGCAGTGACATGAGTAACGGCGAAATCATTACGGAGCTCGTCAACCTGTATGTTCATGCGGTGACGCGCAAGGAGAAACTCGACGACATCGCAGGAATCGCCAATCCCGATAAGGCGAACATTGGAAATGCTCCGCATCCGCTGGACGGGGCGAACGTGTCGGGGGGTGTATATCCGCTGACGTGCCCGTCCCATCCGATGCGGCTGGCCTCCGCCTGCCCCCCGCCCCCCCGTATTCCCAATCGCCGTGCCGCCTGCACCTCTCAGCGCGAGCAGCGGCCTTGACAGCGAGACGGCGCTTGTCATCATCAAACAACAGGCTCGGCGCATCGACGAGCTGGAACGCGAAAACGAATCGCTCCGTGGCAAGCTGAAAACCTTGGCAAGCTGACTCCACCCGTCGCAAAGCGTTTTTTGGAAAAGATGCGAATCTGCCACATATAGCGCATTTCGCGGTGCGAACAACGGCGGAGATTGTGCGGTTGGCGCGGTAGGGTGTGAACATTATGACTTTTGGGAATACGAAAACCGGAAAAACTGGTACAAGCACGTCCGAAGCGACGGAAACCGCGCATATCAAATCCATCGAAAGCCTCGACAAAGACAACGACATGGAACGCGGCCTGAAAAACCGCCACGTCCAGTTCATCGCCATCGGCGGCACCATCGGCACCGGCCTGTTCTTAGGCTCCGGCAAGTCGATCGCGCTGACCGGACCGAGCATCATTTTCGTATACATCGGCGTGGGCCTTATCATGTTCCTGCTGATGCGAGCCATCGGCGAAATGATGTACAGCGACCCAAGCCAGCACACCTTCATCAACTTCATCACGCGCTATCTCGGCCGCGGGTGGGGCAAGTTCGCCGGCTGGACGTACTGGATCGTGCTCATTCTGACCGGCATGACCGAAATCACAGCCGTCAGCACGTATTTCGTCACGTTCTTCGGTACGTTCGGCATAGACCTCAAATCATGGAAATGGCTTATCGAACTGTGCTTCCTCGTGGCGCTCACCTGTGTGAACCTCATAGCCGTGAGAGTGTTCGGCGAGGCGGAATTCTGGTTCTCCATGATCAAAATCACGCTGATTGTGGGTCTGATTGTCACCGCCGTGGTGATGCTGTTCCTCGGCTTCCACTACCCGACCACGCATATCGAAGGCGTGGATGGCACGGTCTCCGGCGCCACCGTAAGCCTGAAAAACATCACCGACGGATTCCAACTCGCGCCGAACGGCTGGATGAACTTCCTGCTGAGTTTCCAAATGGTGTTCTTCGCATACCAGCTCATCGAATTCGTGGGTGTCACCGTGTCCGAAACCCAGAACCCGCGCAAAGTGCTGCCGAAAGCCGTCAACGAGCTGATCATGCGCATCCTCATCTTCTACGTGGGCGCGCTCGTGGCCATCATGGCCATCGTGCCGTGGCGCAACTTCCATCAGAACGCGGACGGCTCGTTCGGCTCCCCGTTCATCATGGTGTTCAAATACGCTGGCCTCGACTGGGCTGCCGCGCTCGTGTTCTTCGTGGTGATCACCGCAGCCGCGTCGGCACTCAATTCGCTGATCTACTCGGCGGGCCGCCACCTATACCAGCTTGCGCAGGACTCCGAATCGCCCGCTATGCAGCGCCTCGGTGAGGTGTCGGATCACAAGGTGCCGGCGAAGGCGATTATCGTGTCCGGCTGTATGATTCTGTTCTCCCCGCTGATCAACGCGATCCCGGGCATCTCCAGCGCGTTCGTGCTGTTCGCCTCCGCAGCCAGCGCCGTCGTGGTCTTCATCTACGTGCTGACGATGCTTGCGCACCGCCGCTACCGTCAAAGCGCCGACTTCCTGCCGGACGGCTTCGTCATGCCGGCATGGCAGGTGTGCGACTGGATTGCGATTGCGTTCTACGTGTTCGTGTACGTCACGCTGTTCCTGTCCGCAGATACGCGCGGTTCCGCCATCGCCGGCCTGCTGTGGCTCGTCGTGTTCGGCGGCTACTGCCTGCTGCACGAGCGATTCCAGAACCGCGATTTGAAAGCGGCTCTAGGGAAGTAGACGTATTGCCTGTCGCTGCGGTATGCGTGGCATGCGCGTGTTGCGCTACGTGTCGCGCATTCGACGAAAGAGGGCCGGTGGAAACCTTGCGAAAATGTGCGTTTCCACCGACCCTCGTCGTGTAATCGCAATAAAACCGTGCGAAACGTTAGTGCACGAATCGTACGAAATCGGCGCGAATCAGCCGATGTAGTCGGCCTCGTTCGTCGGGCTGGACGGCACGGCGTGATTTTCCGTCACCTTGCCCAGGCCGGACAGGTACGCTTCACGGCCGGCCTCAATCGCATTCTTGAAAGCGCGCGCCATCAGCGGAATGTTGCCGGCGGATGCGATCGCCGTGTATGCCATCACCGCGTCCGCGCCCATCTCCATGGCCTCAGCGGCCTGGCTCGGCCGGCCGATGCCCGCGTCGATGATCACCGGAACGTTGGAGTTCTTGATGATCACCTCAATGAAATCGCGTGCGCGCAGGCCCTTGTTCGAGCCGATCATCGCGCCGAGCGGCATCACGCAAGCCGCGCCCGCGTCCTCAAGACGCTTCGCCGCAATCGGGTCCGGGAACATATACGGCATGACCACGAAGCCCTCCTTGGCCAGCTTTTCCGTGGCCTTGATGGTCTCCTCGTTGTCCGGCAGCAGGTACTTCGCTTCGTGCTCGATCTCCACCTTCACGAAGTCCGTCTGGCACACCTCGCGCGCGAGACGTGCGATGCGCACCGCCTCATCCGCGTTGCGCGCGCCCGACGTGTTCGGCAGCATGGTGATGCCCTTCGGAATGTAGTCGAGCAGGTTGTTTTCGGTGGTGCGGCAGCGGCGCAGCGCCATGGTGACGATCTGCGTGCCCGCGTTCTCGATGGTCGCCTTGATGAGGTTCAGGTCGTAACGGCCGGAACCGAGGATGAAGCGGCTCGTGAACTTGTGCCCGCCGAGGATCAGCGGGTCGGCGTCGCCGGT
>OBVZ01000453.1_pt1 | contig 21603 bp, 21 predicted proteins | sample 1476241 | NCBI WGS metagenome assembly OBVZ01 (sample SAMEA2580034, study PRJEB22360) | human gut metagenome | reverse complement strand
CTCAGACCCGCTGGGAGGCTCTCGATGCCCTGGCGGCGCTCGCCACCACCTGCCCCGAGCAGCTGGGCGATGCCTTTGAGGGCGCCGAGACCGCGCTGTTCGACGAGATTTCGTCCACGCTGCGCTATGCCGCCTTCCGGCTGCTGTGCGTGTGGGGTGCCACGAGCGTCGAGCGTTCGCGCGAGGCTTGGCCCATCCTGGACGAGGCCATCCAGTGCTATCACGGCGACCTCGAGTATCGCGACATGCTCGGTTGCCTGTACGAGTTTGGCCAGGGCGAGATCGACGCCGAGGTCGCCGAGAAGCTCGCGCTGCGCCTTAAGTTCGACGCCGAGAACGGCAAGGGCAGCTATCTCAAGGCCCGTTCGAGCGAGATTTGCGAAATGCTTGTTAAACGTTTTGGCCTGGATCTCTCCAAAAAGAAGAAGCGTGCTAGCGTTAAAAAATCTGACGACGCCGAAGACGAGGAGTAACAGATTATGGCGCACGATGTAGTCCTGATTCCCGGTGACGGTATCGGTCCCGAGATTACGCAGGCCATGCGCCGCGTGGTCGAGGCCACCGGTGTCCAGATGAACTGGAACGTCCAGGAGGCCGGCGCCGGCGTCATGGACGAGTTTGGCACGCCGCTGCCCCAGCACGTGCTCGATGCGGTCGCCGAGACCAAGGTTGCTATCAAAGGCCCCATCACCACGCCGGTCGGCACGGGTTTCCGCAGCGTTAACGTGGCCCTGCGCAAGCACTTCGACCTGTACGCCTGCGTTCGCCCCTGCCTGTCGCAGCCGGGCGACGGCTCGCGTTTCCGCGACGTCGACCTGGTCATCGTGCGCGAGAACACCGAGGACCTCTACGCCGGCATCGAGTTCGATGAGGGCGCTGCCGAAGTTGAGGAGCTCTCGCAGCTTGTCGAGCGCTCGGGTCAGAAGACCTTCGCCGCTGATTCCGCCATCTCGATCAAGCCGATCTCCATCGCCAAGAGCCGCCGTATTGTGGAGTACGCCTTTGAGTACGCCCGCCGCTGCGGCCGCAAAAAGGTGACGGCCGTGCATAAGGCCAACATCATGAAGGCGACCGACGGCCTGTTCCTGCGCGTTGCGCGCGAGGTGGCCGCCAACTATCCCGATATCGAGTTCAACGACAAGATCGTCGACGCCACCTGCATGGGCCTGGTCCAGAACCCCAACGACTTCGATGTCCTGGTGCTGCCCAATCTGTACGGTGACATCGTGAGCGACCTGTGCGCCGGCCTGGTGGGTGGCCTGGGAATGGCTCCGGGTTCCAACATCGGTGCCGACTGCGCAATCTTTGAGGCTACGCACGGCTCCGCGCCCGATATCGCTGGCCAGGATATCGCCAACCCCACGGCCGAGATCCTCTCTGCTGCGATGATGCTCGATCACCTGGGCGAGAACGACGCAGCCAATCGCATTCGTGCCGCCGTATCTGCCACGCTCGACGAGGGCGAGCAGGTTACCGGAGACGTGCGTCGTGCCCAGACCGGCTCCGTTGAGGGCGCTGTGGGCACGCAGGCCTTTGCCGATGCCGTTATCGCGCACCTGGCCTAAGGCATGCAGACTGCAAACGCCTAAATAGTACTTAAGTGTTTGCGTATAACCTGAGAATCAATACGCCCGGCGCTCTGTCGGGCGTATTCTATTGCGGACTATGTTTCCCAACAAGGAGTAACTGATATGGGTCTGATTCAAAAGAAGGACGAGAAAGACGAGATCGACGGCATCCAGATCATCGAGCGCGGCGAAGGCCCCGACGGTGATGAGGAAGAGAAGATCGATCTGGTCGCCGGTACGTCTGCCGAGCACATTGCTGCCGGCACGACCGCCGAGGAGGAGGACGCTCGCCTGGAGGCTCAGATTGCCGCGGATGCCGCCGACGAGAACCTCATGCCCGAGGAGCAGGACGAGGACGATGACTCCGACGCGGACGACCATGCATCCAAGCACAAGAAGACGATGATTGCCGCCTTCGTGGTTGCAGTCGTGATCGCTGCTGTGGTCGGCTTCTTTATTGGCAATGGCGGCTTTGGCGGCAAGGGAGTCGGCTCGGCGACCCTGACTGAGGACCAGCTCGATTCGACCGTGGCAAGCTATAGCTACAACGGCAAGAAGAGCGACATCACCGCGCGCGAGGCCATTGAGAGCCAGTACAGCCTCGACACCGTCAAGGATGGCGATGGCAACTACACCGCTCCCTCTGCCGACGTCATCCTGTCCTACGTGCGCAACAAAATCCTGCTCGACGCTGCCGAGGACGAGGGTATCACCGTTTCTTCTAAGGAAATGAAGAAGTACGCCGAGGATTCCATCGGCACCTCCGACTACAAGACCATGGCCACGCAGTATGGTGTGTCCAAGGATCAGGCCAAGCAGATCGTCCGCCAGTCCGCGACGCTGCAGAAGCTCTACAAGAAGAAGGTCGGAGACAGCTCCGCAAGCATGCCGACCGCCCCGACCGAGCCTGCTGACGGCAACGAGGAGACCGCGAGCAAGGACTACGCCGACTACATCATCAACCTTGCCGGCGACGAGTGGGATAGCGAAAAGGGCGCCTGGAAGGACGCCGATAGCACCTATGCCAAGGCCTTTGCCGATGATGCCTTTACGGCCGATAGCGCCACCTACAAGCAGGCCATGACCGCCTATTACACCGCCTACCAGCAGTATTCCTCGCAGGCTTCGAGCGCCAGCTCCAAGTGGACCGAGTACGCCAACGGCCTCTACGCCAAGGCCAACATCAGCATCTACGGCCTGTTTGCGTAAAGAGTCACACGGCTCATCGAGCATCTAGCCGATTGACAGCAGAAAGCCTGCCAGCACGGAAGTCGTACTGGCAGGCTTTTTGCGTTGAGGGCGTGATTGACGGCTTAATTATGACTATTCATCTTTAAGCCCAAAAAGGCTATCGGCTTCATCGTCGGATATATATTCCAGTACATCGCCTGGTTGGCAGTCGAGTGCCCGGCATATCGCGTCAAGAGTTGAAAAACGTATGGCAGAAACCTTGCCCGTCTTAATGCGTGACATATTGACCTGGGAGATGCCCACGCGTTCCGCAAGCTCTTTGGATGAGATCTTGCGTTCGGCGAGCATGCGGTCAAGCCGCAGAATAATCATGGATTTCCCCTAGAGCAACTCGTCATCTTGCTTTTGCAGGATATACCCGTAGCGGAAGATGCTGGCAATCAGGCAAATAATCAGGCCTGCAAAGAGCATGGAGGGCTCGAATAACTGGCCGACGAACGCATCCGTAAAGCTGCCGCCAAATCCTGAGAGTATCATTCCCGTGATTACGGCGCCAAGAAGCCTCACGGCAACGCCGCCGATAAGGAATAAATGTCCTACTCGACGAAGTGTCTGGTTACATTCAAGGTCAAAGGGCCTGCCTTCCTTTTCAATGTTGAGGAAAAGCCTGCGCACGCTTATCGCGATGGTAAGCGCGAGGCATGTCATCAAGAGGCTCCCTATGGCAGTGTGACCATCGTGTGCGACGAGCATAAGTGGGGCCTGCGCATCGGTACCGACGATAGCAAGGCACGGCCCTTCGCCGGCTTGAAGTTCTACGGATTGGAGACACGAGCCTTGGGAGAGGCCAGGCAATATGAGTAGAAGGTCAATCGCAATGACTGCGAGGAGCCCCAGAGCGAGCGCGGTGGTAATGCAGATCGTGGCCCATTTGCAGATGCGAGCGAGCTTCCTCAGTTTGGCTATCGTCTGTTCGCGGCTGATGGTTTCATTCGATATAGATGCGTTTCGATGGACCATAACCCCTCCAATCGGCGTTTTGGATGATACTTGTATCTTATCAGAATTAATGACAAACGATAAATAATTACGAATACTGAGTATGTAATGATTGAAAACGATTAGCGTGAGCTATTAGCTCATTTTGGATGCCGGAGTTTGGCGCGCGGGGGATGAGGACAAATGCCAAAACTTCCCGTGATCGTTCCTGTGATCGCGCAAGCGCTCCATCGGGTTCCCCTAATTCATATGGGAAAACAGCTGCAAACGATTGCAAGTAACCGGTGAACGGTCGAAAACTACCGTTCACCGATAATCTCAAAACTGGTTCTAACTGGTATTAAGTCAAAAAGACCAATTCACATATCTTCACAATGACCTGCAATTTTTCTACACGCTATTTTTAGCCGCCCTACGTTGTTTAGACACAGGAAAAGATCAGATTTTTTGCCAAAGCATTTCGAAACGGTTTCAAAACCGCAGGTAGAAGTGTTAACGACCGGTAAACGGTCGATTTATCACCGTGAGCGGTGCAAAAACGTTTTACCGTATGAATCAACGGAAGCGGCCTCTTCTGGGGTGATATAGTGACAACAACACGTCACGTGGTTACTACCAGTTTAGAAACCACTGGTCTTTAAAGAACGCTTTCCAAGAAGCTTTAAGGGCGAGCGCCCGCTGGCTTCCGAAAATCATCGGACTCAGATTGTACACACCTTCGGAAGGGAAATTTGAATGGTTGGCTTTATTCTTACCGGTCATGGACAGTTCGCACCCGGCCTTGCAAGCGCTATCGCTATGGTTGCCGGCGACCAGCCCGCTTTTACCGTCGTTCCTTTTGAGGGCGACCAGGCCGCATCCTACGGTGAGGATCTCCGCGCCGCTATTACCGCCATGCGCGAGGAGTGCGATGGCGTGCTTGTCTTTACCGACCTGCTTGGCGGCACCCCGTTCAACCAGTCGATGATGATTGCCCAGGATGTCGACAACGTCGAGGTTCTGACTGGCACCAACCTTCCCATGGTTATTGAGCTTCTGTTCCTCCGCGGCAATGCCACGCTCGCCGAGCTTGGCGAGCAGGCCGTGACCGTTGGCCAGACGGGCGTCACCGCCCAGACGGTCGCATCCGTTGCCGGCTCCGAGGAAGAGGATATCTTCGGCGACGAGGACGGCATTTAATGGCCGATTTCGGAGCCAACGTCCTGAGCTCCTCGGTCGCCCTTTTAGGCCTGCTTGTCATCATGGGCTTGATTTACACCATCTGGTCGCAAATCAACATGAAGAAGAAGCAGAAGTACTTCAAGGAGCTGCACACCGAGCTCAAGCCGGGTCAGGAGGTTCTTTTCGCCGGCGGTATCTACGGAACCGTCAAAGGCTTCGAAGGCGAGAAGGTCCAGATCAAAGTCCGATCCGGAGCCGTCGTAGATGTTTCGCGTTACGCGATTCAGGAGATCAAGTAACTGTCGTCAGCAAATATCGAAAGGAAGCTGATCAACATGGCAGAACCCAACATTCTTCTTACCCGCATCGATAACCGACTGGTTCATGGTCAGGTTGCCACCCAGTGGAACTCCACTCTGGGCTCCAACCTCATCCTCGTCGCCAACGACGACGTGGCGTCCAACACCATGCGCCAGAACCTCATGAAGATGGCCGCTCCCGCCGGCGTCGCTACGCGTTTCTTCTCCCTGCAGAAGACCATCGACGTCATTGGCAAGGCGAGCCCGCGCCAGAAGATCTTCATCGTGGCCGAAACACCGGAAGACGTGCTTACGCTCGTCAAGGGCGGTGTGCCTATAAAGAAGGTAAACATCGGCAACATGCACATGTCGGAAGGAAAGCGCCAAGTCGCCACCTCCGTCGCAGTTAACGACGAGGATGTCGCTGCGTTTAAAGAGCTGCAGGAATTGGGGGTGGAGTTGGAGATCAGGCGCGTTCCGAGCACGCCTGTTGAGGACACGAGCAAGCTCTTCTCGTAATCCTCGTGATCCACGTTGTCAGGAGTGAAACCCTGACGTTCTGTACGTGATATCCAAAGTGCGTACATACATTTTGAAAGGAGGAGCAAGATGGAATACTCGATCATCCAGATCGCTCTGGTCTTCGTTGTCACGTTCATCGCGGCAATCGACCAGTTTGACTTCCTCGAGTCTCTCTATCAGCCCATCGTCACCGGCGCCGTCATCGGTCTTATCCTTGGCGACCTCAACACCGGTCTTCTCGTGGGTGGTACCTATCAGCTCATGACGATCGGCAACATGCCGATCGGAGGCGCTCAGCCGCCTAACGCCGTCATCGGCGGCATCATGGCAGCCATTCTCGCTATCGCCACGGGCCTCGAGCCCAACGCGGCAGTCGGCCTCGCCATTCCGTTCGCTCTGCTTGGCCAGCTTGGCGTTACCCTGGTCTTCACGCTTATGTCCCCGCTTATGTCCACGGCCGATAACATGGCTCACAACGCGGACACCAAGGGCATCGAGCGCCTGAACTACTTCGCCATGGCTCTGCTCGGCCTGATCTTCGCTGTCGTCGTCACCCTGTTCTTCATCGCTGGCGCTACCATCGGTCAGACCATCGCTTCTGCCATCCCGACGTGGCTGCAGACCGGTCTGTCCGCTGCAGGCGGCATGATGCGCTTCGTCGGCTTCGCCGTCCTGCTCAAGGTTATGATGAACCGCGATATGTGGGGCTTCTTCCTCATGGGCTTCGGCCTCGCGCTCATCACCGTTGCCAACGATTCGCTGGCAACCCCTGCTCTGCTCATCCTCGCTCTCATCGGCTTCGGCATCGCTTTCTGGGACTTCCAGCAGCAGACCGAGCTGAAGGGTGCAGCTGTTTCTGACGGAGGTGACTTCGAAGATGGCATCTAATGAGTATGTGATCCCGGAGCACTACGAGGATCTCACTCCTGCTCCGCAGCTCGACCAGAAGACCCTCAACAAGATGGCTTGGCGCTCCTGCTTCCTGCAGGCCTCGTTCAACTACGAGCGTATGCAGGCCGCTGGCTGGCTCTACTCCATCATCCCCGGTCTGGAGAAGATCCACACCAACAAGAACGACCTCGCGGCTTCCATGAGCCACAACCTGGAGTTCTTCAACACCCACCCGTTCCTCGTCACCTTTGTTATGGGCATCGTGCTTTCGCTCGAGCAGAACAAGGTTGACATCCCCACGATCCGCGCCGTCCGCGTCGCCGCAATGGGCCCGCTCGGTGGTATCGGTGACGCCCTGTTCTGGCTGACGCTCGTGCCTATCACGGCCGGCATCACCTCCAACATGGCCATCAACGGCAACGCCGCTGCGCCGATCATCTTCCTGGTGATCTTCAACGCCGTCCAGTTCGCTCTGCGCTTCTGGCTCATGAACTGGTCCTACAAGCTTGGCACCAGCGCTATTGACGCTCTGACCGCCAACATGCAGGCCTTCACGCGTGCCGCTTCCATCATGGGCGTCTTCGTCGTCGGTTGCCTGGTCGTCACCATGGGTGGCACCCAGATCAACCTCCAGATCCCCAACGGCACCACCCGTGGCCTTGCCCCTACTACCGTGATCGTCTCCGAGAAGGAGGCCGAGAACTTCACCGGTATGGAGGGCATCGATACCGAGACCGCTGAGGCCGGTACCATCGCCATGACCGATGAGGACGGCAACGCCCTCACCGCCACCGATGCCGACGGCAACGAGGTCAAGTGCGGCGTCGCCGATCTGGGCAACGGCATGGAGTCCGTGACCTACGCTACCGTTACCGAGGATCCGGTCAACTTCTCTGTTGCCGACACCCTCAACACCATCGTCCCGAAGCTCGTCCCGCTTATGCTTACGCTGCTGCTTTACTACATGTTCGCTAAGCACAGCTGGACCCCGACCAAGGGCATTCTCCTGCTCTTCGTCCTTGGCATCCTGGGCGCTGGCCCGCTTGGTCTCTGGCCGAGCATCTGGTAAGGCTCTAGCTTGAGGGGTGTGTCCCTACGCGGCTCACACCCCGACCCCTTAAGCCATGTGTATGTTAAAAGCCGCGTGCTCGAAAGAGCGCGCGGCTTTTGTTTTCTTGATGATTCGGGTGTGGCAGACAGATAATGCTAAACACCCTAGGTAGTTAGCCGAATTCGAGCAAAAGGGAGGATAGGATGGCGATCGGAGCGCGTAAGCAACCGCTGTACGATCAGCTGGTCGATATTCTGACCGAAAAGATCGACCATGAATATCGCGCCGGTGACATGATTCCTTCCGAGCGCGAACTTTCGGAGCGCTATGGTCTCTCGCGCACCACGGTGCGCCTGGCTTTGCAGGAACTGGAGCGTTTAGGACTGGTGGTTCGGCAGCACGGTCGCGGTACCTTTGTGACCGACCGTTCGGCAAAAGCAACCAATCTTATGCAGTCCTACAGCTTTACCGAGCAGATGCGCGCGATGGGTCGCGACCCCGAGACCACGATTCTCGAGTTTTGCGAGATGGAGGCCGATAAAAATCTGGCCGAGCATATGGGATTGCGTATCGGTGATCGCATTTTTAAGCTTAAGCGCCTTCGTTCTGCCGACAACATGCCCATGATGGTCGAACGCAGCTATCTACCAGTTCGTCAATTTCTGTCCCTAAAGCGACCGCTGCTGGAGCGTAAGCCGCTTTACGATGTGATTGAGCAAGACTTTCAGCAAAAGATACGCGTGGCCGAAGAGGAGTTCTATGCGAGCATAGCCCGTCCCACCGACGCCCACCTTTTGGGAATTGTCGAGGGCTCGCCTGTGCTCGATTTGGTCAGGACTACGTATAACGAGTCAAACGAGGTTGTGGAGTACACACTCTCGGTTGCTCGTGCCGATCAGTTTAAATACAAGGTTTACCACCAGCGTAGCGATTAGTGTCCGCATCGTTTCCATATGATGATTCTTTGCATTTAACTGGTTACTACCAGATAACCAACCGAAGTGTATAATTGCACGTCAGAGGATTACTTCTAGAGAGAGGTATTAAAAATGTTCGAGAAGAGTGTCGAGGAGCTCACCGAGCTCGGCGCCCAGATCACCACGGCCGAGATTGCTCAGCAGCCCGAGCTTTGGCGTGATACGCTCAACATCTATCGCGAGAACAAGGAGGCCATCGAGGCCTTCCTGGCCGAGGCTCGCGCTATGGACGAGGGTCGTCTGTCCGTTGTCTTCACCGGTGCCGGTACGTCCGACTACGTTGGCGATACCTGCGCCCCGTACCTGCGTCACGCTGGCAACACTGATCTCTACGACTTTAAGCCCATCGCCACGACCGACATCGTGAGCGCCCCGCGCGACTTCCTGCGCGCCGAGGATCCCACGCTCGTGGTTTCCTTCGCCCGCTCTGGCAACAGCCCCGAGAGCCTTGCCGCCGTTGCCGTTGCCAAGGAGCTCGTCCACAACGTCAAGTTCCTCAACATCACCTGCGCTCCCGAGGGCAAGCTCGCCGTCGAATCTGCCGATGATCCCAACGCGCTGACGCTGCTCATTCCGCGCGCCAACGACAAGGGCTTCGCCATGACCGGTTCTTATTCCTGCATGACCCTGCTCTCTACCCTTATTTTCGACACTGCCTCTGACGAGCAGAAGGCCGAGTGGGTCGAGACGATTGCCAAGATGGGCGAGGAGGTCATCTCCCGTGAGCCCGAGGTCGCCGATTACCTCGCTGGCGACTTCAACCGCGTGACCTACCTGGGCTCCGGCTCCTTTGGCGGCCTTGCTCAGGAGAGCCAGCTTAAGATTCTCGAGCTTGCTCACGGCCTGGTTGCCACTTCTTACGACACTTCCATGGGCTATCGTCACGGACCCAAGTCCTTCGTCGACGATAAGACGCTCGTCTTCGTGTTCGTCAACAACGACGCCTACACCCGTCAGTACGACATCGACATCCTCAACGAGATCGGTGGCGACAAGATCGCTCAGCACACCGTCGCCGTTCAGCAGGAAGGTGCCACCGTCTATGAGGGTGAGTCCTTCACCTTTAAGGGCTACGAGGCACTTCCCGAGGGCTACCTTGCTCTGCCGTTCGTGATGTTTGCCCAGGCTATCAGCCTGCTCAACTCCGTGCGCGTGGGCAACACGCCCGATACGCCGAGCCCCACCGGCACGGTCAACCGCGTGGTTAAGGGCGTGACGATTCACCCCTTCACCGCTTAATCGCGTCCCCCTGTAAGGGCGCCCGTCCGCTCATAACGGCGGGCGGGCGCTTTTTGTTTTACGTGTGCTGGGTATAAGCATCACCACAGTCAACTGCTTTAGAAGCAAGGAGTGCATATGAGCACGTACGCAATTAAGGCTGACAAGTTCTTCTTGCCGGCAGGCCCGCAACTGGGCGGCTATCTTATGGTCGAGGATGGCGTCTTTGGCGCCTGGCAGGCCGACGAGCCCTCTTGCGAGATTAAGGACTACACGGGATCGTGGATCGCGCCGGGTATGGTCGATACTCACATCCATGGCTTCTACAACCACTCAACTACCGATAACGATCCCGAGGGCATCGATATCAGCTCGACCGAGCTCGCCCGTCGCGGTACCACCAGCTGGCTGCCCACGACGTTCACTGATGGCGTCGAGCAGATCAAGGACGCCTGCGCCGCTATCGCCCAGGCGGACGAGGGTCGCGGCCCCGACTTCTGCGGTGCTCGCATTCAGGGCATCTACCTGGAGGGCCCTTTCTTTACCATGAAGCATGTGGGCGCGCAGAACCCCGCTTACCTGATCGATCCCTCCGAGGAGGTCTTCGACCAGTGGCAGGAGGCTGCGGGTGGTCGCATCGTTAAGAGCGCCATGGCGGCCGAGCGCGACGGTGCCGCTGCTTATGCGGCTGCTCTGAACGCCAAGGGCGTCGTGACCAGCATCGGTCACTCCGACGCCACCTACGATGAGTGCATCGCCGCCATCAACGCCGGTGCCAGCTGCTTTACGCATACCTATAACGGCCAGCGCGGGCTGCATCACCGTGAGCCCGGTGTCGTGGGTGCTGCCATGTCCACGCCCGAGACCTACGCCGAGATCATCTGTGATGGCAAACACGTAAACCCCGCTGCCATCAAGGCGCTGCTGCAGGCAAAGGGCTGGCAGCATACGGTGCTCATCACCGACTGCCTTGGCTGCGGCGGCATGCCCGAGGGCAGCTACACCAGTGGCGGCATGGACGTCATCATGAAGGACAACCTGTGCTGGCTCGCCGACGGCAAGAGCATTGCCGGCTCGGTGCTCACGCTTGCCCAGGGCGTCAAGAATATCGTCGACTGGGGCATCGCCAGCGCCGATATCGCCATTCGCATGGCAACCGAGGTGCCGGCACGCTCCGCGCACATCGAGGATAAGTGCGGCAGCATCATGCCGGGTCGCGACGCCGACTTTGTCGTGTTCGACCATGAGCTCACCCTCGTCGAGACGTATGTTGGCGGCCAGAGCGTCGGCAACGCCTTTACCGAGTAACGATAGAAAAAGACGGCGGGCCCGAATCTGCTCGGACCCGCCGTATGGGTTAAACGCTCAAAAGCACCTTTACAGTTACAGCTTGTTAGCGATCTTCTTTGCCGTGCGCTTGACGCCGGCCACCAAGCCTCCTGCAGGATGCTCCTTCTCGTATGCTAGGCGCTTTTCGCGCTTGGCGTACTCTTCGACGATGATGTCGCCATACTCGTCTTCGATCTTGTCGAAGAAGTCGACGGCGCCCTGAATTTCCTCAGCGGTCGGGTGTCCCTTTTGGACACCGCCGGCGAGCTTGAACGGTCCCCACGTATCAAAGCCGGGGCAGCCGTAGACACCCATAAAGATGGCCTGCCTCATGCGGCAGATGCCATCGATATCCTTGCCGTACCACTTGTTTTTGCCACCGTAGGTCATAAGGCCAAACACCTTGTCCTGCGGCTGCAGCACGTTCGTGAGCACGCGTGCCATATCCTTGTCGATCTCGGAGTAATAAATGCCCGTGGCGACGCCGATCAGATGGTATTCGTGCAGGTCGGGGTACTCGTTTTTACCGAGTGACTTCACGTCGAGGGTATCGATCTCGGGGTGCGCCTCGACGATGGCGTCCACGAGCTTTTTCGTATTGCCGTGATGGCGCGAGGCGTAGAGGATGATGGTTCGCATAAGAAGGCCTTTCAGCTGTAATTGCATCAATGTCTGTATGGTACCCCGTTACATGGCTGGGATACCGGACGCATCGATGAACGTGCGGGTTTGTCCTTTGGTCAGGGCCGAGACGGGTACTTGCGAGCAAAAAGCAGTTGTTCGAAAGGATAGGCAATGGAATACGCTCTCTCCAACGATTCGATTTCTATTAAGGTGTCCACGGCTGGCGGTTCGTTTACCTCGATCGAGGCCGGAGGTCGCGAGTATCTGTGGCAGGGCGATCCCGCCGTGTGGTCCGGCCAAGCACCGATTTGCTTCCCGATTTGCGGAGGCTTGCGCGACAACAACGCCATGACGTTTGCCGGGCATCATGTAAAGCTCGCTCGCCATGGGTTTGCGCGCAAACAGGAGTGGAAGCTGCTGAGCCAGAGCGAGAACGAGCTGGCGATGTGCCTGGCTTCGGAGGATAACGCCGCGCTGCTGAGCGATTATCCGTATCCGTTTAAGCTTGTCGCCCGCTATACGCTCGAGGACGCTGCCGTGCGCGTTTCCTACGAGGTCACCAACGAGGGCACCGAGGACATGCCGTTCTTTATTGGCGGTCATCCCGGCTTTAGGTGTCCGCTCGATGAGGGCGAGGCCTATACGGACTACGAGCTGCGCTTTGAGAAGGACGAGGCTGCTGAGCTTTGCACTGCCGTCCCCTCGACTGGCTTGATTGACGTGACCAATCGCTCCAAGAACCCCATGGTGGGAAAGACGCTGCCCCTGTCGCACGAGCTCTTCGATTTTGCGGAGACCATCTTTGACGTGCTCGAGAGCCGTCAGGTCACGCTTTCCAAAAAGGGCGAGGACAAGGGCGTCCGCCTGAGCTTTGAGGGCTTCCCATATCTCATTGTGTGGAGCAAGCCCGAGGGCGATTTTGTGGCGGTTGAGCCCTGGGGCGGCCTTTCGACCTGCTCCGATGAGGACGACGTGCTTGAGCATAAGCGCGGCTGCCTTGTCGCCAAGCCCAAGGAGACCGTCGTTCGCTCGTTCACGATTGAGATTCTGTAATTCCGTTTTGTCGACTCGTATCGCGAGGCACAAGGAGCCTGCGAGATAAGGAGCTAAAAATGATCCTCACCGTTACGATGAACCCGTCTGTCGATACGCGCTATCAGCTCGATGAGCTCATTATCGACGACGTTAACCGTGTGACGCCCGAAAAGACCGCTGGCGGCAAGGGCCTCAACGTGGCCCGTGTGCTGGGTCAGCTGGGCGACGACGTTGTGGCAACCGGTTTGCTCGGCGGCCACATGGGCGCCTACATGGCTGAGCTCATGGACGCCAACGGTATTAACAACGACTTTGTGCCCATCAAGGGCGAGACTCGCATTTGCCTCAACATCCTCCACGCCGGCAACCAGACCGAGCTGCTCGAGAGTGGCCCGACAATTGCCCCCGAGGAACTCGATGCCTTTACCGCCAAGTTTACTGAGCTTGCGGGCAAGGCCGACGTTGTCACCATTTCGGGTTCTCTGCCCCGCGGTGTCGAGGCAGACTACTATGCCAAGATCACGGGCATTGCCGAGAACGCCGGCGCCAAGGTGCTGCTCGATACCTCGGGTGCTTCGCTCGAGGCCGCCCTTAAGTCCGAAATTAAGCCCGAGCTGGTCAAGCCTAACCTGACCGAGATCAACGGCCTTCTGGGCACGAGCTTTACCACCGACGATGTGGACGAGCTCCGCGCCGCGCTCGCCTCTGATGCCCGCTTCTCCGATATCCCCTGGGTCGTCGTGTCCATGGGCGCTGCCGGCTCCGTTGGCTTCCACAATGGCCGTGCGTTCCGCGCAAAGACGCCCGATATCCCTGCCGTTAACGCAACGGGCTCTGGTGACTCCACTATCGCAGGCTTCGCGCATGCCATCGCTGCTGGCGCAGACGACGAGACGGTGCTGCGAACCGCCAACACTTGCGGCAAGCTCAACGCCATGGATCCTATGACCGGCCATCTGGTCATGGACCGTTGGGACGAGGTCTACAACGGCGTTGTCGTGACCGAGCTGTAAGGGCTTGGGCGTCGGTCCCGGCATCGCTTGCTAGCTCATGTCGACGACAAGTGCGATAGCATTATGTCGGGGCGCGACGCCGACGTTGTCGTGTTCAATCCCGACCTTACCCTGGTCGAGACGTATGTGGGCGGCAACAGCGTCGGTAACGCGTTTATCGAGTGGCCGCCAAAGAAACGATCCGAGAGGGGATTTAGATGATTTACGGTGCATTGGGCGATATCGAGGAATACCGCGGAATGCTCAAGGGCCTCGATGTGCTGATTGACTGGCTCGAGGAGAACGATCCGGCGCAGCTCGAGGTCGGCAGCCATCCGATTCTGGGCGACAAGGTCTATGCGAACGTCATGGCTCCCACGACGCGTCCCGAGGCCGAGGCTCACTATGAGACGCATCAGCGCTATCACGACCTGCAGATCGATGTCGAGGGTCGCGAGGCCTTTAAGGTCGCTACGGGCAGCTTGACGCTGGTCCAGGAGTTTGACGAGAAGGACGACTACGATCTGGTCGATTCCGACGCCTCGATCGCCGGCGATCTTGCTGACGATAAGTTCGCGCTGTTTGTTGCCGGCGAGCCTCACATGCCCACGCTCGAGTTCCCGGGCGATGGCGCGCAGCCGGTCAAGAAGATCTGCTTTAAGCTGCTTGCAGACGCTTACTGGGAAGAGTAACGAACTGCTCGTGAGCTAGCGTGATTCCCCTTGGGGAACGCGTTTGAGCCCCGCTGATCGCGGTCCCCTTGGGGATTGCGGCTGGCGGGGCTTGTTGTTGAGTAGGGGAGTTGCCGGCGGCGTTGTGCTTGGATTGGCGGATGCGCGCCCGAAATCGGCAACAAAAAAGCCGCCCGAAGGCGGCTATCTTGTGCAATGGAGCCAGCGACCGGGCTCGAACCGGTGACCCCCGCTTTACGAGAGCGGTGCTCTACCAACTGAGCTACGCTGGCGGCCATGTGATGGCGCAACTGAGGCGTCAACGGCTGTCTATGATACGGGACATCGCAAATCCGCGCAAGTGTTCTGACGGCTTTTCTCACTTTAAATGCACTAATATTAGAGGCGCGATGTCTTGCTCTTACGGGTCTCAAACAGAATGGGGCAGCGATGGCTCAACCCAAGATCCTTCTCACGCGTATCGACGACCGTTTCATTTACGGGCAAGACGTTGAGCTATGGAACGAAGCCGTGGGTTCCAACCTCGTCCTAATCGCCAACGATGAGATCGCGGCAGATTCGCGCCAATGGGCGCCCATGAGGGTGGCGGCGCCAGAAGGCGTTTGGACGCGCTTTTTCTCGGTGCAAAGGACTATCGACATCATTCATACCGCAACGCCGCGTCAATGGATTCTGGTCATGGTGGCCTCACCCGCCGATGCGCTCGCGCTGGCTAAGGGCGGTGTGCCGATCACCAAGATCAGCATTGGCCATATGCAGGCAGGGGAGGGCAAACGCTCTGCAATGCCTGCCGTTGCCGTAGACGATATGGACATCGCCGCCTTCAAAGAGCTGCAAGAACTCGGCATAGAGCTAGAAATCCGCTATCTCCCCAGTTCCGCCCCCGATCCCATCGACAATCTGTTCAACTGATCCCTTGGGGACGGAGGAAAACGGATCATTTTGCCCTTGCGAGGGACGCGCGCGATGCCGCCTGTCAAAAACTATGCCCATTTACTACGTTTGATCGGTTATCGCCGAGCATGTCGAATTTGAGAAAAACAAAACCGCAGGTAGACGGCACGCGCATTTAACAAAAACCGGTGCATGGTCGAGCATCCCGGGCTAAACGTAGTAAATGGGCATAGTTTTGATATGTCACTCATACAGTTACAGCGAAAAAAGAGCCCAAAAGATGAAAAACGCCCGTCGGCGGTGTGCCGGCGGGCGTTGCTGTGCGATATGTTGCATTATGGGCTTAGTGCCTCATAAAGTGGTATTCGATCACATTGCTGTAGGGGTGACCGGGGCCCACGATGCCCTGGGGGAACAGCGGATGGTGCGGCGTGTCGGGGTACATCTCTGCCTCGAGGGCAAAGCCGGCGCCCCAGCCATAGTTGGCATCGTCCTTGGCGTGCTCGTCGCCCAGCCAGTTGCCGGTGTAGAGCTGCACGCCCGGGGCGGTGGTGTAGTAATCCAACTCACGACCGGTCCACATCTCCTCGACGTGCATCGCGCGGCGCAGATTACGGCCGTACTGATAGCCATCGATGCACAGGCAGTGATCGTAGCCACGGGCCTGCTTAATCTGCGGGTCGTCGGCTTCCATGCCAGGAGCGACGGGGCGCAGCTCACGGAAGTCAAACGGCGTGCCTTCGACCGGAGCGATCTCGCCGGTGGGGATGTTCTGCTCGTTGATGGGCAGGTAGTGGGCAGCGTTGGCAACAAAGAAGTGCTCGCAGTCCATGCCGGCGTTATGGCCGGCAAGGTTAAAGTACGTGTGGTTGGTCATGGACACGTAGGTGGCGCGGTCGCTCTCGCAGCCATACTCGATGCGAAAGACGCCGGTGCGTGTAACGGTAAACACGGCCGTAAAGGTGCGGTTGCCGGGAAGGCCCAGTTCGCCATCCTCAAGCGAGGTGGTCATGCGCACGGCGTTATGGGCCTCGTCGAGCTCAACGTCCCACACGCGTTTATGCAGACCGTGCTCAAGATCGCTGTGCAGGTTGTTGGCGCCCTCGTTGGCGGGCATATGCCAGTCCGTGCCGGCGATGGTGATCGTGGCGCCCGCGGTGCGGTTTGCCACGGGGCCGATGGTCGCGCCAAAGCAGGCGGGGTTGTCAAAGTAATCCTCGAGCTTATCGAAGCCCAGCACCACATCGCGCACGTTGCCGGGAATGTCGGGCACGTCGACACCAAGCACGGTGGCGCCATAGTCCATAATGCGAACGCAGATCTCGGGCCCGTTGAGGGTGTAACGATGAACGGGGGTACCGCACGGCGCGGTGCCGAAAAGCTCGGAAGTGATCATTTGGTTCCTAACATCGAGGTATTTCCGACAAACTGTAGCGCGAACAGGCGAGATTATCACTACACCCCACTAAAGCAGGGGGTATTTTTCTCAAAAAAGTGATGATTGGAGCTGTGCGGGCGTTCATTTTTGACGCGCATGGGTCTGATACAATTTGTTCGTTACTGTTTGAATGATATGCACGCATAGAACGGCGAGGATTCATCGTGATTAAGGCAGAGCGACAGGATAAGGTTCGTCAGCTGCTCGATGAGCAGGGCACGGTTTCGGTTAAGGAGATTTCGGATGCGTTAGGTGTCTCGGACATGACGATCCGTCGCGACCTTGAGGAGCTTGCAAGCCTGGGCGAGATCGAGCGCGTGCACGGCGGCGCCCGTAGTGCGCAGAGTCGCCCGCACGCTATGTTGCGCCATGAGTATTCGCACAGTGAAAAGCGCACTAAGCATGCCGAGGAAAAGCTGCAGATCGCGCGCCGCGCCGTTGGGCTCATCGAGGAGGGCTCGACCATCTTTTTGGGGACGGGCACTACAGTTGAGCAGATGGCCTCGATGCTGCCGGCGTGCCGCCTACGCATCGTGACTAATTCGCTTTCGGTGTTTAATCTGCTCGAGGCGCGCGAAGACTGCGAGCTGTGTCTCGTGGGCGGTATGTACCGTCGCCGCACTGCCGCCTTTGTGGGCCCCACGGCCGAGGACACCTTGCGCGCACTGGGGATCGACGCAGCCTTTATCGGCGCAAACGGCATTCTGGACGGCGACGTGTCTACGTCTAACATGGAAGAGGGCCGCATCCAGCAGCTCGCCTTTAGCAAGGCCGATTCACGCTACCTCATCGCCGACTCCAGCAAGATCGGCAAGCGCGACTTCTACACCTTCTGCCGCCTGGACAGTTTGGACGCCGTGGTGTGCGAGCCGGGTATCGCCGCCGAGGATCGTGTCGCCATCGAGGAGCACACGCAGGTCATTTGCTAGCTAGCGCTACGGGATTGCCAACAGGCGATGCGGGAGGACTTTTACCTCCTGTCATTGTGGAAACCAGCGCGTCAGCGCTACGCGATATGACGCGCAAATGAGGATTCCACTATCAAATCGTCTCAACCTGTAACAGGTAGGGGTGAAACCACCAACCAGATGTTGCAGATTGAGATTTTTGACCCGGCCTATTCCGTTTGTCTCGATCTATAACAGCTAGGACCGAATAATTCAGCTAGTTGTTACAGATTTAGATTGGGGATATTGACCTGTGCATTCATCTCAATCTGTAACATCTAGACGTCCAAAACCGGTCTTAGTGTTACAGATTGAGACAATTCGGCGGGGTCTACCTTGTTTGTCTCGATCTGTAACGGTTAGGACTTAAAAACTCGGCTACGTGTTACAGATCGAGACAAAAGAAAAAGAACATTAGGACTTGAAAATAAAGTTTTGATAAGGGATTCGCCCAGTTAAGACGGTGCGGCAGACAATTGAGATTAGTTTGCCTCCGGAGTCGTAAGCATAATGAGTCAGTTCGATGACCGGAAGTTTTGCAACACCATAATTACTGGCTTCGGAATCGCTAAGCAGACGTGCTCTATAGCTTTCCCTAACAGATTGGATAGACTTGGACAAGTCGTCCATGATTCTGCTAAATGCCTGAAAATCTAACTGGTTATTCGGAACGCGCGACTTTGAAATGAAGAACGTATCAGCGCCTATGAAGCTGCCTTCAAGTTCGTAGGTCAATTCAAGACGCTGAATTTCATCGCGACTTTGACATCCAAATTGTTGGAGCATCATTACGGAAATTGGACGACCTGATGTGAGGCCGCCGAAATGTTTGGTGATGGCATCCGGATCAACGCCATCGCAATGGCTTGCAAAGTCAAAGTCTAAAAGTGAATTGAGCTCGCTAACGCGTTTCGGTGCAACAAACGATCCCTTACCTTGGATTCGATAGATACTTCCACGACGCTCCAGCTCACTCATGGCAAGTCGGACGGTTGTTCTGCTTACGGCGTATTCGTCGCAGAGTTCCATTTCTGTTGGAAGTTTATCGTCTGCTTGATATTCATCGACGATCTGCTTGAGCAGCGCGTCGGTGAGCTGTAAATAGAGTGGCCGTTTTTCGTGTGTATCGAGCATTAGAGCCTCAGTTTGCATGTTGGTTATACCTGATGGTTGCCTCAGTCGGGATGTAACGTGGGCAAGGTAACCTTAACGTATCACAGAGCGGCTCAGCATGACGATCTGATGCCTGTATCCACGAAGGGCTTGTCCGAGCGTGAAGATATTCTGGGGCAGGCAAATACCGTTCATGGAGTCCCCGATATGTTGGAGGTCAGCGCCGGCTGCTTTTGCTGCAAGGCCTATTTTCTTAATGGTCTCGCTGTCGCAGGAGTCTTGACTCGTCCCGTTCGCCGCCATGACGAGAACCTTCTCTTCAATTGACTTGCCTACGTTGTGGGATCGTACAAAGTCTACGATGGCGCGCAGGTCTGCTTCTTGGAAGCAAGGGACGGTGTAGGGGGCTGGCACGAGAAGGATATCGACGCCGAGGTCAACAAACTTGCGCGCAATTTCGAGCGTCATGACAGGTTCCGCAACGCCCGCTCCATGCATTTTTCCGGCTATGACCAGGCCATTGAAATGCTCTTTGGAGAGTTTAATCGAATGGGCGATTGCATCGTTGGAGACGCCGGTTCCAGGGTTGCCCGTCAGGCAGATAAAATCAAATCCGAGTTCGTTAGCCTTTTCTAAGGTCTTGGGAGAGACGCGACGACCCATGGGGATTTCCGTTCGGGATTCAGACATCTCTGCCTCGTTATCAACTGGCTCCAGATTGACGCCAATGGGCCTTCCGCATGCTCGCTTCACCCAAGTGACCGGGTTTTCATTGAGATCATCTGGAATACCGGCAATAACTGGATCGAACACATCGAGCGCGTTAAACAGAAGCAGGTCGGCACCTGCGGCACGTTCGATTTCTGCATTAGTAACGCCGCCGAGAAATTGGGAAGAGGGTACGTTTTCCGCCATGATGGTACGTCCCTCGGAAGCCAGAATTGCCTGTTTTAGATCCATGGGTGACGTGGCGGCAAAATCGGATGCGGACATGTTCAGTAATCGTTTGGGCATTGTTACTTCCTTTGACTAGAACGACAGGCTTGTGACATTGTCTCTAATATTGTTACAACAATATATTCAATATGTTATATCCAATCGGTGAACGGTTGCAAACTTATTGTACTGCTCGGAAAAAATAGCCTTTAGCTGGGAAAACATTATATTAATCAACTACCGTTCACCGAATAAGTATTTGAATTCTTGACATATCGACAAAGCGGAAAAAGAATTGGTTATGACAAATCGCGCAAATGATATTACATTTCGCACAAGAACGTATTCACTTACATAAGTGGATACAAACGGGGACGACGACGGTTGAGTCCGGATAAATCGTTGTGTGCCCGGGAATCATGAAAGGATGTGTTATGGACGCTATCGTCAAATTCCTTGAAAAACACCAGCCCCTCTTCGACAAAATCTCGAGGAACATTTATCTGGTGGCGATTAAGGATGGCTTTCTCTCGAATATGCCAATTGTGCTGTTCTCGAGCCTGTTCCTTCTTCTTTCGACGCTCCCTGCCTATGTAGGCATCACGCTTCCGTCTGAGGTGCTGGATTTCTTCAATAAAATCTATGCATATACCATGGGACTTCTTGGCATTATGGTGGCCGGCACCACGGCGAGCTCACTTGCCATGTCGATGAACCGTCGCATGCCTTCGGGTAAATCTCTCAACCCCACCTCGTGCATGGTTTGTGCCATGTGCGGCATGCTCTTGCTGTCGGTGACGAACGATGTTGTCTCGATTGGCGGAGCAGATACATCTGTTTTTGAAACCGGCTATATGGGAACCAAGGGTTTTCTCGCTGCGTTCGTAGCCGCATTCTTGACCGTTAATATCTATAAGGTGTGCATTAGCCATAATGTGACGATCAAGCTCCCCAAAGAGGTCCCTGGCTCTATTGCGCAGAGTTTTCGCGATATCTTTGCATTTGGGTTTTCGATCCTTGCGTGCGCTTTTATCGATCTTGCGAGCCGCAAGCTGCTTGCTGTGCCGTTCGCCAATTTGGTATCCGCTCTCATCTCGCCGCTGTTCTCCGCGGTTGACACCTATCCTGGCATGGCGCTTATCGAAGGCGCGGTCGCACTTTTCCAATTTATGGGTATCCACGGTGCTTCGGTTGTCATGAGTCCGATCAATGCTGCGCTCTACGGCAATACCGTTACCAATCTTGAGGTTTTCCAAGCAGGTGGACACCCGTCAATTGCTCTCACGCAGGACTTTACAAGCTTCATCGGCGGTCTGGGCGGTTCTGGCTGCACGTTCATCGTTCCTATTATCCTGATCATGTTTATGCGCTCCAAGCAGCTTAAAGCCATGGGCAAGGCATCGATTATCCCGGTGATTTTTGGAGTTAACGAGCCCGTTATCTTCGGTATGCCGATTGTTCTCAATCCCTATATGTTCGTGCCCTTCCTAGTGGCTCCTATGGTCAACGCCATTATCGGTAAATTTTTCATTGACGTCATTGGAATGAACGCCCCCATGTATACCATGCCGTGGGCGCTTCCCGGCCCAATCGGTGCATTCCTCACCACGGGTCTCGATCTGCGTTCTCTCGTATTGATGGCAGTGCTGTTGGTCGTTGACTTTGTGATTTACTGTTAGCGTCGGATTATTTTAGCCAAATATAGTCGGCCGAGATTGACCAATCC
>OBVZ01000429.1_pt1 | contig 22744 bp, 18 predicted proteins | sample 1476241 | NCBI WGS metagenome assembly OBVZ01 (sample SAMEA2580034, study PRJEB22360) | human gut metagenome | reverse complement strand
GGTTACGTCTGGCCACCGGTACAGCACGCTATCCATGCAGGCGGCGAGTGGATCGTTTCTGCGGGCGCGCTGGGTTCCGGTATCTTTGGTTTCATCAACCGTCTGCTGATCCCAACCGGTCTGCATCAGGTGCTGAACACCATCGCCTGGTTCCAGATTGGTGAATTCACCAACGCGGCGGGTACGGTTTTCCACGGTGATATCAACCGCTTCTATGCCGGTGACGGCACCGCGGGGATGTTCATGTCCGGCTTCTTCCCGATCATGATGTTCGGTCTGCCGGGTGCGGCGCTGGCGATGTACTTTGCAGCACCGAAAGAGCGTCGTCCGATGGTTGGCGGGATGCTGCTTTCTGTTGCTGTTACTGCGTTCCTGACCGGTGTGACTGAGCCGCTGGAATTCCTGTTCATGTTCCTTGCACCGCTGCTGTACCTCCTGCACGCACTGCTGACCGGTATCAGCCTGTTTGTGGCAACGTTGCTGGGTATCCATGCCGGCTTCTCTTTCTCTGCGGGGGCTATCGACTACGCGTTGATGTATAACCTGCCGGCCGCCAGCCAGAACGTCTGGATGCTGCTGGTGATGGGGGTTGTCTTCTTCGCTATCTACTTCGTGGTGTTCAGTTTGGTTATCCGCATGTTCAACCTGAAAACGCCAGGTCGTGAAGATAAAGAAGACGAGATCGTTACTGAAGAGGCTAACAGCAATACTGAAGAAGGTCTCAATCAACTGGCAACCAACTATATTGCTGCGGTTGGCGGTACTGACAACCTGAAAGCCATTGACGCCTGTATTACTCGTCTGCGCCTGACCGTGGTTGACTCAGCTCGCGTCAACGATGCGATGTGTAAACGTCTGGGGGCTTCTGGGGTAGTGAAACTGAACAAACAGACTATTCAGGTGATTGTTGGCGCGAAAGCGGAATCCATTGGCGATGCAATGAAGAAAGTTGTTGCCCGTGGTCCGGTAGCCGCTGCGACAGCTGAAACTGCGCCTGCAACTGCCGCGCCTGTAGCAAAACCGCAGGCTGTACCAAACGCAGTATCTATCGCGGAGCTGGTATCGCCGGTTACCGGTGATGTTGTGGCACTGGATCAGGTTCCTGACGAAGCATTCGCCAGCAAAGCGGTGGGTGACGGTGTGGCGGTGAAACCGACAGATAAAATCGTCGTATCACCAGCCGCAGGGACTATCGTGAAAATCTTCAACACCAACCATGCATTCTGCCTGGAAACTGAAAAAGGCGCGGAGATTGTCGTCCATATGGGTATCGACACCGTAGCGCTGGAAGGTAAAGGCTTTAGACGTCTGGTGGAAGAGGGCGCGAAAGTAAGCGCAGGGCAACCGATTCTGGAAATGGATCTGGATTATCTGAACGAAAACGCCCGCTCGATGATTAGCCCGGTGGTTTGCAGCAATATCGACGATTTCAGCGGCTTGATCATTAAAGCTCAGGGCCATGTCGTGGCGGGTCAAACGCCGCTGTATGAAATCAAAAAGTAATCTTCTTTATGCCTGATGCGACGCTTGAGCGTCGCATCCAACAATGACAAGCGGTGGAGATCTTCTCTGCCGCTTTTTTTTTCATCAATCATCCCCATAATCTCAGTGAGATTTTCGATTTTCACTAACTAACAGTTGTCAGCCTGTCCCGCTTATAAGATCATACGCCGTTATACGTTGTTTACGCTTTGAGGAATCCACGATGAGTGAGGCAGAAGCCCGCCCGACTAACTTTATTCGTCAGATCATCGATGAAGATCTGGCCAGTGGTAAGCACACCACAGTACACACCCGTTTCCCGCCGGAGCCGAATGGCTATCTGCATATTGGCCATGCGAAATCTATCTGCCTGAACTTCGGGATCGCCCAGGACTATAAAGGCCAGTGCAACCTGCGTTTCGACGACACTAACCCGGTAAAAGAAGATATCGAGTATGTTGAGTCGATCAAAAACGACGTTGAGTGGTTAGGTTTTCACTGGTCTGGTAACGTCCGTTACTCCTCCGATTATTTTGATCAGCTCCACGCCTATGCGATCGAACTGATCAATAAAGGCCTGGCGTACGTTGATGAACTGACACCGGAACAGATCCGCGAATACCGCGGCACCCTGACGCAGCCGGGTAAAAACAGCCCGTACCGCGACCGCAGCGTTGAAGAGAACCTGGCGCTGTTCGAAAAAATGCGTACCGGTGGTTTTGAAGAAGGTAAAGCCTGCCTGCGTGCGAAGATCGACATGGCTTCGCCGTTTATCGTGATGCGCGATCCGGTGCTGTACCGCATTAAGTTTGCTGAACACCACCAGACTGGCAACAAGTGGTGCATCTACCCGATGTACGACTTTACCCACTGCATCAGCGATGCGCTGGAAGGTATTACGCACTCTCTGTGTACGCTTGAGTTCCAGGACAACCGTCGCCTGTACGACTGGGTGCTGGACAACATCACCATTCCTGTTCACCCGCGCCAGTACGAATTCTCGCGCCTGAATCTGGAATACACTGTGATGTCCAAGCGTAAGCTGAACCTGCTGGTGACAGACAAGCACGTTGAAGGCTGGGATGACCCGCGTATGCCGACCATTTCCGGTCTGCGTCGTCGTGGTTACACTGTGGCTTCTATTCGTGAGTTCTGCAAACGCATCGGCGTGACCAAGCAGGACAACACCATTGAAATGGCGTCGCTGGAATCCTGCATCCGTGAAGATCTCAACGAAAACGCCCCGCGCGCAATGGCGGTTATCGATCCGGTGAAACTGGTTATCGAAAACTATCAGGGCGAAGGCGAAATGGTTACCATGCCGAACCATCCGAACAAACCGGAAATGGGGAGCCGTCAGGTGCCGTTTAGCGGTGAGATTTGGATCGATCGCGCCGATTTCCGCGAAGAAGCTAACAAGCAGTACAAGCGTCTGGTGCTGGGTAAAGAAGTGCGTCTGCGTAATGCTTACGTCATTAAGGCAGAACGCGTGGAGAAAGATGCCGAAGGCAATATCACCACCATCTTCTGTACTTATGACGCCGACACCTTAAGCAAAGATCCGGCAGATGGTCGTAAAGTGAAAGGTGTTATCCACTGGGTGAGCGCGGCACATGCGCTGCCGATTGAAATCCGCCTGTACGATCGTCTGTTCAGCGTGCCTAACCCTGGTGCTGCGGATGATTTCCTGTCGGTGATTAACCCGGAATCGCTGGTGATCAAACAGGGCTTTGCTGAACCGTCGCTGAAAGATGCGGTTGCGGGTAAAGCATTCCAGTTTGAGCGTGAAGGTTACTTCTGCCTCGATAGCCGCCATTCTACGGCGGAAAAACCGGTATTTAACCGCACCGTTGGGCTGCGTGATACCTGGGCGAAAGTAGGCGAGTAAGTTTACGTTGTCGGATAGAGCGTTCACGCTGCATCCGGCAAAAAATAGCAAACAAACCCAAACGCCGCGCTCCGCGGCGTTTTTTTTCTGCTTTTCTTCGCGAATTAATTCCGCTTCGTAATTTATCCATAAAATAAATTTAAAATAACAAAACATAATTAAATAAAATGTAACCGCTTTCATCTTGCTGGAATTTCACGTTTTTATTCTTCTGCAAGCCTTTCAACTGCAAACTTAAGCCTTGTAACAAAAATCATCAAAATATGTGCGGTTGCTCATGTTCTTACATTCTGGTTACAGAAAGAGATTGATAATTCGCGTCGCGAAAAATAGTCTGTTCCTGTAGTCAGCGAGACTTTTCTCAACGCTACTTTTTTAATTTTTATTTTTTTCGCTGTTCACCTTTGGTGCAGCAATTTATACGTCAAAGAGGATTAACCCATGCGTGCGTTTAGTGGCAAACGTAGTACGCTGGCGCTGGCTATCGCCGGTGTTACAGCAATGTCGGGCTTTATGGCAATGCCGGAGGCTCCCCCCAAAGGGATGCACATTACTTTTTCGCGCCGAAGGATTCTTCGAAGATTCAACCTTAACCGGCGGTATCTATTACTGGCAGCGTGAACGTGACCGTAAAGATGTTACCGACGGCGACAAATATAAAACCAACCTTTCTCACTCCACCTGGAACGCTAATCTCGATTTTCAGTCTGGCTATGCCGCTGATATGTTCGGTCTGGATATTGCCGCGTTTACAGCGATTGAAATGGCAGAAAACGGCGACAGCTCTCACCCGAACGAAATCGCGTTTTCAAAAAGTAATAAAGCCTATGACGAAGACTGGTCCGGCGATAAAAGCGGTATAAGCCTGTATAAAGCAGCGGCCAAATTTAAATACGGTCCGGTATGGGCGAGGGCAGGTTATATTCAGCCAACCGGTCAGACGCTGTTAGCGCCACACTGGAGCTTTATGCCGGGTACTTATCAGGGGGCGGAGGCCGGGGCGAATTTTGATTACGGCGATGCCGGTGCGTTGAGTTTCTCCTACATGTGGACCAACGAATACAAAGCACCGTGGCATCTGGAAATGGATGAGTTTTATCAGAACGATAAAACCACCAAAGTTGATTATCTGCACTCCATCGGTGCGAAGTACGACTTCAAAAATAACTTTGTACTGGAAGCAGCATTTGGTCAGGCGGAAGGGTATATCGATCAATACTTTGCCAAAGCCAGCTACAAATTTGATATCGCCGGTAGCCCGTTAACCACTAGCTACCAGTTCTACGGTACGCGCGATAAAGTTGACGATCGCAGCGTCAACGATCTTTATGACGGCACCGCCTGGCTGCAGGCGTTGACCTTTGGTTACCGGGCGGCTGACGTAGTGGATTTGCGCCTCGAAGGTACCTGGGTTAAGGCTGACGGTCAGCAGGGATACTTCCTGCAACGTATGACTCCAACCTACGCTTCCTCCAACGGCCGCCTGGATATCTGGTGGGATAACCGTTCCGACTTCAACGCTAACGGCGAAAAAGCGGTCTTCTTCGGTGCGATGTATGACCTGAAAAACTGGAATCTTCCAGGCTTCGCCATCGGCGCTTCCTACGTTTACGCATGGGATGCTAAACCTGCGACCTGGCAGAGCAATCCGGATGCGTACTACGACAAAAACCAGACTATTGAAGAGTCTGCCTACAGCCTGGATGCGGTCTACACCATTCAGGACGGTCGCGCCAAAGGCACGATGTTCAAACTGCACTTCACCGAATACGACAACCACTCCGACATCCCAAGCTGGGGCGGTGGTTACGGCAACATCTTCCAGGATGAGCGTGACGTGAAATTTATGGTAATCGCACCATTCACCATCTTCTGATGCCCGACGCGGCAGGTTTTGTGCCTGCCGCACGTTTGAGGAATTTGCTATGAAAAAACTGATTCTCATCGCCATAATGGCATCGGGGCTGGTAGCTTGTGCGCAATCAACCGCGCCAGAGGAAGACAGTCGTCTGAAAGAGGCATACAGCGCCTGTATCAACACCGCACAAGGTTCGCCAGAAAAAATTGAAGCCTGCCAGAGCGTGTTAAACGTGCTGAAGAAAGAGAAACAACATCAGCAGTTTGCCGACCAGGAAAGTGTCCGCGTACTGGATTATCAGCAGTGTCTGCGCGCAACGCAAACCGGAAATGATCAGGCGGTGAAAGCCGATTGTGATAAGGTCTGGCAGGAAATTCGCAGTAATAACAAATAAGTGAGAGCTGTAACTCTCGCTTTTCTTATTTCCCGTGTATAAAAAAGCCAACCCGCAGGTTGGCTTTTCTCGTTCAGGCTGGCTTATTTGCCTTCGTGCGCGTGCTCATCTTCGCGGCAATCGCCTTCGGCACAGTGACCGTAAAGATAGAGACTGTGGTTAGTCAGGCGAATGCCATGTTTTGCGGCAATTTCACGCTGACGCGCTTCGATGGAATCATCACTAAATTCGATTACCTTGCCGCAGTCGAGGCAGATCAGGTGATCGTGGTGATGTTGCTGTGTCAGTTCAAATACGGATTTACCGCCTTCAAAATTGTGGCGGGTGACGATACCAGCGTCGTCAAACTGGTTCAGTACGCGATATACCGTAGCCAGACCAATTTCTTCACCCATATCGATCAGACGTTTGTATAAATCTTCCGCACTGACGTGATGGTTGTCCGGCTCCTGAAGAACTTCCAGGATTTTTAAACGAGGAAGCGTTACTTTCAGGCCAGCTTTCTTTAGGGCGGTATTGTTATCAGTCATGCGGAATCTGTCCTGTTACTAAGCGGTTCACTTCATTAGAAGAAGTGACAGAATTTGCTCTTGAGATAATGCGTATCATTATAGAATTGCCACGCCTAAATGAAAACCACAAGTCCCTGGCAAATATTGTTAATAAAAACGTGGCACAGCTTACATTTACAACGGCAAGGCCACTTGAACACCGGGACATTGTACAGGTACAACAGCAAAAGTTACAAATTTGTAGCAATTATTTTGATTGGCATTATCTATTAATACGGCGTAGACATGAGTCTACGCCGCATCACATCAGGCATTGAGAATTTCGTCGAGATGCAGCTCTTCAGAAATTTGTTTAACCCATTTTTCTACACGTTCAGCGGTCAGTTCCGGCTGACGATCTTCGTCGATAGCCAGACCGACAAAGTGGTCATCATCAGCCAGACCTTTTGACGCTTCGAAGTGGTAGCCCGCAGTTGGCCAGTGACCAACGATAGTTGCGCCGCGCGGTTCAATGATGTCGCGGATGGTGCCCAATGCATCGCAGAAGTATTCTGCGTAATCTTCCTGGTCGCCACAACCAAACAGCGCAACCAGTTTACCATTAAAATCAATCTCTTCGAGAGTCGGGAAGAAGTCATCCCAGTCACACTGCGCTTCGCCGTAATACCAGGTTGGGATGCCCAGCAGCAGAATGTCATAAGCTTCCAGATCTTCTTTGCTGCTTTTTGCAATGTCATGGACATCGGCAACGTCTTTACCAAGCTGTTTTTGAATCATTTTTGCGATATTTTCGGTATTACCGGTGTCGCTGCCGAAAAAGATGCCAGTGATAGCCATGAGTGAAATAACCTCTTGAAACTTATTGAAATGGGGGTGGAAAATTGCCCACGGATAAAGGCAATCATAGCAGAACAGGCAGTCTTGCGGAATCAGCAAACGAGCAGGACTGCACACTGTGCTACATGAAAGTGGAAATTTAAACGATGCCCTGACTACGCAGCGCCTCCAGTTGCTGCATTAACATCTCTTCGATCAGTTCGCTACGGCTCATATTGCGCGACTCCGCCAGCTCGTTCAGTGCCTCGACAGCTTCCGCGTTCAGCTTCAGTTCGACACGCTTAAGGCCACGTACTTTGTCGCGTTTTAGTTGGTTGCGTTTATTAATACGCAGCTGTTCATCGCGCGAAAGCGGATTAGTTTTCGGTCGTCCCGGTCGACGCTCGTGCGCGAACAGATCTAATGTCGTACGGTCCGTTTGTTCTTTGGCCATGATCTTGGTGACTTCGGGGGAAACAATCAGCCAGGCCTCTGCCCGGATGGATAGCGCGCCATAATACATCAGCGCGATGAGTCACGCCAACGCCCGCGCGCGGAAAGCGACGCGGACGCTGGGTTTTTAATCAGTTACGTTAGTCATTGAGATAGCGACGGATAGCGCGTAATACCGCATCCGGTTTTTCAGCATGGACCCAGTGACCCGCGCCAGCAATCACATGCGCTCGTGCCTGTGGAAATTGTGTCAGTAAATCATCACGGTACTGCTCGCTAACATACGGAGAATTGCCGCCTGGGATAAACAGGGCAGGGTGATCCCATGCCGGGATTTTCTCCCAACCCACAATATGCGGATACTGATCCCACAATACTGGCACGTTAAAGCGCCACTCCCCGTCAACAAAAGATTTCAACAGAAACTGAATCACCCCTTCTTCATTAAGATGCTGGCGCATTATTGCCGCTGCTTGCTGGCGTGTTTGTGCGTCTGATTCACTGACTGCGTTGATGGCCGCGAAAATCTCATCATGACGGCGTACGTGATAGTCGACCGGCGCAATATCAATCGCCACCAGCTTGTCAATGCGATCGGGGGCTAGTGCAGTAAGAGCCATTACCGCTTTACCGCCCATGGAGTGACCGATAAATGTTGCTTTGTCGATCTGCTGTGCATCCAGGGTATCAACAAGATCCTGCGCCATCGCCGGGTAATTCATTACCGGATCTCTCGGTGAAAGACCGTGGTTACGCATATCAACCTGGATGATATTGTGATCGTTTACCAGATCGCGAGCCAGTACGCCAAGGTTGTCGAGGCTGCCAAACAGACCATGGACAAGAACGATGGGAGAATTATTGTGCTGGTTTTGTGCAGTTTGCGCGCGGATATTCAATTTCATGGCAAAGTTCTTTTTTTCGCGTTGTCGGGTTAGGGTATTATGTTGACCATTGTGCCACAGGGCTGCAACAAATAAGGTTTATTCCGAGTTTTTCTGCAAGCCAGGCTTGACGCTATCCGCTGCCGGGATTTATTCATATACTCCTGGCGACTTGTATTCAGCTAAGACACTGCACTGGATTAAGATGAAAACGATTGAAGTTGATGATGAACTCTACAGCTATATTGCCAGCCACACTAAGCATATCGGCGAGAGCGCATCCGACATTTTACGGCGTATGTTGAAATTTTCCGCCGCATCACAGCCTGCTGCTCCGGTGACGAAAGAGGTTCGCGTTGCGTCACCTGCTATCGTCGAAGCGAAGCCGGTCAAAACGATTAAAGACAAGGTTCGCGCAATGCGTGAACTTCTGCTTTCGGATGAATACGCAGAGCAAAAGCGAGCGGTCAATCGCTTTATGCTGCTGTTGTCTACACTATATTCTCTTGACGCCCAGGCGTTTGCCGAAGCAACGGAATCGTTGCACGGTCGTACACGCGTTTACTTTGCGGCAGATGAACAAACGCTGCTGAAAAATGGTAATCAGACCAAGCCGAAACATGTGCCTGGTACGCCGTATTGGGTGATCACCAACACCAACACCGGCCGTAAATGCAGCATGATCGAACACATCATGCAGTCGATGCAATTCCCGGCGGAATTGATTGAGAAGGTTTGCGGAACTATCTAAAACGTTGCAGACAAAGGACAAAGCAATGGCTATCCACAACCGTGCAGGCCAACCTGCACAACAGAGTGATTTGATTAACGTCGCCCAACTGACGGCGCAATATTATGTACTGAAACCAGAAGCAGGGAATGCGGAGCACGCGGTGAAATTCGGTACTTCCGGTCACCGTGGCAGTGCAGCGCGCCACAGCTTTAACGAGCCGCATATTCTGGCGATCGCTCAGGCAATTGCTGAAGAACGTGCGAAAAACGGCATCACTGGCCCTTGCTATGTGGGTAAAGATACTCACGCCCTGTCCGAACCTGCGTTCATTTCCGTTCTGGAAGTGCTGGCAGCGAACGGCGTTGATGTTATTGTGCAGTAAAACAATGGCTTCACTCCGACGCCTGCCGTTTCCAATGCCATCCTGGTTCACAATAAAAAAGGTGGCCCACTGGCAGACGGTATCGTGATTACACCGTCCCATAACCCGCCGGAAGATGGTGGTATCAAGTACAATCCGCCAAATGGTGGCCCGGCTGATACCAACGTCACTAAAGTGGTGGAAGATCGTGCCAACGCACTGCTGGCCGATGGCCTGAAAGGCGTGAAGCGTATCTCCCTCGACGAAGCGATGGCATCCGGTCATGTGAAAGAGCAGGATCTGGTGCAGCCGTTTGTGGAAGGTCTGGCCGATATCGTTGATATGGCGGCGATTCAGAAAGCGGGCCTGACGCTGGGCGTTGATCCGCTGGGCGGTTCCGGTATCGAATACTGGAAGCGTATTGGCGAGTATTACAACCTTAACCTGACCATCGTTAACGATCAGGTCGATCAAACCTTCCGCTTTATGCACCTCGATAAAGACGGCGCGATCCGTATGGACTGCTCCTCCGAGTGTGCGATGGCGGGTCTGCTGGCACTGCGTGATAAGTTCGATCTGGCGTTTGCTAACGACCCGGATTATGACCGTCACGGTATCGTCACTCCGGCAGGTTTGATGAATCCGAACCACTACCTGGCGGTGGCGATCAATTACCTGTTCCAGCATCGTCCGCAGTGGGGCAAAGATGTTGCCGTTGGTAAAACGCTGGTTTCTTCTGCGATGATCGACCGTGTGGTCAATGACTTGGGTCGTAAGCTGGTAGAAGTCCCGGTAGGTTTCAAATGGTTTGTTGATGGTCTGTTCGACGGCAGCTTCGGCTTTGGCGGCGAAGAGAGCGCAGGGGCTTCCTTCCTGCGTTTCGACGGCACGCCGTGGTCCACCGATAAAGACGGCATCATTATGTGTCTGCTGGCGGCGGAAATCACCGCTGTCACCGGTAAGAATCCGCAGGAACACTACAACGAACTGGCAAAACGCTTTGGTGCGCCGAGCTACAACCGTTTGCAGGCAGCTGCGACTTCCGCACAAAAAGCGGCGCTGTCTAAGCTGTCTCCGGAAATGGTGAGCGCCAGCACCCTGGCTGGTGACCCGATCACCGCGCGCCTGACGGCAGCACCGGGCAACGGTGCTTCTATTGGCGGTCTGAAAGTGATGACTGACAACGGCTGGTTCGCCGCGCGTCCGTCAGGCACAGAAGACGCATACAAAATCTACTGCGAAAGCTTCCTTGGTGAAGAACATCGCAAGCAGATTGAGAAAGAAGCGGTTGAGATTGTTAGCGAAGTTCTGAAAAACGAGTAAACACATTTAATAAGAAAAAGGGCGGTCAGAAGATCGCCCTTTTTTACTTATGACTGCCTGATGCGCTACGCTTATCAGGCTTGGGAAGATGGTGCAATGTATTGAATTTGCTCTATTTTGTAGGCCGGATAAGGCGTTCACGCCGCATCCGGCATGAACAACGAGCGCTTTGCCAACAAACTGAATAGCTCAAGGGAATTCAAAATGAAGACCAAAAGGAGTCTGGTCGTCAGAGTGGCATTAATTACCGCCACACTACTGCTGACAGCATGCGCCCAACCTGAACAATCATCATTAGCTGGTGACTGGTTACTGACCCCTAAAGATAAAACCAGAGGATTAACGGGGAGCATTGCGGTAAATATTGCGCCTTCCCGGTGTAAGACAAATTGCCGTGGCGATAACTTACCTGATAATACCCGCCGCTGGCAGTTGTCAGGCGGGAACGAAAAAGAACTTACTTATCTTCATGATATGTCAGCACAAGAAAAGACCGGTTTAAATCCTGAATGGCAATGCTACACCTCATTTTTTATGGGGATTTGCCAGGGTAAGCCCGGCACTCGACCGATAGTTAATGAGGATTATGTCAGCGAAAGCGGATTTTTTGGCTCGATGATGCATGTAGGGATTATTGAGTTGCGACGCTGTCAGTCAGAAAATTGCCAGCAAGAATTGAAAGCGATAAACACACATTAAAATAGCGAGTCCGGGAATGAAACCCGGACCTGAACATGTCTTATTGCGTGATTGTTTCTTTCATTTGATACTGCATTTCCCAGAGTTCAGTAAGCGAAATAACTTTTCTTGTTCTTGCTTCTTCACATTGTACCCATAAGAAAGGGTAGAACGTGAAGGCTTCCGTTGCCGATAATTTTATTACGTCTTCTCGCCATTGCTGCCATCGTACATTTTCATAGAAGGTATCTAAATCACCGGATAATGCCCACTGAAGAAACTCAGAATATCCAACCTCCAGACTTTCCCAATTCAGCGTATCTGGCGCAAAATAATAAACGCAGCCAGTATCTTCCCCAAGATCGCCACCATTAAGAGCAAAAATTCCCCCTGCGACATCATCGGCGATGGGTAAAGCCCGCACGCTTGCGAATTCAGGGCGTTGTGTCCAACTTGCTGGATCTCGTGGTAACCGGGGGTGACCAGAGCCTGCTATGCGTAACCAACCGTTATCAATCAGCAGACCTCCGGAGCCATAGACAAGCGCACCCATCGGTGATTTTGTTGTAACCTGTAATTGATAAAGTGCGGTTTCGGCTAAATCTTTATTAACCGGTAAGAGTTCGGCATGGTTTGTGGCTTCTTTTAACCAATTCTGGATTATTGGCCAGGCTGAATCTTCAGTATTTACTAACTGACTCACTTCACGCATCGCTACTTGCTCCTTGTGTGCTACGGTGTCATTTATGATGAGGCATTGTATGGGACATTTTTTAAATATTAAGTTCCTTATATTTGAATAAAAAATGACTTTATCCATACATTGCCACTTTTTTCAAAGCATAAACCGATACCCAATACCGGTTTCAGTAATGAAATGGCGGGGCGGACGAGATCCTGTTCCAGTTTTTGTCGCAAATGCCTCATATAATTACGCAAATAGTTGCTGTGTTCGACCGCGTTTGGACCCTACACCTGCCGGATGCGGCATAAATAACGAACTCTTTGTCAACAAACAGAAAGGGCGATCATTCAATCGCCCTTTTTTATTTCGCTTTTTTTAACCGTGTTTATTTTTCAGTTCAAAGCGTGGAGATACCAGACCATACAGTGTCCAACCAAGGAAGGTCACGATGGAACCGTACAGCATGGCTTCTTCCCCGGATGAGTACAGCGCATAGAAACTGTACATCGCACCAACAAAGGCAACAAAGTTTGCTACTTTCGCTTTTGACGGTGGCACATTGGCGACCTGCTGAATAATGACTAACGCCGCCATCGACAGAATATACGGGATGATATTGGTCACCACGGCCAGGTTAACCAGCACGTTGAACTGGCTGTTCAGTGACGGGCTAATGGTCATCAGTGCCAATCCACTCTGAATAATCACAATGGTCAACATTCCCTGAACCGGTGCATCCACTTTGGTTACACGGGAGAAAATTTTAGGGAAGTAGCCTTCATCAGATGAAGATTTAAACACCTGGGCAATGGTGAACTGCCAGCCAAGTAGCGAACCGCAGCAGGACATCACCATCAGCGCCATAATGACTTTACCCACTTCCGGCGTGAACATCTGTGCGAAGGCCAGGCCAAATGGTGCCGTTGAATTTGCCAGCTCCATATTGGGCACAATCCCGGCAATCACGTTGGTGGAGACGATATAAATCACTGCCGCACCTAACGTACCGCCAAGGACTGCTATTGGCACGTTACGTTCCGGGTTTTCCACTACTTCGGCGTTGGCACAGGCAGACTCCAGACCGAGGAAAGCCCACAACGTCATGGCGATGGAGGAACCTACAGCGCTAAAGAACGGTACATGATGAGGGTTCCATGAGTTAGCGTACAGCGTCGGGCTAAACCAGAACCAGCCGATAATGCACAGACCGACGACCGGAATAATGACCCCCCACACAGTAATGCTACTGATTTGCCCGGTAATGCGCGCACCACCAAAGTTAGCCACGGTACAAATCCACAGCACTCCGATGGTCGCAAGACCAATCTGCACTGGCGACAAACTCGCGCCGAGCAGTTCGGTGCCGTAACCAACCGCCGAAATAGCAATTGCGACGTTAGCAATCAGCAGCGAGACACCGTAGGTGTAGTTCGCCATAAAGTTACCGGATTTACCGAAAGCATACTCGGCATAACCGCCCATACCACCTGATTTACGGCTGAACATGCCGCATTTTGCGAATGCCCATGCCAGCGCCATTGAGCCTACGGCAGTCACCAACCAGGAGATTATTGAGATTGTCCCAACTTCGGCAAGCTTTGTCGGCAGCATGATGATACCGGAGCCCATCATGTTGACCATCGTCAGTATGGTTAACTGAACGACGCCCATTTTGTTCGATTTAGCCTGACTCATAATTTTTCCCCTTTCAACAGGATGCTTTGCGCATCACGAGGCTTGATGACATAGCACCAAACTTGCTTACGACCATCATGTTCTTCGATATAGACACCCTGAAGCTCCGGTGCAAAACCTGGCAGCAGGTTGATCCCTTCTTCCAGAGCGCTGAAGTAACGCAGAACAGCACCACCCCAGATTTCACCCGGAACAACACACAGCACACCCGGAGGATAAGGAAGCGCACCTTCTGCAGCGATACGGCCTTCTGCATCCGGCAGACGAACCAGCTCCACTTCACCGCGTAAATAGGCGTAGTTGGCTTCTTGTGGATTCATGCTGACACGTGGGAAGTGTTCCTTACGAAACATCTCTTTTTGCAGTTGTTTCACGTTGTGACGGGCATACAAATCATGCATTTCCTGACACAACTGACGCAGGGTATAACCGGTGTAGCGCTCTTCATGCTGTTTGTAGATGGAAGGCAGCACTTCTGATAATGGCGCGTCGGACTCAAGCAGTTTTTCGAAGCGTACCAGCAGAGCAGCAAGTTGCTGAAGTTTGGCCATATCTTCTGCCGGAGTCAGCAGAAAGAGGATGGAGTTAAGATCGCATTTTTCCGGCACTACGCCATTTTCGCGCAGGAAGTTAGCAAGAATCGTCGCGGGTACACCGAACGCTTCATATTCGCCGTTACGTGCATCAATACCTGGGGTTGTCAGCAACAGTTTGCACGGATCGACAAAGTATTGATTCTCTGCATAGCCTTCAAAAGAATGCCAGTGCTCACCTGGTACAAACTGGAAGAAGCGCAGATCAACCGCAATTTGCGCTGTTTCATACGACTGCCAGGGTTTACCATCCACCAGTTCAGGTACGAATGGACGAATATGCTGACAGTTATCGAGGATCAGTTTGCGGGCATTAATGCCATTTACCACACAATCCATCCACATATTACGACCGCTGACACCTTCATGCATTTTGGCGTTGATATCCAGTGCGGCAAACAGCGGATAGAACGGGCTGGTGGAGGCATGCATCATAAAGGCGTTGTTCATGCGTTTGTGCGGTACATAACGCTGTTGCCCTTTGATATGGCTGTCTTTTTTATGGATTTGTGAAGTCTGGGAAAAACCAGCCTGCTGTTTATGCACAGATTGCGTAACCAGAATACCCGGATCGTTCTCATTAAGATCCAGCAACAGTGGTGAACAGTCCGCCATCATCGGGATAAACTGCTCATAGCCGACCCATGCGGAGTCAAAGAGGATGTAGTCACACAGATGACCAATTTTATCCACCACCTGACGGGCGTTATAAATCGTACCGTCGTAAGTGCCTAGCTGAATAACGGCGAGGCGGAAAGGACGCGCCTCTTTTGCCCGCTGCGGTGCGACTTCTGTAATCAGTTCGCGCAGGTAATTTTCTTCGAAGCAGTGGGCATCAATACCACCGATAAAGCCATACGGGTTGCGTGCGGTTTCCAGATAAACTGGTGTTGCGCCAGCCTGTAGCAACGCTCCGTGGTGATTAGATTTATGGTTATTACGGTCAAACAGCACCAGATCCCCCGGTGTTAACAGGGCGTTTAAAACCACTTTGTTAGAAGATGAAGTGCCATTTAGAACGAAGTATGTTTTATCGGCATTAAACACTTTTGCCGCATGTTGCTGTGCAATGCATGGCGCGCCTTCGTGAATCAGCAGATCGCCCATTGCCACATCCGCGTTGCACAAGTCAGCACGGAACAGCGCCTCACCAAAGTATTCCACAAACTGATTCCCCGCCGGATGGCGACGGAAAAATTCGCCGCCCTGATGACCGGGGCAATCAAACGCGCTGTTACCCTGATTGACATAATCGACCAGTGCGCGGAAGAAGGGCGGGCGCAGTTGAGTTTCATAATGGCTGGCTGCGGTTTCTAACTGACGACCATAAAATTCTCGTCGCGATTCGCAATTCTCAAAGACACCCGAAATACGGGGCAAATACTCTGCGGGTACACGTTCTTGATTTTCAGTAGCAATAAATACCGGGATGCCATAACCCGTGGCATCGATTTCATCGAGTTTTCCGCGTGTAACATCGTTGAGCGATAAAACTATTGCCGCCACATCGATATTACTGTTTTCATTAATATAGATACATTCTCGCTGCGTGGTAAAACAGTCCGGGCAAGAATCACTAACCGCAATTTTTAATTTTGACATTTTCCAACTCTTTATTTTTGGTAATAGCAGGTCCTCAATTTCTCGAATGAGAAATCGATCGTGCCGGAAAAAAAGCAAAGTTACCCTGCTGATAAATTAATCAGAAGTTTGCTTTTTTCAGAATGCAGAAACCCTTATCAGTCCGGTGGCTGATAATACAAGGGTTAACAGAGAATGAGCACTGCGGAATACAGGCATATGCCTGTAATACAGAGAGTCAGGAAGACCTGTACGCTGAAGTGCCCTTAGTCGGTAGACTAACGGGCATTGAAGAAGTGAAAGTCGAAGCTATTGCGATGAGCAAACTTCATAATATGAGTTGTCCGCCTTATATGGGGCATAGTGCGGCTGTTATTTTCCATTTAATTTACCTTTCCTGATGTGAATGAAGGTGAAGGTATTCTATCCAGGAAATACGGTTGAACTGTGAAGGTGATCAATAAAAAATGATCAATCTTAATTTATTTAATGATGAGCTTTTTACTTAGTAATATAAAATATTGAATTGTTATTTTTGTGTGTTGTTTAAGATAAAAAGCCGTATTTATTATTACGGCTTTAATTAATAAAAGGCAGGATGTATTAAAATTAATATTCAAAGCATAAACCGATACCCAATACCGGTTTCAGTAATGAAATGGCGGGGGCGAGCGGGATCCTGTTCCAGTTTTTGTCGCAGATGTCCCATATAAATACGCAAATAATGGCTGTGTTCGACCGCGTTTGGCCCCCACACCTGGTTAAGGAGCTGGCGCTGGGTGAGCACTTTTCCGGCATTGTTGAGCAGCACCGCCAGCAGGCGAAACTCAATCGGGGTGAGATGCACCTCTTCCTCACCGCGATGGATCACGCGGGCGGCTAAATCGACGGTCACATCGGAAAATTTCACCAGCGGATCGGGCGCGGTGGTGGCGGAGTGGCGGCGTAAAGCGACGCGCAGACGGGCCTGCAATTCGCCAATGCCAAACGGCTTACTCAGGTAATCATCCGCTCCGGCATCCAGCGCGGCGATTTTGTCGCTCTCTTCGCTGCGTGCGGAAAGCACAATCACCGGCACCGCACTCCACTGGCGCAGGTCGCGGATAAACTCAATCCCATCACCATCGGGCAGGCCGAGATCGAGAATAATCAAATCTGGCTTACGGGTTGCCGCTTCCAGCAAGCCGCGTTGCAGCGTTTCGGCCTCAAAGACGCGCATCCCGTCGCCCTCCAGCGCCGTGCGCAGAAAGCGACGAATAGCCTGTTCATCTTCAACAATCAGAACGTTTGTCACATATCCTCATGAAATTCTTCAAGTTCAGGGGCAGTTTGCTGGGGAAGTGTAACACGAAAACAGGCACCACCTTCCGGTCGGTTGAATGCGGTAATGGTGCCGCCGTGTACATCCACAATCGCCCGACAAATTGCCAGCCCAAGCCCGACGCCCGGCACTGCCGACTCTTTATTCCCGCGGGCAAACTTATCGAATATCGTCTGCTCCTGGCCTGGCGGAAGACCGGGGCCGTTATCCCAGACATCCAGTTGTAGATTTTCGCCCTCAACGTGGGCATCGATACCAATTTCGGCCTGCGCACCCGCGTATTTCACCGCGTTCTCCAGCAGATTAATCAGCACCCGTTCAAAGAGTGGCCCGTCAACGTGGATTAAGGTCAGCGGCTCTGGCAGAGAAAGATTGATGGGCGACGATAAACCCGGTTCCAGCATTTGCAGCGCGCTGCCGACCACTTCTTCCAGCGTTAACCACTCTTTCTTCAAATTAAAGCCGCCGGACTGAATTCGCGCCATATCCAGTAGATTATTCACCAGTCGGGTCGTGTTCAGCACATGCTGGCGAATCTCGCTGGCCTGGCGGGCGTGGGGCGATCCTTCGCTTGCCAGATCGAGCGTTAAGATTTCTGCCTGACCGAACAGCACCGTAAGCGGCGTGCGTAAATCATGCGAAAGTGCCGCCAGCAGGGCATTGCGGATCTGTTCTCGTTCGCTTGCCATCCGCGCCTGTTCTTCGCTGGCGGTCAGCGTCAGCCGCTCAAGGGCATTGGCGACTAACAGCGTAAACGTCTCCAGCAGGCGCTGCTGTTCCGGGATCATCAATTGACGCAGATTCCCCGGTTCCACCACCACCAGTCCGTAGGTTTTCTCGCCGCTTTTTAGCGGCAAAATCTGGTACGGTACACCGGGTAACGTGTCGGTGCCCGCGCCCGCAGGCAGGCCTTTATCAAAACTCCACTGCGCGATGGCATCGTCCCACGGCGTCATTCCTTGCGGATGTGTTAACGGCTGCAATTTACCGTTGTCATCGGGTAACAGCACCTGACTGCGGGCATGAAACGTGGAGGCAATAAATTGTTCGCTGGTGGCGGCGATGTCCTGCGGACTGCGGCCCACAGCCAGAGCTTTCGACATTTCATATAAGTGCCGTGTGCGTTGCTCGCGGTAACGGGCTACCCGCGCCTGATAACGCACGCCAGCAGTAAGGTTCCCGATCACCAGCCCGACGGTTAACATCACCGCGAAGGTCAGCAGATATTGCACATCAGAGACGGCGAGCGTGCCGCGTGGGGCGATAAAAAAGAGATCGAAACTCACTACATTAATGACGGTGGCGACCACCGAAGGCCAGCGTCCATAAAATAGCGCCACCACCACCACGCCAAGCAGATACAGCATCACCAGGTTGGCGGCATCAAACGCCATCAGCCACTGCATGGCAATTAAGGTGATAACGGCGCATAACGCGGCGGCAACCACGCATCCCTGAATCTGTACCCGCCACTTGTCTTTAAAAGAGCGGCTATCCGGCGCGTTGTTAATCGTGCGGGCGGGTGGGTCATCAAGCGCGACCAGCACCTGATCGAGATCGGGGGCGATACGCGCCAGTCGGTCAGCAAACGTTTCCCGACGCCACCAGCGGCGCGAGGCCGGGCGACCGAGAATAATCTTGCCGAGATTATGTTCACGGGCATAACGCACTACCGCTTTCTCTTCCGCTGGATCAGAAAGTGTTGCCGTCTCCGCGCCCAGCTCCTGCGCCAGACGTAAGGCGCTGAGAATTGCCCGACGTTTTTTCTCCGGTAAGCGATGCAGGGCAGGGGTTTCAACATACACCGCGTGCCAGACACTGCCCAGGCGCGAGGCCAACCGCGCCGCCGCGCGGACCAGTTTCTCACTGCCGGTGTTATGCCCGATGCATAAAAGGATCGCGTCGCGCGTGTGCCAGACTTTCTCTTCGCCAGGATGCCCCCGCCAGGCGCGCATTTGCTCATCTACGCGATCGGCAGTACGGCGCAGTGCCAGTTCGCGCAGGGCGATCAGATTGCCTTTGCGAAAAAAATGTTCAATGGCGCGCTCCGCCTGCCCGGCAATATAGACTTTGCCTTCTTTCAGCCGCTGGCGCAGATCGTCCGGGGGCAAGTCCACCAGTACTACGTCGTCGGCGGCATCAAAAAAAGGATCGGGCACGGTCTCCCGTACCTGAATTCCGGTGACGCCGCTGACCACATCATTCAGACTTTCCAGATGCTGAACGTTAACGGTAGTGAAAACATCAATGCCAGCTTCCAGCAGCTCCTCAATGTCCTGCCAGCGTTTGGGATGACGAGAACCTGGCGCATTACTGTGCGCCAGTTCGTCCATTAAGATCAGTGCCGGACGGCGGGCGAGGGCGGCATCGAGATCAAACTCGCTGATGTGCCGCCCACGGTACGCCTGGCGTTTTAACGGCAGAACAGCCAGCCCTTCCAGCATTGCGGCGGTATCTTTCCGCCCGTGGGTTTCTACCACGCCAACCACAATATCCAGCCCTTGCGCCCGCAGTCGCTGGGCTTCCGCCAGCATCGCCCAGGTCTTCCCGACGCCTGCGCAGGCACCGAAGAAAACTTTCAGCTTCCCCCGATGCGGCGCGGCAGTTTGTTCCAGCAGACGATCGGGGTCGGGACGTAAGGGTTCGTTATTCATCAAGCTTATCCAGCGCCAGATTGAGTTCGACAATGTTGACGACCGGCTGGCCGATATAGTTCACCAGCGGTTGTTGGCTGTATTTTGCGATCAGTTGCGTGAGCTGTTCAACGCTGAGATTACGCGCTTTCGCCACGCGTGGGATCTGCCAGGCCGCCGCTTGCGGGGTGATGTTATTGTCCAGCCCGCTTGCCGACGCCGTCACCAGTTCAACCGGAACGCTCGTGCTGGCGTCCGGGTTAGCGGCCCGTAATGCGGCAACGCGTGCGGCTATCTGTTTATCCAGCTCCGGGTTACTGACTGCCAGATTGCTCCCGCCAGAAGCCTGTGGATTATAGGGCATTTCTGCTGTTGCCGACGGGCGACCATGAAAATAGCCGTTGCCGGTAAAATTTTGCCCGATTAATGCCGAACCGCGCACCGTATCACCTTCACGAATCAATGAACCGTTGGCCTGCCAGGGAAACCACCATTGCCCCAGTGCGGTGGTCAGCAGCGGGTAAACGCCGCCAGTAATCAATAACAGAAAGAGAAATGTCGATAATGCCGGACGTAATCCACTCATGGTAAACCTCACACCAGACCGCAAACGGTTAGCAGTAAATCAATGACTTTGATACCAATAAACGGCACCAGCAGCCCACCCAGACCGTAAATCCATAAGTTACGGCGCAACATGGCAGAAGCGGTAAGCGGTTTATAACTCACGCCTTTTAACGCCAGGGGAATCAAAAAGACGATAATCAAGGCGTTGAAAATCACCGCACTGAGAATGGCGGAGTCGGGCGAATGCAGGCGCATGATGTTCAGCGCATTTAACTGCGGATACGTTGCCGCGAACGCCGCCGGAATAATGGCGAAGTATTTCGCCACATCGTTGGCAATGCTGAAGGTGGTCAGCGAGCCACGGGTCATCAGCATCTGTTTGCCAATATGTACCACCTCGATCAACTTGGTCGGGTTGGAGTCGAGATCCACCATATTGCCCGCTTCTTTCGCCGCCTGAGTACCAGAGTTCATCGCCACCGCGACATCTGCCTGCGCCAGCGCCGGAGCATCGTTGGTGCCGTCGCCGGTCATCGCCACCAAACGGCCTTCCGCCTGATACTGACGAATCAATGCCAGCTTGGCCTCCGGTGTCGCTTCGGCGAGAAAATCATCGACACCCGCTTCCGCAGCTATCGCGGCGGCAGTCAGACGGTTATCACCGGTAATCATCACCGTTTTAATGCCCATTTTACGCAGCTGGGCGAAGCGCTCTTTAATACCGCCTTTGACGATATCTTTCAGCGCAATAACGCCCAGCACACGAGAACCTTCCACCACCACCAGCGGCGTAGCTCCCTGACGCGCAACCTGATCGACTTTTTGATCAACATCGGCAGGGAAGTGACCACCGTTAGCCTCAACATGGCGGCGAATGGCATCGACAGAACCTTTACGGATCATGCGGTTGTCGATGTTGATCCCGCTCATCCGGCTTTGCGCAGTAAACGGTACAAAGGTGGCGTGAAGCGACTGCACATCGCGCTCACGCAGGTTAAAACGCTGCTTGGCGAGGATAGCTACGCCGCGGCCTTCCGGCGTTTCATCAGCCAGCGAAGCCAGTTGTGCGGCGTCAGCCAGCGTTTTTTCATCCACGCCCTGCGCAGGGATAAACTCCGACGCCTGACGGTTACCAAGTGTGATGGTGCCGGTTTTATCCAGTAGCAGAACGTCAACGTCACCTGCCGCTTCAACTGCACGTCCGCTGGTGGCAATCACATTCGCGCCCAGCATCCGACTCATCCCGGCGACGCCGATCGCTGACAACAGACCGCCAATGGTCGTTGGGATCAGACAGACCAGCAGCGCCACCAGTACCGTTACGCTGACTGCATTACCGCCCCACGCGGAAAACGGCCACAGCGTGGCGGTTGCCAGTAAAAAGACGATAGTCAGGGCAATCAGGAGAATGGTCAGGGCAATCTCGTTTGGCGTTTTGCGTCGCTGCGCGCCTTCCACCATCGCGATCATCCGATCCAGAAATGTCTCGCCGGGGTTAACGCTGCACTCAATCACCAGCCAGTCAGAAAGAATACGCGTACCGCCAGTGACGGAGGCAAAATCGCCGCCGGATTCACGGATCACCGGTGCCGATTCCCCGGTGATGGCGCTTTCATCGACCGATGCCCCCCCTTCAATAACTTCACCATCGCAGGGGATAATATCGCCAGCTTCTACCAGTACGATATCGCCTTTACGCAGTTGATCGGCAGGTACTTTGTCCGCCGCAGCGCCATATTTCGGCTCACGCAGCTTGCGGGCAAAGGCAGTTTTTTTCACCCCTTTCAGACTGTTGGCCTGCGCTTTACTGCGGCCTTCTGCCAGCGCCTCGGCGAAATTAGCGAACAGTACGGTGATCCACAGCCAACCGCTAATGGCCGCGCTAAACAGCGCATTGCCGGGCATCGCACCGCTTGCCATCGCGATGCTAATACAGGTGGTCAGCAGACTGCCGATCCAGACGATAAACATCACCGGATTGCGCCATTGCGCCTGCGGGTTTAATTTTTTCACCGCTTCTTTCAGCGCCTGAACGACAAGTGTTGGTTCGAATAGCGCCAGTTGTTTACGACTCATATTCAGTGCTCACTCAATATCATCAGGAGAGATATTCCGCCACCGGACCAAGCGCCAGGGCAGGGATAAAGGTCAGTGCGCCAACCAGCAACACGGTGCCGATTAACAGGCCAACAAACAGCGGGCCGTGCGTTGGCAATGTGCCGGAGCTGGCGGGTTGGCTCTTTTTACTCACCAGCGAACCGGCAATTGCCATCACCGGGATAATCAC
>OBVZ01000424.1_pt1 | contig 23148 bp, 19 predicted proteins | sample 1476241 | NCBI WGS metagenome assembly OBVZ01 (sample SAMEA2580034, study PRJEB22360) | human gut metagenome | reverse complement strand
CGATCCGTAACATCTAGACGGCAATATCGGCTCCAGATGTTACAGATCGAGACGTTCCCGAACGGCACCAGCTCTTTGTCTCAATCTGTAACATCTAAGTCCAATTTTGCCGAGTTACTGTTACAGATCGAGACAAACCGCCGCAGACACCCATCACAACACAGACCACCACGAAGGTGCATGTATCCCCTTCGTGGTTGTTTTGCTGTTTGCCCAGATAAAACCTGCCAAAATAAACCTGTCCCTTTTTGGCAGGTTTGCTAGAGGAGGTTGGGATGGACAAGGCTAAATTGCGGCGAGCGGTGATTGCCCGGCGCGATGCGATTGATTTGGATGTGCGGGCGGCGAAGTCTGCCGTTATCTGTGCGCGGCTTGTTGAGCGACTGGGTCGCTCGGATCCCGCGGCACCGCACACCGTTGCCGTCTATGCCGCGATGGGTTCCGAAGTCAATCCTGCCGCGTTTGCCGCGGCGGCCGCCAAACGCGACTGGCGCGTGGCCTATCCGTGCATGCTCTCGGCAGCCGAAGCCACAGCTTGTGGCCAGCGCATGTGCATGCGGGCAGTTGCTGTCGACGATGCGTCCGCGGCTCCGTTTATCGCCCACCCCACGCGGGCCTTCACGACCATGGACATCGACAGCGATCGCTTCCCTATCGTGCCTGCCGATGTTCTCGACATGATTATCGTGCCGCTCGTGGCCTTCGACCAAACCGGCGCGCGCCTGGGCTACGGCGGCGGTTGCTACGACCGCTACCTACCCACGCTTTCGCCCACATGTCAAATCATCGGCATCGCCTTTGACGAGCAGCGCGTCGGCCACGTTCCCACCGACGCCCACGACCTGCCGCTGCCCCACATCGTCAGCGCCTGATCGCCGCTGTTTCGCACCCGCAAGATGAGCGTGGATAATCTCCCACTTTGGGCCCCCTTACGAGCCAAAAGTGGGAGATTATCCACGCTCATTCAACAAGCGTCCAGATTTCCACGCTCGTCCGTCTGATTTTCCACGCTCGTGCAGCCAAACGCCTTGCAACTGCCTCAGCACGCACGTGGCACGCCGGCGACCTTGAGCTTGCGATCGAGCTTTGTCGGATCCCTTAGATCATCCCAGCACAAGCGCACGATCTTGCAGTTATCAAGCAGCGAAAGCCTCGACTCGCGCTGACGCTCATCGAACTGCGCCTTTGCGAGCTTGCCCTCCTCCGCCGCTTTCTCGCTTTTAACGAATCCGTCGAACTCACCGATAATCAGCTGGTCGCCCACGCGCCACAAGTAGTCGACGCGATACGGCCGTCCCGGCTCAACCGGGTCGAACAGCTCAACTTGCAGCTCCGGCATCTGCCAGCCGCGCTCAATCATCAGGGCACGTGCCTTGGACTCGCCACCGCTTTCCGACAGGCCATCGGCACACCGCGCAACCCTGCGCGCCATCACAACACCGCGACGATTCAGGCCAAGCTTATCGACCGTCTCAACGAGATGCTCCTTCGACAAAAGTTGCTCATGGAGTGCCGAATCCGCGATGATCAGTCCCTCGACAAACGATGCATCGACCAAGCAATCCGTAATCGTTTGATCGATATCGGTTACGGCGATATCCATCTGGGTGGCCCGTGTTTGACGAGCATAGCGATGACGAATGACCTGAGAGCCCGGCGTCGTCGATTGGGCCGGCATCGCGGCGATATGGATGTGCGTCAAATTGGCATGCGAAACCGAAAGGCCATAGATAACAGCCGCCGTATAGGAGCAAAATGTCCAGTCGGGGTGCTTTTGCGCAAGCGCCCGCACCCGATGCAGATAACGCTGCCGAAACTTGAGCTCGGACCAGTATTCCGGACGCGCATACAGCCCCGGCATGACCGCCTCTAGACTTCCCGCCTCCGCCCGCCGCTCAATCTGCTTTGCCTCCGCCGCCGTGCGCGCGTACACGCAACTCATCTGCTGTTCGCATGCTTTAATGTGACTTGTAAGTCTTTGATTCGCCGTCATGTTTCCCATGTCGCCTCCCAACTCATGGAACGGCGCAAACGTACCAGACGGTTTCATGCGAAGTCTAACCAAATGCTGTCCAGGCACTGACCAAATGCTTGACGGTTTTGGACGTTTTAGGCTGATGGCTTATATCTGCAGGCAGAAGCCTTACCGAGAGGTCCCTGTCTCCACATTTAGATGCCTGTGTCCATCGGATTATCAGAAAGAAAAACCCGTCGAGATACGAGACTACGCCGAATGCGACTTGGCCTCTTCACGCACCGTCTCTTAGCCGAGCCATCGGCATCTACATATAAAAAATGAGCGTGGATAATCTCCCGTTTTGAGTCTAGTTTCAAGCCAAAAGTGGGAGATTATCCACGCTCGATTTGTAAACGCCCGAAAATCCACGCTCGTGTGTCCGATAATCCACGCTCGTCATGCCACGAGCACAGCCGCAGCCACGGCTACAGCAGTACCATCACAGCCTAGTGCTCCTCGCCGGCGCGGGCCAGGTCGTAGGGCGTGGTCTGGTAGACGTAGTAGTTGAGCCAGTTGGTGTAGAACAGCTGAGCCTGGCTGCGCCAGACGTTGCGCGGCTCGGCAGTGGGGTCGTCGCCCGGGAAGTAATGCGCCGGCACCTGAGGGTTGAGCCCGCGCTTCACGTCGCGCTCGTACTCCAAACGCAGCGTGTCGGTATCGTACTCGGGGTGGCCAAATACAAAGAAGCGGCGGCTGTCGGTCGACTTGACGATGTACAGGCCCACCTCGTCGGACACGGCCACGACCTCAAGCTGCGGCTCGGCCTCCACGTCCTCGCGGCGCACATCGGTGTTGCGCGAGTGCACGGCATAGAAACGGTCGTCGAAGCCGCGGACCAGCGGGCTTTGCGGCTTCACCAGATAATGCTCGAACACGCCGCTCGCCTTTGCCGGCAGATCGTACTTCTGGATACCGTAATGATGGTAGAGCCCCGCCTGCGCGCCCCAACAAATATGCAGCGTAGAGTGCACATGCGTGGTGGACCAATCCATGATCTGGCAGAGCTCGGGCCAGTAGTCGACCTCCTCGAACGGCATCTGCTCCACCGGCGCGCCCGTGATGATCAGGCCGTCGTAGTGGATGTCGCGGATGTCGTCGAACGTGCGGTAAAACGTCTCCAGGTGGCCGGCGCTCACGTGCGTGGCTTCGTGCGTTTTGGTGCGCAGCAGGTCCACCTCCACCTGCAGCGGCGTGTTGGAGAGCTTGCGCATGATCTGCGTCTCGGTGGCGATCTTGGTGGGCATGAGGTTGAGGATGAGCACGCGCAGCGGACGGATGTCCTGGTGCAGCGCGCGGTACTCGGTCATGACAAAGATGTTCTCGCTCTCGAGCTGCGCGGCGGCAGGGAGGGCGTCGGGGATGCGAATGGGCATGGATGCTCCTTACGAGTCAGTTGCAGCTATGGTACAACGACCGGCCCCATCCGCGCGAGCACATCGCCCAGCGATGCCGTCAGCGGCCCAAATCACTCCAAAAGTAGAGATTAAGGCATGTCCAAAAATCTACGGCGCTTTAGCCTAGCAAAGTGGCAGCAGGACGCTACAATGGTTCGACGCGAAAAACTCGGCCGAAAGGATACGTATATGTACCAGACGCGTAAGATCGGTGTGGTCGGCCAGGGCCACGTAGGAGCACATGTCGCCAACAGCCTGCTCATGCAGGGCATTGCCGATGAGCTGTACCTGTGCGATATCAACGAGGCCAAAGTGACGTCCGAGGTCCAGGACCTGCGCGACTCCCTTTCGTTTGTCCCGTACAACACCAAGATCGTCAACTGCTACGACCACTACGAGGAGCTTGCCTGCTGCGACGTCATCGTCAACGCTGCCGGCAAGGTCGCGCTGGCCGCCGGCAACCGCGACGGCGAGCTGTTCTTTACCACCGACGCCGCCCGCTCCTTTGCCAAGCGCATCGTCGACGCCGGCTTTGACGGCATCTTCGTGAGCATCTCCAACCCCTGCGACGTCGTGTGCACCGAGCTGTGGCACCTGACCGGCTACGATCCCAAGAAGATCATCGGCTCGGGCTGCGGTCTGGACTCCGCCCGCTTGCGCACCGAGATCTCCAAGAAGGTCGGCGTGAGCCCCAAGTCCATCGACGCCTACATGATCGGCGAGCACGGCTTTAGCCAGCTTGCTGCCTTTAAGGCCGCAACCATCGCTGGCAAAAACCTCAACGAGCTTCAGGCCGAGAACCCCGACAAGTACGCCTTCGACCACATGGAGGTCGAGGAGCTTGCACGCAAGGGCGGCTATGTGACCTACCAGGGCAAGCAGTGCACCGAGTACGCCGTTGCCAACTCCGCCGCGCGCGTCTGCGCCGCCGTGCTGCACAACGAGCACGCCGTGCTTTCGGCCTCTACGCTTATGACCGGCCAGTATGGCGAGGAGGGTATCTTTACCTCCCTGCCGTGCGTGATCGGTGCCGAGGGCGTCGAGGAGGTCTACACACTCGACCTTTCCGAGCACGAGCTCGAGGGCTTCCACAAGAGCTGCCAGCACATCCGCGACAACATCGCCCAGCTCGACTGGTGGGATACCGAGGCCTACGACGCCAAGTAAGCCGCTGGCTGCCGCAACCTTGCGAATCTATGCGCGATACTAAGCGGGCCGCGCCGGAAACCCACCGGCGCGGCCCGCTTTTTACGCACGCTGTTCGCTTGCGAATCGAAGGTGAATGCTTTTCCCGTTACCTAGTACTGCTCGATGCCCATGTAGCGACGAATCTCAGGGCTGTGGTCGAACACCTTTCCGCGGGCGGCGCGCAGCTCGCAGCTCATGTTGTAGAAGAATATCGGCTCCAGGTACGAACGCACGCTGGCGGGCACCTCGCCCACGCCGTACTCGAGCGCATCGAGCACCATGACGGTATCGGTGTGCGTGTTGAGGAACGCAAGAGCGCGCTCCTCCATGGGGCGGCACTCGCCCGATCCGAGCTGCACAAAGTAGAACACGCCGGGCTCGGTGGCTTCGAACGGGCCATGGAAGTACTCGCCGGAGTGGATGTAGCAGCAGTGCTGCCACTGCATCTCCATGAGCGAGCAGATCGCCATGGCATAGGTCTGGCTAAAGTTGGGGCCGGAGCCCAGGATATAGAAGAACTTGTGCTGCTGGCAGAGCTCGGCAAAGCGGGCGCCCAGCTCGGCGTTGACCTTCTCACGGGCGGCGGGCAGCAGCGCATCCATCTGCTTGAGGCCCTCATACATGTCGGCGAGTGCCTCGTAGCCTTCCTGCTGGTCGAGCAACTCGGCGGCGATCAGAGCGCCGATGCCCTGCGGCACCTCAGCCTGCGACACACCCTCACCCCACGGATAGACCCAGGTAGTCCACTTGCCGTTGTCGATCTTTGAGCCCTCGCAGTCGGTAAGGGCAATGACCTCGGCACCGGCGGCCAGCGCCATCTCGCAGCCGTCGACGACCTCCTGCGTGTTGCCGCTGTGGCTGCAGGCGATGACGAGCGACTTCTCGCCAAGACTCTTGGGGGCCATCAGGCAAAACTCGCGCGCCGTGTAGACCGTCGAGGTAAACGTGGTGGCCTCACGCTTGAGCAGTTCGTTGGCCGGCATCAGGTCGATCATCGAACCGCCACAAGCGATCCAAAAGACGTTCTCGATCTTGCCCTTGCGCTCGATGATTTCCTGAACCAGATCGTGTGCGTTCATGCTGATGCTCCTCCTTGTGGGGCGGCTTTGAACGACGACAGCTCGTACCTGCTGTCGTTCTATGTTGCCCTATTTATAGCACGTGTAACAACGCCCGTGAAGTCATCTCAGCAAATTTGTTCTATATTGTTCTATCTGTGGACGTTAGATGTCAAAGACGTAGCGCGAGCCCACGATCTTTTGGCGGCCGAGCAGTAGAGGGCGCCCGCCGGCGTCGGTAAAGTAGGCCTCCATATAGAAGAGCGGCTCGCCGACCGGCACCTCCAGCAGCGGGGCCGTCTGAGTATCGGCAAGCGCAATCTCCACGGTGCAGGGGTCGGACTTGAGCGGCGCGCGACCCGAATGCTCGGCAACGAGCGCAAAGATTGAGTTATCGGTGAGGTCCTCGTCGGCCAGCGTCTGCAGGTAGGGATGGTCGGCAAGCACAAAGGCGTTGTTCTCGAGCATGACGGGGATGCCGTCGGCCGTGCGCACGCGCTCGACCACGATAAGCTCGCAGCCGGGCTCTACGCCAAAGAACGCCGCATCCTCGCGCGTCGCCGCAACCACCGTGCGCGATACCAGGCGCGCACCCGGCACCATGTCGTTGGCAGCGCAACCCTCGGAAAAGCTCTGAACGTCACCCTTCTGGACAATCTTGCGCTTGAGCTTGGGCGCGCACACGAACGTGCCCCTCCCCTGCTGGCGGTTGAGATACCCCGCGCGCGACAGCTCCTCGATGGCGCGGCGCACGGTGATGCGTCCCACGCCGTAGTACTTCGCGAGCTCCATCTCGGAAGGAATGCGCGAGCCGGATGCGTACACGCCACGCGCGATCTCGCCCTTTAGGTCGTCCATAACCTGCTGGTACAGCGGCACAGCGGACACCTCAGTGCGCTCGGTTTTATCATCGGATGCCATCGTTATGCTCCATTCCGTGCATGCTCGGACTCAAACTCTTCAATCGCCGCCATAAACTGCTCGCCAAAGGCGTCGGCCTTTTTCTCGCCGATGCCGTTGACCTGGATAAGCTCGTCGCGCGTCTGTGGGCGTAGGCGGCACAGGCCGCGCAGGGCCTTGTCGGAAAAGACCATGTACGGCGCCATCTCCAGCTCCGTCGAGATCTCCTTGCGGAGGGCACGCAGGCGCTCGAACAGCTCGGCATCGTCGCCAACACGCGGGCGCTGATCCAGCTCGGCCTCCTCGCGCAGCAGATCGACGGCGCGGCGGGCGCGGGCCGAGGCCTTGCGCTTGGACGCACGACGCTTAACGGTAAAGGCGAACGCCTCATCCTCGACCTCGACGGCACGCGGACCCAGCCCCACGACCGGGTACTGCCCCTGCGAGGTGGCCAGATAACCGCGGCCGCACAGCTGGCCGATGATGTCCTTGATGCGCCCGACCGATTCGCTCGACAGCTCACCGTAGCCGCGGTCCTCGTCCAGATGCATCTGGCGAATGCGCTCGGTGTTGCCGCCGTGGAGCACATCGGCGATGAGCGACTTGCCAAAGCGCATGGGACGCGTGGCCACGTAGCGCACGGCGGCGCGGGCCATATCGGTGACGTCCTCGACCTCGAACTGCGTGAGGCAGTTGCTGCAGTTGCCGCAACTCTCGACGTCGTCCGTGGCGGTGCCGCCCGTACTGGCCGCGGCATGCTCGGCCGCGGCCTCGTCGCCAAAGTAGCGCAGCATGTATTCGCGCAGGCAGCCGGTGGTATTGCAGTAGCCCTCCATCTGGCTGAGCAGACGATATCGATTCTGGAGCGCCCACGCGCGCTGCTCGTCGTCGAGCGCCTCATCGGCAGCATCGCCGCGGTCGATCAGAAAGCGGCGCATGCGAAAATCGTTGCCGTTCCACAGCAAGTAGCAGCTGGCCGGGTCGCCATCGCGGCCGGCGCGGCCCGCCTCCTGGTAGTAGGCTTCGATGCTCTCGGGCACGTTGTTGTGGATCACGTAGCGCACGTTGGGCTTGTCGATGCCCATGCCAAAGGCGTTGGTGGCAACCATCACCTGGATATCGTCGTCGATAAAGGCGCGCTGGCTTTGGCGACGGGCGTCGTTGCCCATGCCGGCATGGTAGCGGCCAACGCGAATGCCGCTGGGGCCCAGCGCCTCGGCAAGCTCGCCCGCCAGCGCATCGACCGTCTTGCGGGTCGAGCAATACACGATACCGCTCTCGCTCGAATGCGCGATCACATAGTCGCGCACCCAGGCAGTCTTGGCCTTGTCGCCCATCTCCTCGCAACCAAAGTAGAGATTCTTGCGATCGAAGCCCGTCACCACCGTCGCAGGGTTTTGCAGGCCGAGCATCTGCTGAATATCCGCACGCACGCGTTCGGTCGCCGTGGCGGTAAACGCCGCCACGATGGGGCGCTGCGGCAGGGAATCGATGAACTCACGAATCTGCAGATAGGCGGGGCGGAAATCCTGACCCCATTGGCTTACGCAGTGGGCCTCGTCAATGGCCACGAGCGGCACGCCAATGCCGGCGGAACCCGCAGCCTCCTGCGCAAAGGCCAAAAAACGCGGCTCGAGCAAGCGCTCGGGCGCCACGTACATAAGCTGGTAGCGGCCCTCGCGCGCCCGCTTGAGCACGGTGTTTTGCTGGGCCGGAGTAAGGCTGGAGTTGAGATAGCTGGGTCGCGCACCCGCCGCGAGCAACGCACGGGTCTGGTCCTCCATAAGCGACAGCAGCGGACTCACCACAAAGGTGATGCCGGGCAGCATGAGCGCGGGCACCTGGTAGCAAATGGACTTGCCGGCACCCGTGGGCATAACACCCAGCGCATCGCGACCGGCAAGGATCGCATCGACCATGCGGTCCTGTCCCGGGCGAAACGAGGTGTAGCCAAAATAGGCGCCGAGCGTGTCGAGCGCCATCTGCTGCATGCTATCGGTCATGGTTTCCTAACGTCCAAGTCATCTGCCGCCGATTATACGCCGCCACGCGGACCGGTGCCGCACGGCTGTCGGCCACGGGCAACGCAATCCAAAAGGAACGAGCGTGGGATTTTTGGACACTTTCCCAACGGCTAATCTCTTGACAAGCGCGCAAACGTCGCTGGTTGAGCATAAGTCAGCGAAAACGCCCCTAAGCGAGCAAGGTGACGTGAAAGAGGAGGGAAGCGTACTTTGGTACGCGACCGACGATTGAACGTCAGATTGCCGCTTAGGGGCGTTTGCAGCGTCGAGCCGTTACGCGGTTTGGTAAAACCGCGTAACTTACATGACCATAACGTAGCGCGATCCCACGTAGTACTGCTTACCCATCAAAACCGGCTCGTCATCAGGACCGGTAAAGCCGGCACGCAGGTTGAGCAGCGGATCGTGCGGAGCAATGCCCAGCTCGGCCGCCTGCTCGGCGTTAGCTCGAACGGCCTCGACCGTACGGTAGCCAACCGAGACAATCGGCGTTCCGCCAACACGCTCGACCTCGGCAAAAATCGACTTGTCCTCAAGATCGGCCGTCAACAGCTCACGGTAGGCGTCAAACGGCACAAAGATGTTCTCCTCAAAGATGGGCTCGCCGTCGGCCGTACGCACGCGCTTGATATGCAGCAGCAGCGCATCCTTCTGCAGGCCAAAGAACTCCATCTCGTTTTGGCGCGCCGGAACGATCTGGCGATCGATCACGTGCGCACCGGCCTTCATGCCGTTGCCGGCACACAGCGCGGTAAACGTCTGCAGCGTCGAGGCGTGAAACTGGCGGTTGATGTGCGGCGTGGAGACAAAGGTGCCGCGGCCCTGCTGCTTAACCAGGTAACCATCGGAGCACAGCTCCTCGACAGCGCGGCGCACCGTAATACGGCTCACCTCGTACTGCTCGGCTAGTTCAAGCTCGGACGGAATACGCTCCTTGGGTGCATAAACACCTTTCTCGATCGCATCCTTGATTTCGTCATAAATCTGCTGGTAAAGCGGTGCATTTTTGGGCGCAGGCATATCTGATCACTCTTATCAAAATAGCTAAATTTCTAATACGTATATAACGTCTAGTTTCATGTTACCTCATATTGATAAAACGATACACCCTCCCTACCAAAAAGCGACAGCTTCATTTTGGTAGGTTTTATCTGGGCAAACGAGAGCCCTCGAAAGCAACGGGGCTTTCGGGGGGGCTCGCTCGGATGGGTTGCGCAGGACCGGCAAAATGCCAATACCCTACTTGCCGTCGTCCTGCTGCAGGCTGTCCTGTTCGCTGAGGCGCGCCTGCCTGCTGGCCATGCGTGCGGGCTTGTCGGGATCGGGAACGGCCGTGGGCATGGGCTCGTCGACATGACCGCCCCACCAGCCGCCCACAAAGTTGAGCGTGTGGAACACGTTGATCACGGCGCCGGGATCAACGTCGCACACCAACTTGATAATGTCCTGGCTCTCGTAGGTCGAAACAACGGTGTTCAGTAGGTACATCTTTTCGCGGCTGTATCCGCCGACGACCTCGGCGCAGCTAATGCCGTGCTGAAAATGGTTTACGTAGGCAGTCATGACCTCGTCTGCCTTGCGCGTCGTAATCTGCAGCGTCACGCGATCGTAGCGACGATAGAAACTGTCGATGGTCTTGGTCGAAATAAACTGGAACACGATGGAATACGCCGCCTTGTCCCAGCCAAAAATAAAGCCAAAGATCGCCAGGATAAAGCAGTTGAAACCAAAGATGACGCCCCAGATGGTCTTGCCCGTGTGGTTGGAAACCCACAGCGCGATAAAGTCGGTGCCGCCGGTGGATGCGCCGGATTTAAGTGCGATGGCAGCGCCCAGACCCGAGACCACGCCGCCAAAAATGATGAGCATGATCTTGTCGCCCAAAAATGGAGCGAAGTGAAAGACGTTGAGGAACAGCGATGAGAGCACGACCTGCATCATCGAGAAGATGACGAAGCGCTTGCTGATGCCGCTCCAGCATAGGAGCGCCACGGGGATGTTGAGCGCGAGCATACCGAGCGAGATGTCGATGTGAACGCCGCCCAGCGAGGTAACGCGATCGAGCAGGACCGCAACGCCGGTGAGGCCGCTCGGAAGCAAGTCGGCGGGCTGAATGAACGCCTGGATCAGGAATGTCTGGAGAACGGCGGAAATCGTGACCGCCACGGCAGTAATAGCGCGGCGGACGATGGTGAGGCGGCCGAGTACGAGCACGCGGTCCGTGAGCTGATCGATGGCGTTCGCCACGCAGGCTCCTTTCGAAGGCAGATGTAGTTGTGGGGTATGTCCGCGATTGTAGCATGGAGCGTGCGGGGGCGCTTCAATTCACCCTCTCTCGACAACCAAAGCGGGACCAGCAACCCCACGACCAAAGGCCCAAATTACAAGTGAGTAGACTTTACGCGACCTGCAGAGCACACCCAAAACCGCCACCCCTGTGACCTGCGGTTTTACTAGAGCAGATGCGCTTTGTGCTCGTCTTGCACCAAAAAGTCTACTCACTTAGTCCGAATCGAAGCCAAACGGATCCAAATAGATGACAAATTAAGCCAATCCGCAGCAAAAGACGCGTGAATCAGTGCTTCTCGCGGCGGATTGACGCTACAAAGCGGCCAAAATGTCGGTCAGATTATCGATAACGGCATCGGCTCGCGATTGATCGAGGTTGACACCCTCGTGCGGACGCAGCGCCAGGACGCGGGCGCCGGAGCGCTTACCGGCCTCGATGCCCAAAGGCGAATCCTCGATAACCAGGCACTCGGCAGGCTCCACCCCCAGCGCCTCCATGGCACGCAGGTAGATCTCGGGGTCGGGCTTAAACGCACTGCACTCGTGACCGCTGATGGTGTAGTCCAGCACGTCGGCGATACCGGCAATCTCCACCAGCTCGTCGATCAACTCGCGATAGGACGAGCTCGCGATGGCACACTTCACGCCACGCTCATGCAGCTCACGCATCACCGGCTCCGTCTGCTCGTTGAGCAGCTCGGCATACGGAACGGGGTGGTCCGGGCTGTAGACCTGCTTGTACTCCACGCGTAGGCGCTCGCGCAGCTCAACATCGTCGGGCACCAGCGCCTCCCAAATGGCCGGCTCGTTAGACCCCGAAAGATCGGGAATCTCGTCAAAGTGGAACCCCTTCTCTTCCATAAACGCCACGCGGCGGCGGTTGTAGAACCACTCGGTATCGACCAGCACTCCGTCCATGTCAAACAGCACTGCCTTGATCATATGCATCTCCTCCCACCTGCCAAAAAGGGACAGGTTTATTTTGGTAGGTTTTATCTGGGGCTTTATGACGCGACAGACACGCCCCCAAAGCAAAAAGGGGACGGGGCGCAAACCCCATCCCCTCTCAATCAACCCGTAAGGTCTACTTACTTGTGATTAGTAGGAAAGCTTCCACATGTAGCGACGCATGGTCAGCGGGTGCTGACGGGCCTCGGCGATCTGGTTGCCGTACTCGCGCATAACGGCGAGGTGCAGCAGCGGGTTGAAGTAGGTGACGACGCTCGCGGGCACGGCGTCAGCCAGGCCGTAGTCCTTGGAGTCGATCAGAGCGACCTTGGCGCCCATGCGCTCAAGGAAGGTGAGGGCGCGGGCGTCCATCGGACGGGTAGCGCCATCGGACATGAAGAAGACGTAAGGCTTACCCTCGGTGGAAACCTCGAACGGGCCGTGGAAGTACTCGCCGGTGTTGTAGGCGGCGGCGTCGATCCACTGCATCTCGGTGAACAGGAAGGCGGCGTGAGAGTAAGCCATCTTCTCGGAGGCACCAGAGGCCATGAAGTAAATCATCTTGTCGTCCTTGAAGTCCTCAGCGAACTTCTTGGCGAGCTTCTTGCAGTGCTGAGCGGCGTTCTCGCAGAGATCGAAGACGTTGGTGAGGCCGGTGATCATGTCCTCGTAGTGGTCATAGCCCTCGGTCTGTTGAAGGATCTCGAGAGCAAGAGCGATGGCGTAGCCGGGCTTCTCGCACTTGGCAGCGTAGTTGGCGTGGAAGCCGTGGACGATGACGTGGTCGGCGTCGACGGTCAGAGCGGAGCCAGCCTTGTTGGTGAGGGAGACGACCGGGCAGTTGTGCTTCTTGGCGGTCTTGTTGGCCTCGACGGTCTCGGGCGTGGAGCCACCGAGGGAGCAGGTGATCACGAAGGTGTGCTCGTTGACCCAGGAGGGCGTGTCGTAGTTGAACTCGTTAGCGGTGAAGATCTGAACGTTCAGCTTGTCCGTGTTGTTGGCCAGGAAGTACTTGGCGGGGTACAGGTCGGACATGGAAGCACCGCAGCCGACGAAGGCGACGCTGTGGATCTCGTGGTTGGACAGGACGTCAGCGACGATCTGCTTAGGGAGGTTAAGGTCGATCTCGTACATCTGACACATTCCTTTCGATTTTTGCGGCGCCACATTGCCGGGCGCACGCAGGGTTACCGTGATTTGGACCGAGTCGCCGGCCCGTTGAGGATGTGACAAAGGGACTGCCCTTTGTCACGTATAGGGATGGAAGCCTGCCTGGGGTATGGGATGCCAGGCAGGCTCCCCGGGGAAAGCGGTTAGACGCTTGGTCGCGACTAGGCCAGGATGCCGGCCGCGGAGAGGGCGATGCCGCCCACGATGGCGATCACGAGAAGCCAACCGGTGTTGACGTTCTTCTTGATGAGCCAGTACATAAGGCCGGTGAGGCCGAGGGAGATCATCTGAGGCATCATGCCGTCCAGGATGTCCTGGATAACGACGGTGCCCTCAGCGAACTGCAGCGGGGTGGTGGCGCCGATCAGCGTAGCGATCATGCCGCCCACGGACATAAGACCCACGATGCCGCAGACATACATGAGCTTCTCCATGAGGTCGCCGCCCTGAAGCTTGCTCAGGTACTCGTGACCGCCCTGATAGCCCATCTTGGCTGCGAACCAAGTGATCAGCACGGAGGGCACGATGGAAATGAGCATGGCCAGGATCGGGCCCATGATGGAGCCCTGCTGAGCCAGCTGAACGCCCAGGCCAAAGGCGATAACGCGGATGGTGCCCTGGAAGAAGGAGTCACCGATGCCGGAAAGCGGACCCATAAGGGAGGTCTTGACCGCGTTGATCGAATCGGGATCGAAGTTCTCGGGATCCTTGGCGTACTCCTCCTCCATGGAGGCGGCGAGGCCCAGGATGAAAGCGCTCGTCTGCGGGGTGCAGTTGTAGAACGCCATGTGACGGTGGTAAGCCTCTTTCTTAGCAGCGAGCTGCTTGGGGTCGGACTCATCCGGATAGAGGCGATCGAGCGTGGGAACCATGCCGTAGAGGAAGCCCATGTTCATCTGACGCTCGTAGTTCCAAGAGGCCTGGATGGCCCAGGAGCGCCAGAAGAACTGGCTGACCTTCTTGTTCAGGGACACGTCCTTGGTTGCGGTTGCCATAGTGTGTTCCTCCTTAGTCTTCGTCGTCTTCGAGCGGATCGTAGTCGGAATCGACACCGGCGACTGCATGGGAACCGTTGAACTTGAAGCCCATGAAGACGACAGCCAGGCACACACCGATCAGAGCGACCGCGATGACGGACAGGTTGAGGTAAGCGGCGAGCAGGAAACCGATGAACAGGAACGGAGTCATACCCTTCTTGATCATCATGGTGAGCAGCAGGGCCAAGCCGTAGGCGGTCATGATCTTGGTCGAAACGTTAAGACCAGTGGACAGCCACTCGGGAACCATGTTGACGATGGCCTGAACCAGGTCGGTGCCAACAAAGACGGCGAGGAAGATCGGCAGGAAGTACATGACGGCGTACAGACCGGAGCCGGCGCAGATGTGCATGCGGTAGGCGGTCTTGAACTTTCCGTTATCGATCGCGCTATCTGCCACATGGGTGAGGGCGGCGATGATGGAACGGAACACGATGCCGAGGAGCTGACCCAGGACGGCGACCGGGATGGCGATCGTCATGGCGGTCTCGGCGGAAGCATCGGTCAGGCACGCAAAGGCAGCGGCCACGATGCCGCCCAGGACCATATCGGGCGGAACGGCAGCGCCGACCTGCACCAGGCCCATGGACACGAGCTCGACGGCGGCACCGACGGCAAGGCCGGTGGGCACATCGCCCAGCAGCAGACCGACGAGCGTAGCGCCAACGAGGGGCTGCTCGAAGTTAAGACGACCGAGCAGGCGGGAGTCCCACATGCAGAACACGCCGACGAGGCCGACGAGCACCGCACTGATGAACGTATTCATACCCTTCTCCTTTCAGTCAGGCAAAAGCCTGGTTGATTACAGCTTGGCGTCGATGTCGACGCTCTGATACGTAGGGGTCTGCTGGACATAGAGCTTGATGCCCATGTCGAGCAGCTGGTTGACGTCGGCCTTCTGGGTGGCGTCGAGGAAGACGGAGCTGTCCTTGCCGCCGACCTGATCGGCACCGTCGTGGTTGGCGGTGGCGCCCAGGTTGATGGCGTCGAGCTTGTAGCCCTGGCAGAACTGCAGCATCTCGGCCGTGTTGCCAAAGACGAACATGACGCGCTCGCCGAGGGTGTTGAGCTTGTCCATCTTGGCGAGGGCACGCTCGACGGTGAAGACGTTCAGGCGCACGCCCTGGGGCTTGGCCAGCTTAAGAGCGCCCTTCTTGATGTCATCGTTGGCGGCAGCGTTGTCGACGACGATGATGCGCTCGGCCTGAACCTTGGTGGTCCAGGTAAAGACGACCTGGCCGTGCAGCAGACGGTAATCAAGACGTACGAGGACGATCTTGGCGGGACCGGAGCTGTGACGGGACGCCTTGGCCTTCTTGGCGGGAGCCGCGGCAGCCTCGACCGGTGCGTTGGGGTTGGTCAGACCGGTGCGGGCCTCGTTGATGAGGGCTGCGAGCTCGGCACCCTTGACGGGGACGGGGCTCATAGCGAGCGTGAGCGCCAGCGGGATGTTGAAACCGCTGACAACCGTGAACTTCGTGCCGTTCTTGGAAAGCTCGACCATGCTGTTGTTGACCGAGCTGCCGAGCATATCGGTCAGCACATAGACGGTGTCGTCCGCGTTGAACGTGGCGATCATGGCGTCCACCTTATTGGTGATGGGCTCCTTGTCGTCACGAGCAAGCGACACGACGTGGACGTTCGACACGTCGCCGAGAACCATCTCGAGCGTGTCTTTGGCGCCTGCGGCCAGGCCGCCATGAGATGCGAGAATGATCTGATTCATCTTGCCTCCTCCTTTTCGTTATGGTCATTATAACGTCTTATACGTTGCTTATATTACTAATTAGTATAAAGACCGTTCGCGGGTGAAAATCGACCGTTGACGGGTTTAACGTACTTGAAACGTTGGGCTGGGTAGGCCGGCGCTAGCTGGATAACCCCAGGTCAGACCCTGCGCGCAATCCCCTATCGCACGAAGTACCAGGGGCTTTCCTGCACGGTGGGCTCCAGCGCGATGCCGGTGCGTTCCTTAAACAGATCCATGTCCTGCGATTTCTCCGTCCACCACGCATTGGGCTTAAAGGTCATGCTCTCAACGACATGACCGACAAACACACTGTTGCGCAGCCTGGAGAAGTCGGTGTTCATAATCAGGATGGACGCGAGCACCAGCACAATGCCCAGGACCTTGATCGCGCCGGCGGGCTCGGCATAGACACCAATGCCCACCAGTACGGTGACGACCGTCTCGAATGACATTACGACGGGAACTTTCGACGTCTCGAGCCCCATGGACAGACCCTGCATATATAAGATGTAGGCCACGGCTGTGGGGATGAGTCCAAAGCCAAGGAACAACAGCAGCAGCTGTGGCGACATTGCCGCGGTGACATCCGGCCACGGAGCCGCGATAGCTGCCATAACCGCACCGCCAAAAACAAAGCCCCAAAACGTGACAGCCAGCGGGTGGACCGTCTTGGTTGCTATTCGGCTAAACACCGCGAGCGACGCACCACAAAGGCCTGCAATCACGCCCGACGTGACGCCCCAAACCGAAAAATGAAAACCGGAAAGGTCGCCATTGGTCACCGCAAGCACGCAGCCAACGATGTTAAAGACAATGGCAACGAGCTTGTTAGGGGTCACGTCCTCGCGATAAAGCACGCGGCCGAGCGCGACGCCAAACACCGGCGAGGTGTAGAGCAGCACCGAGGCCGTGGACATGCCCACCTCGCCCATGCACTCGTAATAGCAGGTGTTAGCGGCGGCCAAACCGACGATACCGACAAGTGCGCAGGGAACAAGCTCTTTAGGGCTTGCCTTGAACAGGGCCAGCGGACCCTGAGCCACGGTAGACCCCTCACCCGGACGGCAGCCCATAAACATCAGAACCGGCGCCAAGATAAGCGCTCCGACCAACAAGCGAAAGGCCGCCATGCTCTGGGACGAAACGCCCATGGCCGCAATGCCGTTTACAAAGATTCCGATGCTGCCCCACATAAGCGCGGCGATCAGCACCAGCACATAGCCCAGATTGCTTTTCTTCAACGCAGCCTCCTCGGTATTGTTTCCAATATGTTTCACACTACGTTATAGTCGTTATATACATTTTTCAAGACACAAATCGGCGAGCGGAAAAATCTGCTCTACCGCTACAACCCATTGGTGCAAAGGGGTCAGGTTCATATGCGCCAACTTGGTGCAAAGTAACCTGTCCCCAATGACTAGGACTGTCCCCAAGTGCCGAACGTCTCCAAGTGCCGCATCTGGGCCAAGGCGACGCCGATGCTTTGGCAACGCCAGCGAAAACCCACCTGAGCGAGCAAGGTGCCTTGAAGCGAAGCGGCATTGACCTTCTGGTCATGCCGCTGAAGCTGAAAGGCAGATTGCCGCTCAGGTGGGTTTGCAGCGTCGATCCGTTACGCGGTTTGGTAAAACCGCGTAACTAATACTCAAGCTTCCACATGTAGCGGCGCGTCATGTAGTCCTTGTGGGTGACGGCAGAGAGCGCACGCATGTACACGTTGTTGAGGATCGGGGCAAAGATCAGGTGGTTGAAGTACTCGCTCACGCTGTCCTTGATGTCGTTGAGGCCGAGCTCCTTGGCGTCGAGCTGATAGACGCGCTCGCCACCGTACTGGTTGACGAAGCGGATGCCGCGCTCGTCGTTGCAGCGGCTGCGGCCGACGCTGATGAGCTGGAACAGCGAGGTGCGCTTGTCCAGGATCTCGTAGGGGCCGTGGAAGAAGTCGCAGGTGTTGATGGTGCAGGAGTCGATCTGCAGCATCTCCTGCACGTTGCAGATGCTAAAGACGTAGGCGGCACCAAAGAGCGGACCCTGAGCCATCACGTTGATGCAGGGCTTGTCGGCGTTTTGCTCGGCCCACTTGGCGGCGAGCGGACGGGTGTACTCGACGGCCTTGCGATAGATGGGGTCAACCAGGTCGAAGGCGGCCATAGCGGTCTCATACTCGGCATAGCCCTCGGTCTGCTGCGTAAGCTCCATGGCGATCATGGTCACGACGGCGGAGTTGGTACGGCCCATGCAAGACTCGTCGACGGCCAGGCTGTCATACTGAATCTTGTAGTCGCAGACCTCGGTGAGGCCGGACTCGTCGACATAGATGGCGATGGTGCTGGCGCCGTGGTCCTTGGCGACCTGGGCGGCGACGATGGTCTCCTTGGTGCCGCGCATGGACACGACGACGGCCAGGGTGTTCTCGTTGACATAGGCGGGCGTGGCGTGCACGAACTCGTTGCTGGTGTAGCTGGAGCTCACGACCTGCGTGGCCTCGTGCTCCATAAAGTACTGGGCAGGATAGTTGCCGCCGTTGGATCCGCCGGCGCCAATCCACACGACGCGCTTGATGCCGCCCTTGTCTACCTTGTCGGCCAAAACCTGGGAGACGACGTCCTTAACCTGTTCCTGAGTAGTCATCGTGCATCAGCCTTTCTTCTCGTTTGATGCTCTCGATGGCATACAAGTTACATATATGTTTTGGTTATGTCGACTAGTTGTATGCTATATTTGTCTTAGAAATTTTGCTGGTAAGGTTTTCGGTAGCTCGATACCAGCGGTTTTATTGTTGTGTTGAATACATGCTTGCTTAGATAAGCATACAAGTTAGATATAGGCTGATCGCATGAACGCTTCATCTAAAAAGAAACTGAGCCAATACGAGCGCTTGGCGGGCATGCTGCGTGACCGCATCGCCGCCGGCGTCTACGCGCGCGAAGACAAGCTGCCGTCCGAGATGGAACTCATGGACGAATCGGGGCTGTCGCGCAGCACCGTACGCCACGCCCTTAAGGTACTCGTTGATGAGGGCCTGGTACGCACCGAGCGCGGGCGTGGCGCCTTTGTGGCCGACACGCCCGCGCTCCACGAGAACAACCTGGTGTTTTCGAGCTATACCAAGCAGGTCGAAGGCCAGGGCATGAAGCCCACCACGCGCACGGTGGACTCGGGCTTTACCAAGGCGGGCGGCAGCATAGCTAAGTTCTTTGATGCCGCCGTGGGCAGCAAGCTCGTCAAACTTGTCCGTCTGCGTTATCTGGACGATGCGCCACTGTGTCTGGAGACCACCTATCTACCACCGAGCTTTGAGGCACTCATCGATCGTGATATCAACGGTTCGCTCTACGCCACGCTGCGTCAAGAATTCCATCGCGCGCCGGCACAGGGGCACAAGACCTTTGAGGTGTGCTATGCCTCGCAAAACGAGGCGTTTTTGCTCAACGTTGAGCGCGGGCAGGCGCTGATTCTGATCACCGACTACGTCTACGACACCGACGGCCGCCCGCTCCACGTCTCCAAGCGCATCCAACGCACCGACCGCGCCAAATACACCGAGCCCATCGGCTAACCTGCCAAAATAAACCTGTCCCTACATGGCAGGTTTGGGGAGGTCGGGGAACCAGGTTGGCTTAGGTTGGTTGGGCGTGCGCTCGGCTAGGACCAACTCCATCCAGCACATGTCGTACCAGCGGCCGAACTTTTGGGCGCAGCGGTCAAAGGCACCCACCAGGCGGTAGCCCATATGGGCATGGAAATCCTGACTGTTGTGCGTCAGATACTCGTCGTCCTTGTCGTGCGGCACGGCGATGAGCGCGCACATACTGGTGATGCCCATCGCGATCAGGCATTGCTTGAGCGCATCGTGCAGCTTGCGGCCCAGCCCGCCGTGGCGCACATCGCGCGCCAGATAAATCGACGTCTCGACCGACCAGTCGTATGCTTCGCGGCTGTTGAGCGGACTCACATAGGCATAGCCTACCGGACGCCCGTCCAGCTCCATCACCAAATACGGGTAGCGCTTGAGCGTACGCTCGATGCGCCCGGCGAACTCCTCAACGCTCGGCACCTCGTATTCGCAGGTAATCGCCGTCTGGCGCACATACGGCTCATAGATGGCAAGCAACGCCGGCGCGTCTTCGGGCGTCGCCAGGCGAATCGTCGGCTCGGACATCTCGGTCATACAACCCTTCTCCCCCAAAAGCAAAGGCCACCCTGCGCCAAACCCGGCGCAAGGCGGCCCCTCGTCATTACATCAGGCTACAGGACAGCCGCCAGCGCGTCGATGTCCTCCTGCGTCGTGGCCCAGCTGGTGCAAAAGCGCACCACCGTATGAGTATCGTCGTACTTTTCCCAGTACTCGATCGCCGCATGCTCGCGAATGCGGGCCATATCCTCGTTGGGCAGAATCACGAACTGCTGGTTCGTGGGCGTCTCCAAGAAGAACTGGTAGCCGCGCTCGTGCAGCACACGACGCAGCGCCCGAGCGGTCTCAATCGCCTGGCGACCAATCTCAAAATACAGGCCATCGGTAAAGAGCGCCTCAAACTGGACGCCCGTCAGGCGGCCCTTGGCCAACAGCGCGCCGTGCTGCTTAATGCGCGGAATAGGATGCGCCGGGGCGTGCATGCCACAGAACACCACAGCCTCGCCGCAAAGCGCACCACACTTGGTGCCGCCGATGTAGAACACGTCACACAGCTGCGCCAGCTCGGGCAGGGTAATGTCGCACTCATCGGCCGCCAGCGCATAGGCCAGGCGGGCGCCATCCACAAACAGCGGAATCTCGCGCTTCTGGCACACTGCGTGAATCGCCGCGAGCTCGGCCTTGGAGTACAGCGTGCCGTACTCGGTCGATAGGCTCACGTACACGGCACCCGGAAACACCGTGTGCTCGTAGCTCTCGTTTTCGTAGAACACCTGGATATAGTTCTCGAGGTCCTCGGCGTGCATCTTGCCCTCGTAGCCGGGGATGGTGAGCACCTTGTGGCCGCCAAACTCGATGGCGCCCGCCTCGTGGCAAGCGACGTGGCCAGTCTCGGCAGCAACGACGCCCTCGTACGGCGCAAGCAGCATGTCGATCACCGTCGCGTTAGCCTGCGTGCCGCCCACCAGGAAAAACACGTCGGCGTCAGGCGCCTGGCAGGCCTCGCGAATAAGTTGCTTGGCACGCTCGGTATGCGCATCGGTACCGTAGCCGGGCTGCGGCTCCATATTGGTGTCGACGAGCGCCTGCAGCACTGCCGGGTGTGCGCCGTGGGAATAATCGTTGTTGAACGCGAGCATGGCAATCCTCTCTTACCGGGTATCGGCCAGATGATTCAAACGGAGCTATTGTACGCCGTTGGGATAGGCAATGCGCGCGGCGAGACACTCAAGCGCCAGCACCAGGGCAAAGCCGCAGCTCACGTCGCTCAAAAAGTGTGCGCCGATCACGATGCGGCCAAACGCGACGAGCGCCGCGACCACAACCGCCGCCCAAAAGACCACGCGACGGCGCGACGGTTTTTCCTTAAAGGCCGCCGCGGGAAGCCCGGCGAGCATAAGGCCGATCGCCGCGTGCGCCGTATGTCCGCTCGCAAACGACTTGAAGCCGTCCTTGATCACGCCGGCGGCAATAAAGGCCCACTTGTCGGGGTTACCGATCACCCACCACGGCTGAAAATCGAGCCCCGGCGTCACCTCGATCACGCGCATGCGCGGGCGCGACCACAGCGGCTTGACGATCACGTTGAGGATAATGGCTTGAGCGGCCCACACGGCAAGTACCATCAACGCCCAGCGCGTGAGCTCGTCAGGCTCGGTCGCGCGCGTGAGGCGATAGACGATAAGGTTGGCAGCGATGACCAGCACAAACGTCAGCACCAGCTGAACGGCAATGAGTTTGCCGCCAACCTTCAGGGACGAGACGATCTCGTAGCCGGCCAGGCCAACGTTGACGAGGATGCCGAGCACGGCGAGCCATTTGCTCCCCCCGGAGTCGGGACGCACCGCGCGCACGAGCATAACGCCTGCGACGCTTGCCGTCAGCTCGAACGGCAGCTCGCCGGCGGCCTCGATAAAGCGGCCGTACATGCTGCCGATGTTGAACAGCGCGCTCGAGATCTGGTAATCGAAGAAGCTGCCCACGCCCAGACAAAGGCACAGGACAACCGCGATCATGGCGACATCTTTCTTATAGATGTATCCGAACATGCTTTCCTTTCGGTCGGGCGAAGGGTCGACCCGCAACGTGGTGGGGCAAAGATAGCTTTGTCCCATAAATACCCTTACAGGTTGAGCATAAGTGAGCGAAAACGTTCCATTTGTGGCAAGGTGGCCCGAAGGAGGAGGGAAGCGTACTTGCGTACGCGACCGACGAGTGAGGGTCAGATTGCCCAAATGGGGTGTTTGCAGCGTCGACTCGCTAGTCATCATCACTAGCGCCCAGCTGTTGCAGCAGCATGAGCGCCGCGGCCACCGGGCCGGTGCCGTCGTTGGCGTCGAGACCGCGACCCAGGCCGCTGCCCGCACCGGCGCCTGCCTTGTAGGGTACCGACAGCTTGCGGCTCTTGGGGAAGTTCACCGCGCCATAGCGGGTCTTAAGCTCAAAAGCCACCTTCTTGGGCACGTCGACGCCCAAAAACGTGATGCGACCGCCACTGAGCGTGACGCTCTCGAGCCCCAGGCGCTCGCCGCGAATGCGGATTCGTGCGCGATTGAACAGGTTGAGTCCCGCCAGCGGCAGCTCGCCATGCGCAGCCTCGGTCTCCTCCTGCACCTCATCGATGCTCTCCAGGTCCTCGGCCGCTGCAAGCTTACGGTACACGAGCACGCGCTGATCCACCGCCGGCAGGTACTCCTCGGACAAGAAGTAGTCGGCCGGCAGGTTAATACCCACGCTCGCCGCCTCCACGCCGGCATCGTCATCGCCGCGCGCCTCGGCCACGGCCTGTCCCAGCATCTGCGTAAACAGGTCAAAGCCCACGCTCGACAGGTTGCCGTGCTGCTCGGCGCCCATAAGCGAGCCGGCACCACGGATCTCCAGGTCGCGCATGGCGATGCGCATGCCGCTGCCCAGGTCCTGGAACTCGGAAAGTGCGGTCAGGCGCGCCGTCGCCTCCTCGGTGAGAGGCAGCTCGCCCGGGAACATAAAGTACGCGTAGGCCTGCGTGGCAGAGCGACCCACACGGCCCTTGAGCTGGTAGAGCTGCGCCAGACCCAGGCGCTGCGAATCCTCGATGATCAGCGTGTTGGCGGTCGCGTTGTCGATGCCGCTCTCCACGATGGTCGTGGCGATGAGCACGTCGATCTTTTTGGTCGCAAACTCGATCATCACGTCCTCGACCTCGCGCGGGCTCATCTTGCCGTGCGCCACGCCCACGCGCGCCTCGGGCGCGGCCTCG
>OBVZ01000366.1_pt1 | contig 26663 bp, 20 predicted proteins | sample 1476241 | NCBI WGS metagenome assembly OBVZ01 (sample SAMEA2580034, study PRJEB22360) | human gut metagenome | reverse complement strand
CGCGCAGGGAGACGTTGTCCGGCAGCTTGTAGACCACGGTGGCCGGAGCGGTGAACCGCTCGGCCAGACCGCCGTTACGGGTGACGCCGACGGCGCTCAGGTGATCGCACAGCTCAGGACGCTGGGTCAGGCAGTACTCGCACTGGCCGCAGTAGATGTTCGGATCGACGGCAACACGGTCGCCGACCTTGACGTTGGTGACCTCGGAGCCGATGGCTGCGACGACACCGGAGTTCTCATGGCCGAGGATGATTGGCGGAACGGCCGGAGCGGAGCCCGGACGGCCGGCGTACAGGTCATGGTCGGTGCCGCAGACACCTGCGTAAGCGGTGTTGATCAGCACCTCGTTCGGCTGAATCTCAGGAGTGTCCAGTTCCTGGATCTCGAACTGCTTGATGCCAGTCAGAACCAAAGCCTTCATGATTGTTCCTTCCTCACTGAAAGATTTTGTTTTTGCTTCCCGCAGACCCCCTGCGCGATATCTCACACTATACGCTTTTCCAAAAAGTTTTGCAAATTGCTTTTTGTAAAGTTCTTTACAAAGCGTGTCGCGCTTATTTCCAAGGCTTCCGCATCATCGAGACGGCGACAAGAGACAACAATCGCCCATAAAAATCAAAAAGAAATCACATCGAAAACACAACGTCGCGCAACGACCCTCGCTCGAACAATCGACGTATTCCGGCGTTTACAATGGAGACATGAAGAATCCACCCCTGCACCGATACGCAACCCGCCCCGGACTCTACTTCACCGATGACGGTGGTGCGGACGCCGTCGTCCGTTCCGAGACCGCCGATCAAGTGTGGTTCTGCGTGCTCGAACCACTCAACCAGCCCAGCGCCTTCTACGCCGATGCCGTACGCCTGTTCAACGAGCCTGACGTGTCGTTCATCGAGCAGGCGAAAACACAACGCATCTGCACCAGACGCATCCCCTCGCTGAACCTGCGAGAAACCCTGTTCCATATGGATGGACCGAATTACGGACTATGGTATGTGCACCTTCCCAAAGCTTGGGACGGCATGCAATACGGATACCGCGTCAACGGCCCATGGGATCCAAACCATGGCGTGAGCTTCAATCCATACAAACTGCTGCTCGACCCATACGCCAAAGGCATCGAAGGCAAGATGGAACTCGACCCGGGCGCCTTCGCCTACGAATGCGAGATCAAAAACGGCAAGGTCGCCGGTTCGCCGTTCGGACCGATGAGCACCGTGGACTCTCTGGGACACATGCCTGTTTCCGTGGCCATTGACGACCGCGACATCAACAAGCATATGGGAGAACCATCCCACCCGCATGTGCCATGGAGCAAAACCGTCATCTACGAACTGCACGTCAAAGGATTCACCGCGAACGCCCCATGGCTTCCTCCGGAATTGCGCGGCACCTATGCCGGCCTCGCCCATCCGGCCACGCTCTCCTATCTGCAGGACCTCGGCGTGACATCCATCGAACTGCTGCCCATCCAAGCCAAGCAATCCGAACTGTTCCTGCAGGAACGCAATCGCACGAATTACTGGGGCTATTCCACGCTCGGCTACTTCGCCCCCGAAGCCTCGTACGCCACCAAGCAGGCGCAGGAAGCGGGAGCGGGCGCCGTGCGGCAGGAGGTCATCGACATGGTGCGGGCCATGCATGAGGCCGGTTTCGAGGTCATCATGGACGTGGTGTACAACCACACCTGCGAATCCGGTCCGGAAGGCCCGACCATCTGCTGGCGTGGACTCGACAACCTCGCCTATTACCGACGGACCAAAGACAAGGTCAGTCGCCTGTACGACACGACGGGATGCGGCAATTCGCTTGACTTCACCAACACGCACGTCACCACCTTCGCCGTGGATTCGCTTCGCTACTGGGCCAAGCGAATCGGCATCGACGGCTTCCGCTTCGACCTTGCGGCGACGCTGGCGCGTCTTGACGGCGAATTCACGCGATACCACCCGTTCCTGTACGCGTTGCGCTCCGATCTGCTGCTCGGCAACCTCAAGATGATCATGGAACCGTGGGATTGCGGCCCGAACGGCTGGAGAACGGGACAATTCGGCATCCCCTTCGCGGAATGGAACGACCGCTTCCGCGATTGCACACGCACCTTCTGGCTGACCGATGTGGAACGTGCACGTGGTGGTGAAACCGGCGACATGACCATGCAGTCCATGGCCACGCGCCTATGCGGCTCAGCCGATCTGTTCGCCACCGACCCCGGACGCGGATCGACCGCATCCGTGAACTACGTGGCATGCCACGACGGCTTCACCACCGCCGATCTGACCCAGTATCGGCATAAGCACAACGAAGCCAACGGAGAGAACAACCGGGACGGCAGCGACAACAACCATTCCGTCAATTTCGGACATGAAGGCCCGTGCAGTGATCCGATCATCACACAGCAACGAGAACGGGCCATCATGAACATGCTGGGCACGCTGCTGCTCTCCCTGGGCACGCCGATGCTGCTTGCCGGCGACGAATTCGGCAACTCGCAGAACGGCAACAACAACGCCTACACGCAGGACAATGAGACCACATGGCTGGATTGGGATTGGCTGTACAGCACCGAGCAGACCGCGGAGCTCAAGCTGTTCAACCTCACTTCCCGGCTGATAGCGCTGAGAAAAGCCCGGGACCTCTACAACCATGAGGATTTCTTCACCCGACTGAGCAAAATCGGACTGTTGAAGAAATCCGACCGCGTGCACTGGTTCCTGCCGAACGGAAAGACGCCGCATGATGCGGATTGGACGAATCCCTCGGTCCGATCGTTCGCCATGCAGCTGCTCTCCCCCGACGAGCCAAGCCTGCTCATTCTGGTCAATGGGTCCGACGAGAACGTCAGATTCCATCTGCCCAACGACATCGAATGGGAAATGATCTGGTCCTCGGCGGAAATCGCCGGCGAATATCCCGGACAGGGCACGCAGATCGAGAAGCTGGCCGAGTTCGATGAGGAAGCGGAGGACAAACCTGCCGGGCGATTCCGCAACCATCTGCAGCGTCTCAATACCATGTATTGGCAGATGGATGAGAATGCCGACAGTCTGAACTCCGCGGACGACGGGTTGTCCGAGGACGATCCGACCCTGTGGACGCTGCCGGCTCTGAGCATCAGCGCGATGAAGCAGATTTCGACGGATTGACGCGCAGCGGACGGCGCAACGAATCGGCGCATACATCAATACGCAAACGGCCCATCCGAAACGTCCGGTAACGGGTGGGCCGCGAATGAGGGAGATGCGGATGCTTCATCTGCAACGTCTGCCAGATACGTCCAACACATCTAACGAGCCCATTGCGCCCAACGCATCTAACGCTTGCCCACAATAACGAGGAAACCCCTCGGAGACCATAGGTTTCCGAGGGGTTTCGAATAAAGCTTGCTGTAAGCTTTAGCGCTTCGAGAACTGCGGAGCGCGACGTGCCTTGTGCAGACCAGCCTTCTTGCGTTCCACGACGCGGGCGTCGCGGGTCAGGAAGCCAGCCTTCTTCAGGGCGGCGCGGTTCGCATCACGATCGATAGCGTTCAGAGCGCGGGCAACGCCCAGGCGGATTGCGCCAGCCTGGCCGGTGGTGCCGCCACCGTCAACGAGGACGATAGCGTCGAACTTGCCTTCGAGCTTGAGCAGAACGATCGGGGAGTTGACCTCACGCTGCAGCAGCTTGGAGGGGAAGTACTCCTCCAGAGTGCGGCCGTTGATGGTCCACTTGCCGTCACCCGGAACCAGACGGACACGGGCGACAGCCTCCTTGCGGCGACCGGTGCCGTAGCCCGGCTCAATCGCGGAGGTGCCGGTGCCAGCGCCAGCGTTGGTCTCGGTGGTGTAGTTGGTGAGCTCCTCTTCGGTCTCGACAACCTGGGAGTCGTTGGTGTTTTCAGCCATGATTCTTATCTCCTCTCAGGTTTCACTTGGCCTGCTGCGAGACCTGGGCGATCTCGAAGACCTGGGGCTTCTGCGGGGTGTGCGGGTGCTCGGCGCCACGGAAGATACGCAGGCGGTCGAGCTGCACCTTGGCCAGACGATTCTTCGGCAGCATGCCCTTGACAGCGTTCTTGATGATGCGCTCGGGGTTCTTCTCGAGCAGCTCGGCGTAGGAGTCACGACGCAGACCACCAGGACGGCCGGAGTGCGAGTAGAGTTCCTTGCCCATCTTGTTGCCAGTCAGAGCAATCTTGTCGGCATTGATGATGATCACGTGGTTGCCGGAATCGGCGTGCGGAGCGTAGGTCGGCTTGTTCTTGCCACGCAGCAGGGTTGCCGCCTGAGTGGCGAGACGACCGAGCACCACGTCGGTGGCGTCGATGACGTACCAGTCGTGAGTCAGATCAGCTGGCTTCGGAGTGAAAGTTTTCACGATGTACCTTTTCTATATATTGTGTTCCGGACCATCCATCAGCATTACACGCGTTGGTTGGGCGCGGAATAATGCCGTTTTTCAGGTCTCATTATCCGTGGGCTCCCTGAAAGTCCTCGATGGCGAGTGGGAAAAGCGCTTTGAAGGACCCCGTAGGGAAACACAACAGTCTACTAGTATATCGCCTGCCTTGACATTCGGCAACACGAAAAACAAGGGTGTCCGCAGACCGTCGGACCTGTGGACACCCCATGGAATCGCCTATAGAAGATCAGCCACGCATGATGGCGGTGATCTCCTGCAGACGCGGCTCGTCGAAAAGCTTTTCGAGCGGCACCACGTTGCCGTCGCCGTCCGCCAGCGGAATACGCCAATTCGGATACTCGTTATTGGTGCCCGGCTGGTTCTGCGTGCGCTTCTCACCGACCGCGTCGACGATGGAGGCGGCCATGAGCTTGCAGGGCGAACCTTTCAGACCACGGTACAGCGCGTCGACAATCTCGTTTTCGTTGGCGGCTTCGTCATCCAGAGCAGCCTTGTCGAGATAGCCCTCCTCGACCAGCATGTTCAGCATGGCATTGTGCTCGGCGGTTGCGGACTTCTGGAATTCCTCCACCGGACCGGACAGCAGGCCGAGCTGCTCACGCAACTTGACGTGGCCATATTCGAGGTAACCGGCCGCCGGAGGCATGTCATGCGTATTGACGGACGCCAGTGCGTACGGACGCCAATCCTTCGGAGTGCGGAACACACCGTCCATCTGTTCGAACCATTCCACGGCACAACCGAGAATGCCATGTTCGGACAGCGACTTGGACACATAGGCCGGCACGACACCCAGATCCTCGCCGACAACCACGCCACCAGCGCGGGAAGCCTCAAGCGCGAGAATGCCGAGCATGACATCGGAATCGTAATGCACATATGTGCCATCAGTGGCGGGCTTGCCTTCCGGAATCCACCATAGGCGGAACAGACCAAGGATATGATCGATACGCACCGCACCGGCATTGGCGAACATGTCATGCACCATATCCCGGTACACCTTGAATCCGGTCTGTTCGAGGGCGATCGGGTTAAGCGGCGGCTGGCTCCAATCCTGGCCCTGCTGGTTGAACATGTCCGGCGGGGCACCGACCGTGGCGCCCTTGGCGAAGCGTTCCGGATTCCACCACACATCGGATCCTGCCGGATGCACGCCGACGGCCATATCCGCGACGATGCCGATCTTCATACCGGCCTTGCGGGCGGCCTGCTGCGCCGCGTGCAACTGATCGGTGGCGACCCACTCAAGCCAGCGGTAGAACTCAAGGGTGTCCGGGAACTTCTCACGCAACTGCGCGACTTCTTCGGAATCACGGTTGTATTTGCGCACCCAATTATCGGCGTCGTCGGAGGGAGCTCCCCACTTGTCGTAGCACAGGCACCAGGTGGCGTAGGATTCGATCTCGTCTCCGCATTCGGCGAGGTAACGGTCGAATTCGGCCTGGCGAGCCTTGGTTCGGCCGGCCTTGTAGATGACCCACAGCGCATGCTTCTTGACGCGCCACATGGCGTCGCGATCGATCAGCCGCGCGTTGTCATTCAGCGATTCGACCTGCTCGTGCAGCGCATCGACCTCAGCCCTGTCCTCGTGGGACAGCGTGAGATATTCCGGCATGGACTCCGGACGGATGTAGCTGAAATTGATGAAACGGCGGGAAATCGGCAGATACGGCGATGGCGTCAGCGGAGGCACCGGCTCCGCGGCGTGCATCGGGTTGATAAGCATGAAGTCGGAGCCGGTCTTCTTTTTAGCCTCGACCAGCATGGTCTTCAGATCTTCGAAGTCTCCCACGCCCCAGGATCCCTTGGAACGGATGGAGTACAGCTGGCTCATCCACCCCCACAGGGAGCCGTTCTTCATATCATCGAGCAGTTCGATTTTCTCAGGAGCGCTGATAACGGTTGCAGTCTCCGTTTCGCTTCCGACAGTGACCTTGAGGGTGTGATAGCCTTCGGGCAGATCGGCGGGCAGGACGAGATACGACATGAAGAAGAAGCTGCCATTGATCTCATGGGCGATTTTCTCACCGCCCTCATGGGAGATTTTGCCCGTGAATTGCTTGCCGTTTTCCAGCGTGATGGAGGCTTCCGGCACATCGAACATGCCGCCGTGCACCTCCACCTTGCTTTCCTTGCCCACGATATGCAGCACGGTGGGAGCCACCACGCGAGTTTCGCGTTCGGACTTGATGGATGTGATGGACTGGTTGATCGCCTCATCGTTGGAAGCGTCAATACCAAGCGCCTTGAGCACCGCCACTAGAACATCGTCTTCGATTTCGTGGTAATCATGGCTCATACCGACGTAGCTGGTGGCGACACCCACCAGCTTTGCCAGACGAATGAGCGGACGGGCGAGACGCGTTGCGTTTTCGGTCTGTTCTGTCATGGTTCCCAGTCTAGGACCAAAACATGCGCACCACGCGCAGGAATCTCATAAAAATGACAACGTATGCAATTATTTTTCCGCAAGCTGCCGTTGAGCGGCCTTCTGCACGTCGCTTGAAGCGTCCTGCGCCAACTGCTGGAGCATCCGATCGGAAACATTCGGATTCAAGGCGACGGCCCTGCGCACCATGGTCGCAAGCACCACCGGAGCGTCCGGTTCGACCTGCGTTCCCAACGAGCCCAGGAAATCAAGCGTGTCGGAATCCATGGTGGAATCTTCGGCGCCTTCAAGACGCATTTTCCAAGACGTACGTTTGTTGCGCAGCGCGGTGGCACGCACTTCGGGCGACTCATCCTTGGTCAGTCGGCCCACCAGCCAGTTCTTGTCATCGGCGTTTCCCGCAACGGCTTTGCGTACTTCAGGAGACTCGTCGGTGGAAAGCTTGACCAGAATGTTCGGGAACGGCATGGTTTCGGCAAGGAAGACGCGGTCCTCCACCGGCGTATGCGCGTTGCCAGCCACAGCCTCAAGCAATGCGGTGGCACGGGAGAACGCCGCCTGGTCGCTCCGGTCCGGCAGCGGACGTCTGGCGAACTCGCTTAATGCGGTGGAATCAGTGGAATGCCGGAGCCGCTCGTATGTGGCGGTCAACGGCTCGAAATCCACGGTCTCATCGGCGTTCGAGGCGTCGGCCTGCGAATCATTCTCATGCTGCTCGTTCTCATCACTCATATTTTCACCTTACGACACTATATGCATGCGGCTCACAACGTGAACTCATACTTTGACCGGACGGTTGGACGTGCCCACCAGTTGCGGAACGACCGTAGCGTTGAAAGTTTCCACAACTCGGGATTCGAAGACATTCGCCTGTTCCTGCGGAACCACCACAGTCAAGGCGATGCGGTCAGTGTACTGCGCGTCGGTCTGCTCGCCTTCCACCGTTGACAACAGATTCTGGAAGCTGCCCAACTGCGGATAATCAAGAGTTACCTGATATTCGCCGCACGGTACGATTTTCGCCTTGGAAGCAGCCTTGACCGCAATTGACGCACCTGTGGAATACGCACGGATCAGGCCGCCGGAACCAAGCAGGATACCGCCGAAATACCGTGTGACCGCGACCACGCAATCAGTCATTTCGTTTGCCCGCAGCACGTCGAGAATGGGCTTGCCGGCGGTTCCGGACGGCTCGCCATCATCGCTCATGCGTTCCGCAAGACGTCCATCGGATCCACCACACACCGCGGCATAGGCGACATGCCGGGCTTTCGGATGCCGGTCACGGATCGTCTGAACGAAAGCGAGCGCCTCATCCAACGAGCTGATATGACAGGCGTCTCCGATGAATTCCGATTTCTTTTCGACGAAGGCGTCGTGCGCCGGCCGATCGGCGGAATCGAGTATGGTCTGCATGCTGTTCAACCTACCTAACCTCACCGACCGCGCGCATATGCTGATTCCCGGTTATTTTTTCAGACGACGACGTTGAATTCCTCCCCCTTGAAGAAGGCGGCGATGGATTGGACCACCTGCTTGGTCATGCCGATATACGCGCCGTCGGTGCGCCATGCGATGTGCGGGGTGAGCACGATGCCGGGAATCTTGCACAAAGGATCGTCGGCGGCAAGCGGCTCATGATCGAACACGTCCAAGGCCGCCGGAATGTCTCCGCGTTGAAGTCTTGCGAGCAGTGCGCCGGGTTCGATGACTTCGGCGCGGGCGGTGTTGACGAACAGGGTTCCCGGACGCAACGCGTCGAGGTTCTTCGCCGTGATGATGCCACGGGTGGAGTCAAGCAACGGCATATGCACGCTGACCACGTCTGAATTCGAGATCAACTCGTTCATGTCTTCCACCGGAGTGACATTCAGGTTCTCGAACACCTGTGCCGGCACGTGGGAGTTCCACGCGGATACTTTCATGCCGAAAGCGTTGGCGATGCCGGCCACGGTCTGCCCGATGCCGCCGAGTCCGATGATGCCGAGCCTCTTGCCGAACAGTTCGAAACCGTCGGCACCGTCCCAATCGCCTTGCTTGACCTGCATATCAAGCGCTCCGGCGTGCCTGGTCAGTTCCATGAGCAACGCCATGGCGTGCTCGGCGACGGCGTGATCGCCGTAATGCAGCACGTTGCAGACGCGGATGCCGCGTTCCTTGGTTTTCTCAAGATTGATGTAGCTGGCGACGCCGGTGCCTCCGAACGCATAGCACTTGGCGTCGAGCCTGTCGAGGATGGCATCGGCGCAGTGGAATCCGATGACCATGACGGCGTCGGCATCCTTGCAGCGTTCCACGATGGTGTCCTCGTCCAGTGTGAAATCCTCGTACATGCGCACGCGGGCCACGTTTTCGAGCATCGTGAAGTTCTGTTTGAACGGTCCGATCATCGATTCGATGACCACCGGCATGACCACCAGCGGCAAGTCGGTGCGGTCCGGCTGGGTCTCGAAAACTCCATCCATTTCTTTCACCTCACATCACGAGCGGAAACGCTCCATACAGGTCGATTAACGAATACGAGGCATATTCTGCCACGGGAAACTACTTTCCAGATGAACCAGCTTGTTCTGCGGTGATGTTCCATTCGCGAACCACGTTCTGGTCCGCGCCCATGGAATAGATCACGTTCCAGATACGTTGTCTCTGATTGGCATCTTCTGTTTCGTTCCAACAGGCTCCATCCGGATGGTCGTCCGAAATCGGACACCACTGGTATTGGCCTTGACGCACATTGGCCGTCGGCACCCAATCGATGCGATTGACCCGCCATGAGCCGGCCACGCCTTTCTTGCCGGCGAATTGGACGCGGGCCGTCACGCCTTGGTTGTTGACCTCGTTGCCTGGAATGTAGGACGTGACCGTCACCGCGTTGCCCAGACCGTAGATGATCCATGTGCCGTTGTAGTTCTCAACGGGCTGCGCGCAGTGGCATCCGGCACCGTAGATGACGTCGAACGCACCGGTGTCGGCCAGCTCATGCGCTTCGGACTGCTGCCACGAGTCGGCGTAGTCAAGATATTCCTGCACGGAATGCATGGCGATGGCCACCACGTCGGCGCCTTGTTTACGGGCCTCTTTGGCTTTGGCCACGGCTTTGTCGATGTCGGCCTGATGGTTCGGATCGCCGCTCTCGCGCAGACGGTCGACGCGCCAATCATAATCGGGAGTTTGCGCGTTCAGGGACACGGTACCGGCGATCAGGCCCAGTTTGCCGCCACCGGTCGGAGAATCGATGACCAGCGGTTTGGTAGAGTCTTCCTCGGTCTTGTAGGAGCCCGTCTGTGCGATGCCGTCCTGGTCGAGGGTATCCCACAGGCGTGTGATGCCATCCGCGCCTTGATCCCACGAATGGTTCGACGCATGCGTGCATGCGCGATACCCCACCTTGGCGGCCGCGTCGGCGACCTCCGAGGGAATGTTGAACACCGGATACCCGGTGTAGGGGCCACCGCGAGGCGCGATCGGCGTTTCGAATTCGCACACCGCGATATCGGAGGCATCGATGTACTTGCGCATCGGTTCGAACAGACTGGTGAAGTCATAGGCCGTACCGTCCGTCGCCGCGGTATTGGGACCGGCGAAGTTGTCCCACAGACCAGGGTGGAACAGCAGATCGCCATTGACCATCACGGCGATGCAATCGGTATCCGGACAGTCCGGCGAATTGCCGTGATGTTCCTTCGGCTCGGCCTTTTTCACCACATGCTTTTTCTGCTTGGCCACGTCCATCTGCGTTGTGGCCCCCTGCCCGGCTTGGGACTGTGATGAACGCAAGCACCGCGCCAGGAACCACCCACCTACCGCCAGCAATACAACAAGCACGACGGCTGCGACGATGGCCAGCCTGCGACGTCCTGCAACCAGCACTTCCGGGTTGCGGGCATGCACCGCCTTGTCCCTGTATCTCATGGCACTCCCCCTGTTTCTTCTCATGCTCCACATCACTCTCAATGTTCAAGATTACCTGATGGCCCCGTACGCCATATGCCAAGGCGTACGCTTCCTTTACCGTATTTGAGCCGCACCGCGTCTAATGCCGCTTCCGCACCGCGTAGCCGTTCCGATTGGGTCGACGGTTCGGTATCCGTCCCACGACCCCGCTGCACCTCGTTCCGCTCTTCAAGCATGTCATCAAGCGAAAGCTGAACCGCCGCATCCGCCGCTTCGACCAAACCGCCCGCGCTCATGCCGGCAAGTCGCACCGGTCTGGTCAACGAAATGGCGTCGATAGAGCTTTCCGGCATGCCCATCATGGCCAGCAATAATGCGACACATTGCGGATACAGCATGCTTGCCGCATCCGTCGGACAGTCCAGCGTATGTCCTTTCGTCGCATAGCTCAAATCCGGGAATCGCAGCTTCACCATGACCTTACGCGCCATCAACCCTCGTCTGCGCAGCGTGCCGGCCACATCATCGCAACACCAGCGGAGCATGGATGTCACCTGCCGCATGTCTTGGGTGTCCTTGTCGAACGTGCGTTCCGCGCCGACGGATTTCTCCTGCGCACGCGGTGCGACAGGGCGGTCATCCAATCCGCGTGCCGCCATGTACAACCCGCGCGCGCTGATGGCTGACCCCGTCGCCTGCTCAAGCGATTCCATGCTCATCTTCGCCAAGTCAGCCACGGAATCAACGCCCCATGCGTTCAGTCGTTTCTCCAAGGACGGACCGATGCCAGGTATGCCACGCAACGGCATCATCTGCACGAATTCGGCATGTCTGGCCACGGGGATCATGAGCATGCCATCCGGTTTGGCATTGGTCGAAGCCATTTTGGCGACAAGCTTGTTCGCCGCGATGCCGACGGAACAGGTGATGTGGTACCGTCTGGCGACCTGATCGCGTATCCAAGCTCCGATGGCGCGGGGACTCTTCCACCGCAGCAGCGCGCCGGAGACGTCCATATAGCATTCATCCACGGAAACCTGTTCGATGCGATCGGTGACGCGGGAGAACACCTCTGTGAAGATACGTCGGGACATCTCACGGTAGTAGTGGATGTCCACCGGCAGAAAGACGCCGTTCGGGCATAGTTTTCTTGCCCGGGAGCTTGCCATCGCCGAATTGATGCCGTATTTGCGTGCCTCATAGTTCGCCGCGGACACCACGGAACGGTTGCCGATGCCGATGATTACCGGTTTGTCGGCGTATTCCGGATGCCGCGCCACTTCGAGGGATGCGAAAAAAGCGTCCATGTCGATATGCAGCACCGTGCATCCGACCTCATCGTGACCCCAGTCACGTTTGGCCGCTGCGATTCTTGGTGCTGTGCTCATGATTCCATGATAGACAACGATTCGGCAGTTTTGGAACAAATGTTCGAATATGGCGAAACCTGCGGGCATACCGGCGTGTCGCATATCAATGAGACCGCTCGACACGGCTCACGAGTTCGAGTCCCACTGACATCACCACACGTTTTTCTCTCATTTTTTCACAATATGGTGTTTCGCACGCGGATAGATGCTATAGTTACATGCTGTTGCGTCGTAACGCAACAGTGGAGTCATGCCTGAGTGGCCGATAGGGGCACCCTGCTAAGGTGTTAGTCGTGTTTAGCGGCTCGAGGGTTCGAATCCCTCTGACTCCGCCTTGAGGGTTTTCAGAGAAATCCGGAAGCCCTTTTTTCATGCCAAAACGGCGGAATACCAACGATTTCAAAACATACGGCGCAAACAGAGAATGTACGGAAATGTACGCCAATGCCAACATTTCCGGTACCCAGCAAGGTACCCGAGTTGGGTACCCAACAAGACAGCCGACGACTGCACTGCAAATAGGCCATCGTGTCGGCAATGGTCATGAGCGGGGGTTCAGTCTTCCTCATAATCACCCCCGTTCACGCTCACCGCAACGTCCAACAATTGAGACGCCACATCCGACGGAATCCACGCAGACACGCCCCTATACGGCGAAACGTCCGGCCTAGAACACTTCAAACAGCTCCTAGCCTGCACAACGCCGAACAGGGTCTTTAATGGCCCGAGCCTCCGCGAGACGCCACCGACGAACCAGACGACAGAAACGGTGAAAAGTCGGATAATCAGTCTCGAAATCCTCCTGCACGCGCAACGGCAAATCATTATGCGGCAGGGACGATCCGCAAAGACCGTCCCTGTTTACATATCAGTATGTATACATCAACGGCATGCCGTCACATGCCGAATGCTTTTCGATCCGTTTCGGTAAGCCAATCCGTCCGCATGCCCGGTTCTTGGCACAAATGCATGGCGGGGCATTCCTCACCGATGCAAGGATCCCATACAGGAAGCGGCGTTCCGTCACGGTCCGTTCCGTTGGGATCGCCATTGGCGGCAAAATTGGTCCAGTACAGCCCCATTCGCCTTGCCAGATCGTAATGCCATCCAACGAACGGACGCCAGCATTTCGCAAGGCTTCCAAAGGAGAACCACAGATCGGATGAGTGGAAGGCTCCGGCATCATCCCCCGGCATAGCGACATCGAAATGATAGTAGTATGGCGCGGTCCCACCGCTTGCGGTCCATTTGCGGATCAGCGTGAGATTGCCGAGCTGGCCGACATGCACAGGCTTCCCATCTTCAGTCGAAGCGATGAACTCATTGGTCGTGTTGCCGACCAGCATGTCGACGTTGTTGGCCTTGCAGCCCTCGACGATACGCTCCTCCTGATCGGGAAGGAACAGGCCGTCCACGCATGGCGCCCAATTGACAATCATCGACCAGTCATCTTCACGTCCGCTGTCCGGTGGAACAGGCAGGGACTCGGCGGCTTCCAATACCGTTCGGGCCGGGATTGCACGGGCCTGCTCCAGCGTGGAGACACCCAATGCTTCGAACAGACGGATTCCGTTGGCCTGCGCATGCTCCAGCGTGTCCTGCCGCGCATTGAAATGCCCTAGGCCTGCGCCGGATTGCATGATGGCTTTCTGAAACAGGCCATGATTCATCGGCGAGCAGATCTGGGCCAAGACGCTGGCGGCACCGGCCGATTGACCGAAAACCGTGATGTTTTCCGGATCTCCGCCGAACTTCGCGATGTTTTCCTTCACCCATTGGATTCCGGCACGCTGATCCAGGAATCCGAAATTCGCATATGGTTCGCCGTCGCCGCGTTCTACGGCCTCCTCATGCAGCAAAGGGTGCGTCATAAACCCAAATGCATTCAGACGATAGGCCACACTGACCACAACGACGCCGTTCGCGGCGAGATGTGTGCCGTCGAATTCCTTTTCAAATGTGCCGCCGCATTGATAGGCTCCGCCGTAGATCCAGACCATGACCGGCAGCTTTTCGGAGGCTACCATGCTATCCGCGCCATATCCGCGTAATGCCGGAGTCCAAATATTCAGGTAGAGGCAATCCTCGCTCATCGGCACGGCCGGATCGGTGCCCCATTCACGATCATAGAAATCATCGGAGGCACCCGGCGTCGGCTGCATCGCGGTAGGCCCGAAATCGAAGGCTTGCAGCACACCATCCCATGGCAGGGCCGGCTGCGGCGCACGCCAGCGCAGACCGCCGACGGGAGGCTGGGCGAACGGGACCCCTCGGAACACGGTGATGCCCTGATCTTCAGCCGCCAAGCCTTCGACAGTTCCTTGCGCCACTATGACCTGTCGCTTCATTGCTCTCTTTCCTTCGTATCCGGCGTCGAATACGCAAAGTCGTAAAAATCGGCGATTCCACCAGTCTCTTTTGTCGAATACAGGAACAATCCGATACGGCAACCTGTGAAATGATCCATTTTGAAGACCATCCGGTGCGCTGTCCCCAATGGGCGCCATTCGGATTCCGGCATATCCGCATCGCGGTAGAAGAACGTCACTTCATCCTTGCAATCGGTGAAATCATATACCGCGCGCAGGCGCATGCAATCCGCATCCGCCATGATTTCCGCATCCGTTACGGCTGGACTGTCCCAATCATTGTCGGAGAAGATGGAATCGTCATTCACCGGCTTGTATTGGACGGTCAGCATCGTGCGGCCGTTCCTTCGCGTAAGCGCGATGTAGGAATAGCATCCTTGGAACGCCGCCAATCCGGCGAAGTCGCCATCATGCAATGTCGACGCGTCGACGGTGACTTCGGCCACCGTCACCGGCCCCATCGTGCGCTGCGTCAGCGTGTTCCATGCATGATTGAGATTCGAGCTGATGCGTCCGGAATGCAGGCGGAATGCTCCCGGACGTTCCGTCAGTGACCAGTATTCGTCATGTGTGATGTGATTGAACTGCCAGTATGGCTGCAGACAGTTGGCATCGACTCCGCCTTCAGCGTTATGCCGGGCTATGAATTCGCTGCCGTTGATGGGCGCGACAGGTTCGGCACAGCTTGCAGCCGGCACGCTGACCGAATGCGGCACTTTGCCGTTCTCGCCGATGACGGGGAATCCGTCCTCGCCGAACCGCATCGGCATCAGTGTCGGCACGCGTCCCACACCGCCGCGGTCCTGCATCATGAATGCATACCAGTCGCCGTCCGGAGTGTCCACCATACCGCCTTGCGCGACTCCGTAACCGTGGAAGGACAGGTCGTCGTCGATAATTTCACGCGCTTCGAAAGCGCCATCCAAGGATTCGGCTATCAAGCAGGCTTCTGTTTTGCCCTTGCCTTGCGGGAAGTGACAGGTGAAGACGTAATAGCGTCCATCATGCTTGTATAGGTGACTGCCCTCATAACCAAGGTCAGCCTGCGGATCGTCCTGTGCGATGACCCGGTCGAGCCCACCCGGCATCGGCCCGCTTAATTCAGGATTCAACTCCGTGATGCGCAATGTCGACTGCCCATATACGACATAGGCTCGATCATCGTCGTCAAAGAACAGTCCGCTGTCGTGATAGAAGCCGTCAAGCTCACGCTTTCGCCATGGGCCGCATGGATCGTCCGCCGTCAGCAGATAGCTGGTATGCGTATCGTTGGCAGCAAACAACACATACCAGGTGCCTCGATGGTAACGCAGTGACGGCGCCCACATGCCTCGACCGTAGGCGTTGGCACCTTCACATTCCAAACGTTCTTCAGGGGTATCCGCCACGATATTCAATGCGTGCGCAATGAATTCCCAATGCACCAGGTCATAGCTGCGCAGAATATCGCACCCGGGTGTGAAATGCATAGTCGTAGTGGCCATGTAATACACGTCCCCGACCCGGATGATGTCCGGATCAGGAAAATCCGTGTAGACCACAGGATTAGTGTAGACCATAGGATTAGTTGAGGTAATCATCATTCATACCGATACTTTCCGCTCAACGCCAGCATGGCGAAAGCATAGAGGAAATTGTCATAGTAACGACGCGTGCCGGTTCGCATCGGCGTATTCCACAGCATGCGCACCCATTCACGGGCATTATGCTCCGCGTCGGGCTGGGCCGAATGCACCGCCGCAAGTGAGCCTTGCGCGGTCGCGGCCAGGAATCCGACCGGATGAAGCACGACCTCGTCCACGGCGGTGCCGTCGATGGCGTAGACGCTAGTACGGTCGTGGGTCAGGAAGAATCGCTGCAGCGCGGCGACGCGGTCGCACAGCACTTCCTGCGGACCGTTCCAGGCTGCGTCCAGTCCGATATTCGCCGCGGTACGGTAGGCGTCGGAATAGAAATGCCAATGATTGGACTCGTCGACATGCGGCTTTCCGTCATAATCCGCGTATTCAGCGTTCATGCCGGTCCGCTCGTCGCAGGCCGCCTGCAGATAGCGACGGCTTGCGGCTGCTGCCTCATGCCAAAATGGACGGTCTTCTTCGTCGGCTTCTTCGGCGAATACTTCATAGAAGTGCGGCAGATGGTAGGACGGATCGCTCCACTCGGTTTCCGGAATGAACTTGATGAGCTTGTTGTCGGGATTCCACATGGGCTCGCCGTCGTAGCGTTCGCCCTTATGAACGCAATATCTCAAGATCTCGCGTCCCCATGCGGAATATTCGTAGATATCCTCGCCATCACCCCAGCGACGGGAGGCGAGGAACAGGTCCATCGCGAAATATTCCTCGCCGTCAGGTGCAGGACCATTCGAGTTCGGCGTACCGTCCGGCGCGACCGACCATGCGAAATAATGCGCATGATGACCGTCCTTCATGTACATGTGACGCATTACCCAGCCCCACAGCTTGTCGAATACGTCCTTACGGTCGTATTGCAGGGCGATCATCATCGCATAGCTCATACCCTCGGTACGTACATCGTTGTTGCCGGTGTCCATCACATAGGCAAGACCTTCGTCGTTCTCCCAATAGAATTTGTTCGGACCTTCGAAAATTTCATGCCAGACCTGTGACACGCGCTTATCGATGGCGTCCTGGGCATATCCGCACTGTGCGAACATGGACTCGCCCAATGTCTTGTTGGTATCGGTTGCATTTGTCATATCAGTTATTCCATTCCCAGATTCGGATGTGATTCTCTCCGGAGACAAGACCATTCAACGCCCCGGCCTTGCGTTCCGTTGCCGTCAAGGCTTGTCCCAGCAAGTCGGTGTCCAGCACATAGTCACTGCCATCGGGCTGTTCATAGCGTTCCTCCACGATGCGAGGCACGCCGAGCATATCGCTGGTGACGACCTGCATCCTGGTATCGGCGACGGCCTGTGGCACAGTGCACTGCAGATACAGTCCATCGGGTTCTTCGACCAATGTCACCGGCATGGGCTCATCACACGCAACGCTCGTGGAGACGGTGCCGCCGAAGAACGGGGCGTCCTCCTGCATGCGCTCCGAATCGTCGGCCGCACCTTCCTGCTTGTTCAGCCCCTGTGCGCCGGACAGATAGATGTTGCCGCCCGCATATAGAGACTGCAGAGGATTGCGCTCGCCACCACCCTGCGAAGGATCTGCCCACATGGCCCGCTGGCGTTCCAAGTATTCATGCATCGACATCGGGCAATCGCTGTAGGCGGACAAACCATATTCACCGACAGTCGGTTTCACCGGTTGCGGCGCGAACATGTTGTTCAGCCAACGCTCATCGCCGCCGGATACCACAGCGCACCCGGCCACCTCGGTGGTGTGCGGATAGTGATACGGCGTGGAACGGTCGGGGACGGTATGCGGTTCAATGCCGCCACAAATCAGATTGTTGACGAAGGCACCACCTTGCGACCAGTTCTGGAACATCACCGGCGAGGCGAAAACGTTATTGTCCACCAGATACGGCCCATGACTCACTTCAATCATGAGGTCACGGACGTTATCGTGGAACACATTGCGCGTGATGCGTGTGCCCTGCGTCTGCCAATCCATCCACATGCCCAGCGAGCAGTCGTGGATGTTGTTGTTGGCAATGACCGTATCCAATGCGGCATGGAATTTGATGCCAGCGACTTCCCATCCGAAGAATTCACGCTTCAACGCAATGTGATGGACATGGTTATGCTCGATACGGCAGAATGCGCTGCCCATATGTCCGACGATGGCATTCTGTCCACACTCGTAGATGTCGTTGTTGCGTACGATATGACCGCCGATCAGCCCCTTTTCCCAGCCGATGCGACGGGCCTTGAACACGGCCTCCAACTGGTACTGGTAACCGGTCTTGCGCTCGGTTTTCGTCCACTCGTTGTCGCCGGATGAGATTTCCTTGCCCAATGACACCGCGGAGAATTTGGCGTCATGCAGCACGTTGTCTTCGATGATCCAGCCATACGACCAGTTCGGGCCGATCATGCCCCACTGCTGCGAGGTAGGCGGCGCCCAATCTCCAGTGGCCTGCGCCATTTCAAAGCCACGCACGGTGATGTAGTTGACATGGTTGCGGGAGGGGAAGAAGCATGTGCGACGAACACTGACCTCCACCAGTTCCTCATTCGGATCGGCACCTTGGAAATTCGCCCAGATCGTTGTGGTGCCGGCATTCTCGTCCACTTCGGCATGCCATACATAACGTGTACGGTCCACATCCGGCACAGGGCAGGGAATCTTCAACGCGAAATCCTCATCCGTATCACGCGGTTGCGGATCGTATACGCCTTCCAACGTCGTCGATTCGAAGAAGGAAACACCGTTGAGATACACATCGCCAAGATGTTTGTCCGGATCCTTGCCGAACTTGGGCATTTCCAGCCAGTCACCGAAAATCGGGGTCGCGAATGGATTGAAATCCCCGAACATCGTATTATCAAGCATCACCGTCCACACATGCGGGTGATCGGCCAATTCCGTCCAGCCCTGCACGCATTCCGAGCCTTTGATAACCGGCCGTGCTTCGCCTTCGGCTCCGCAGTAGGTGATGCGCTCATGTTCACTCAGACCGCCGCGTTTCGGATCGACTTGTTCGCGGTATACGCCTTCATGCACGATTACCGTGTCCCCCGGAGAGGCCATCTGCGCGGCCTTGGAAATCGTGGCGAACGGATGCTCCGCGTCGCCGCACGCAGCATCGTTGCCGGTTGGTTTGACATGGTATTCAAACTTCATTGCTGCATCTCCTTATTCAATATCGGATGTGGGAATACAGAAGTCTTTCTCCTTTGGCGACATGCACGAACACACATCTTCATGTTTCGTAAATGCTTTAGCATTTCAGTCAAAGCACTGTTTGATTATATGGTTTAACTTTCAAGAAAGTCAAATCGCTTAACTAAATACTTAAAATTGTTGTTGCGAAAGTTCTATATGCAAATATTTACGAAACTCTCGAATAGATTTAAGTATTCCAAACGCAGGAAATCACAGACTTCCGCCCAAACACGATTAACTGCGAAAACTATTTACGCTGCCCCCGGCAATAGCGTTATCATCGATGCTTCATTGGCTGACAAACTGACACTGTACTGGGGAGAGCTCTCTCACTGCGCCACTCGCACGCCCGGTTCCGTTACCGCCATAGCAATCGTACCGACGAGCCTTCACCCGATATATCGAGCCTCCCGGCTCCAAGATGTCAAAAGGCACGTCGCCTGTGCAGACCAATCCCCCTCCCGTATGGATGAAGGAGATCTCAATGCCGTCATCCTTGTGAATCGCCATGACAGGAAGCGGCCCCATCGGCTCGCGATCACGTCCATAAACCAACGACTCGGCAGCCGTTGCCAAGCGCTGCGCGACATGGCGCTTATCCAAAGGATGCAGGTCATTATCCTCTCCATATCCGATCATCACCACCATCGCCGTGTTCCACAACGTCAAAGCGCGCCGTTGTTCATCACGCAGCCTTGGCCAATCGCAATCGGGTTCCAAAGTATAGTTCGGCAATTGGGCGAATATGAATGGTAGTTCCGGACGCTTGAGTAGCGCACGCCACTCCTGGATCAGCGACATCAACAGCTGCACATAGCCATAAGACGCATGGGCGTTGGACTCCCTCTGACTCCGCCATAATGAAGGACCTCCGAGCGAATCGGAGGTCCTTTTTGTTTTCAACGCTTTCGTTCGTCAAAAGGCCATCGTCAGCAAACCATCAACGCGCCAATCGTTCCGCGGCAGAGGCGATCGCCGCATCACTGGCCGTAGCCGAGAATCGCAGGTATTCCGGCGCTCCGTAGAACTCGCCGGGGCTGGCGACGATGCCGATTTCGGCAAGCTGGCGCAGATCCTCCCAGCAGTCGCCGGACTTGGCTTTCACCCACACGTACAACGCGCCTTGCGGCATGTCGGTGCAGTATCCGTATGCGCCCAGAGCACTCACCAGCATGCCCAGACGCTCCTGGTAACGGGAATGCTGGGTCTTGACCGCGTCGAAGTCACGCAGCCCGGCGGCCATCGCAGCCTGCACCGGTCCGGGAATGATCTGCCCGATCTGTTTGCGGTATGCCGCCATCGGCCCGATCAGCGATTGATCGCCAGCGATAAGCGCCGTACGATACCCGGCCATGTTGCTTTGCTTACTCAGCGAATACAGCACCAATACGCCTTCGGCGGACCCGCCACACACATCGGCGCGCAAGGCGCACGGCGTGGAGGCAAGCGTATCCGCATCCGCTTCCGCAACGTCGTCTTCCCATTGCATCAACGCATAGCATTCATCGGACAGCACCACGGCACCAATCGCGCGCGCGGCACGCACAATACCGGCCATCTGTTCCGCGGACAGCACCTCACCGGTCGGATTGCACGGCGAATTGACCCAAACGGCCTTGACGCCCGGCACATCCTTCCAGGAATCCGCATCCGCCACGTCGTCGACCTTCAGCGTTTGCGCGCCGGCCAACTGCGTGCCGATCTCGTACGTCGGATACGACACCTTCGGCTGCACGACGACATCGCCCTCGCCGAAATGCAGCAGCGACGCCATCAACGCGACGCCTTCCTTGGAACCGACCGTCGGCACCGCATCGGCGCCGATCGCACGCAAATCGACATTGCGGGCGGCCGCGAACCACTCGTGAATGGCGTCACGCAAATCGGCAGTACCTGCCGTAACGGGATATCCGTACGCGTTCGGGTCGTTCGACGAGATGGCGAGCGCCTTGCGCACCGAATCGGGCACGGGGTCGACGGGAGATCCGACGGACAGGTCGATCATGCCGCCGAACGCGGCCTTCGCCGTGCGCTTGTAGGATGCGATGCGCGACCAATCGTACGGTGACGAGAACTCATGAAAGCCCATCCGTAAGTCTCCTTTTCCAACGGGAATCTCAAACCATGCTCCAGCATACGGCAATCGGCCCGACGGCATGGTCGTCCGTCCATACGAAAAACCGGTTCGCCTTCGGCGCATGGAAACGTCGAAGTCGAACCGGTCCAGAAAACGAATCGGCCGTCCAAATCCGCTCGACGAGCAAAATGGACGGCACGACGGTTCAACAAGCCATGCTCACTGGTTCTGCGGCGGCAGGGCCGCGACCTGCTCCGGGTCCTTGCCGATCGGACCGGCTGCGGAAGCGCCACCCAAATCGCCGACTTCGGCGAAGAAGCTGACGGCGGCGTCCTTGTACCAAGCCCACTCCTCCGGCAGGTCATCCTCGTAGAAGATGGCTTCGGTCGGGCACACCGGCTCGCATGCGCCGCAATCCACGCATTCGTTCGGATTGATGTACAGGGAACGGGAGCCTTCGTAGATGCAATCGACCGGGCACTCGTCCACACAGGCCTTGTCTTTGACGTCCACACACGGCTGGGCAACAACGTACGGCATGCTTACCTCCTCAACAACAACGTGTACTGTTCCAGATTACTCTTGCGCGGCAACTTCGAGTTCGCCGGCACCGAGACGGGCATGACGGTAGCCATAGCCGAAGTAGATGGCGAAGCCGACGATGAGCCAGACCACGAAACGGATCCAGGTGAGCACGCTCAGGTTGACCATCAGCCACAGGTTGGCAAGCGCAATCAGAATCGGCACCCACGGGTTGCCCGGAATCTTGAAGGAGCGTTCCAGGTCGGGGCGCTTCTTGCGCATGATCGGAATGGAAATCGCCACCAGCGTGAACGCCGAAAGCGTGCCGATGTTCACCATGTCGGACAGGATGCCGACGTTGCAGCAGGCCGCGATCAGCGCCATGACCACGCCGACGATGATCTGCAGGCGCACCGGAGTGCCATGCTTGCCGGTATGGCTCAGACCGCGAGGCAGCAGACCGTCACGGCTCATGGCGAACACCACTCGCGTCAGACCCAGCAGCAGCACCATGACCACGGTGGCCATGCCGATGACGATGCCGAGGCTGATGATCTTCGCAGCCCAGTCGGCGCCGACCATCTTGAACGCGACGGCCAGTGACGGATCGGACTGTTTGGCAAGGTCCTTATAGGAGACCATGCCCGTGGTGACGATGGCCACGAGGGTGTACAGCACGATGATCAGGCCGAGGCCCACGCCGATGCCCAGCGGCACGTTCTTCTTGGGGTTGATGGTCTCTTCGGAAGCGGTGGCCACGACGTCGAAGCCGAGGAAAGCGAAGAACACGAGTGCCGCGCCGGAGATGATGCCGGTCACGCCATAAATGCTGGGGGCCATGCCTGTGCCACAGCGGCTGTTCCATAACCGCGGAGACGCCGGAGCCGTCGGTGGATGCTGCGGGTTCGCTCGGCGGAATGAACGGGGTGAAGTTTTCGGCCTTGATGTAGAAGAAGCCGACGACCACGATGAACACGACGATGGCGATCTTCAAAATGGTGAGCGCGCCGTCCACGCGGGCGCCGATCTTGGTGCCCATCACCAGCAGCGCGGTGAAGAAGGCGACGATGATGACCGGAGCCAGGTCGAAGTTGAACGAGCCGATGGCGATGTTGGTGTTGATGTTCCAGCCGATCAGCTCGAAGAACTGGTTGAGGTACACGCCCCAGTATTTGGAGACGACCGAACCGGCCATGAGCATTTCGAGGATCAGATCCCAGCCAATCACCCATGCCACGATCTCGCCGACGGTGGTGTAGGTGAAGGTGTAGGCGGAACCCGCCACTGGAATCATGGAGGCGAATTCGGCGTAGCACATCACGGCGGCGCCGCACACGACGCCTGCGATCAGGAAGCTCAGCACCACCGCCGGACCGGCATGGAAGGCAGCCGCCTGCGCGCCGATGGAGAAGATGCCTGCGCCCACGGCAACGGCCACACCCATGATGGCAAGATCCCACCAGGTCAGATCGCGTTTGAGCGCATGGCCGGACTCACCTGTTTCAGCCAGCGTCTGTTCGACGGATTTCTTGCGAAATACGTTCATGTCTCGTCCTTCTCTTCTTTCCGCCCGCGCGGTTTCACGCTCCACCTTCTAGAGCACAAGGCGCAAGTATAAGTCGTTTTCGTCACATTGACGGCGTGCGTGACGCTATTTAAGATTCATGCCGATGACGACCGGCTCGGGCACCAGTCGGATGCCGAACGCGGCCTCGACGCCGTCCTGCACGGTTTTGGCGAGGCGGGCGATATCTTCGGCTGATGCTCCCCCACGATTGGTCAACGCCAACGTATGCAGCGTGGACAGGCTAGCCGGAGCGTTTTCGTTGATTCTGAACCCCTTATGGAAGCCGGCATGGTCGATGAGCCAGGCCGCGGAAGTCTTGACGCCCTGCCCGCCGCCCGGCAATGCCGCGTCGAAGCGCGGCGCGTCTTCGGGAAGCGTCTCGGCCTGCTGTGGCGTGAGAATCGGGTTCATGAAGAAGCTGCCGCAGCTATGGCGGTTGAAGTCCGGACCGTCATCGCCGTTCTGCTTGGATTGCGATTCAAGAGCGACATCGACCAGATTCGTCTTCTTGGTGCCCTGCATGGCCGGCGACGCATAGCGATGCGCGTCTTCCAGCATGCCTTTAGCCGCACGCACCTTCAGCACCGCGTTGCGGATGTCCGCGGTGTTCATGCGATCGCCCACGGCGACGTCCAACGCCTTGGCGAGCTGACCGTAACCGACCACGCCCGTATCGCTGTGCCGCAACGCGAACGTGACGGATAGCACCACGTATCGCGGCGTCGGGAAAAATTCCGCGGCCGGAGTCGCCGGAGCGCTGTACATGCTGGCTTTCAGCGCGCTCATGCGGTAGCCGAAGGCGAGCTGATCGTTGCGCAACGCCTTTACCGCACGTTCCTTGCGGTCCCAAACCTCGACGCTGTCGAAGCTGGTGGCGACCTCCTGACCGTACGCGCCGATGTTCTGCACGACCGACGCGCCAACGGTGCCGGGGATGCCGGACAAGCCTTCGACGCCTTCCAGTCCAAGTCGGACGCAGTAATCGACGAAATCATCCCAGTTGCAGCCGGCTTCGGCGTTCACGTGGACAACACGCCCATCATCCTCGACCGGAGCCGCCTCATCCAACACGCTGATGGAACGTCTTGCATCGCGGACCACCACGCCTTCGAACGGCGTGTCGGATACGAGCATGTTGGATCCGCCGCCGATCACGCACAATGGCAGTCCTTGGGAATCGGCTTCCTCAACGGCCTCGATGACGCCGACGCGCGTGGTCGGCTCCAGGAAAGTGGCGATAGGACCGCCCACGCCGATGGTGGTGAGATCTGCAAAACTAGTCATAACGCTCCAGAGTAACAAAAAACCCGACCAAATTGGTCGGGTTTCGAAAGCTTGATTCCGCTCAGCGGGTCTCGCGATGCACGGTCTGCTTGCCGCAGCGGGAGCAGAACTTCTTGAGCTCAAGACGATCCGGCGTGTTACGGCGGTTCTTCGTCGTGATGTAGTTACGCTCCTTGCACTCGGTGCATGCCAGCGTGATGCCCGGACGAATGTCGGCGCTCTTGCTTGCCATTTAGTTCACCTCTTGTGGTTCGTTGCTATACCGACATTCCGTCGGCCTTTGTAGCGAGAAAGAGACTCGAACTCTTGACCTTACGATTATGAGTCGTACGCTCTAGCCAGCTGAGCTATCCCGCCATGAGAGCCTCGAGTGAGAATCGGACTCACGACCTCTTCCTTACCAAGGAAGTGCTCTACCACTGAGCTATCGAGGCGTGGCGGATAGTGGATTCGAACCACTGAAGCACGAGGCGACTGATTTACAGTCAGTTCCCTTTGACCGCTTGGGAAATCCGCCGTGCTGCCTGTTTGGTTGAACCCCAACCGGCAACCCGTTTAGTATGCCACAGACCGGCCGACTTATGCAAATACGGCGTGTCGCGACAGCCAAAAACGGCCCAAATCGTTGAAATTCCAACGTTTTACGCAAATCGGCGCCGAACAACGCAGAAACCCCGCCTCCCGAGCCTTGCGAACCGCAATATACGGGAAACGGGGTTTCGACAGCTACGCGCTAGTCTCAGCCGAGGATGGCCAGGATGTCACGAGCGGAGACGATAAGGTAATCCTCGCCCTGGTAGTGCACCTCGGTGCCGCCGTACTTGGAGTACAGCACCTTGTCGCCGACCTTGACGTCGACCGGGATACGCTCGCCGGCGTCGTTACGACGGCCCGGGCCGACAGCCAGGACTTCACCCTGCTGCGGCTTCTCCTTGGCATTGTCCGGAATGAACAGACCGGAAGCGGTCTGGGTCTCGGCTTCCGCCTGCTTGACGATGATCTTGTCTTCCAACGGTGTGAGTGAGATCGACACTGTGGACCTCCTCTTTCTAAAGAGAAATCGATACTTACCGCGCCGGGACCCGCTAGCAAGAGGCTGACGATCACTTACGGCGTCGTCCTTTCGCGCTGTGACTTATCCTAGCGCGATTATTAGCACTCTGCCAACTCGAGTGCTAACGCTCTGAGAGAAATTATCAAAAAAGCCTGAAACCATGCGGTTCCAGGCTTTGTAAAAAACGGTTCAAGCGTTTCGTCAGGCGCTACGACGGGCCAGAATGGCCTCCAGGCCGGTGCCCAGAGAGTCCGAAGTCACATCCGGAGCCTCCACATCGGCACATACTTCGGCATCGTGGAATCCCGGAACGTCGACCTCTCTGAGGTGCACGCCCTCATCCACGCGGGCGGCGGCCTCATCGGCATCCATGCTGCCCATTGCGTCGCTTGGCGGAATCAACGGCTCAGCTTCGTCGGAAGGCGTTTCGACGGGCACGGCCTTGGCCACTTGTTTGGTGGATTTGATCTCCCTGCTTTCCGGAGCATCCACCTCAACGTCGGCACCGTCGCGAGGCGCACCCAACGAGAAGGAAATCAAGTCCTGCGTGGACTTGACGGCAACGGTTTTGGCTTCTTCGGCCATATTGCCTCGCTCATCGTGGATGGACAGTCCCACTTCCTTGACGTCAGCGGGCGCGGCATCCGCACGTTCGGCTGTCTGGTCGACGGCCTTCTCGGCAGTCTGCGTCTCTTCCTTGGAAGACATCTCTTCCTTGCGCCGTTTCACCGCGGCGTCCCGATCGGCCTTGCCGCGGGCGATCGCCTGGCGAATCTCCCCCTCGGAAACGACATCGGTCTTCAACTGCTCGTCGGCGACCTTGCGGGCCTCGGCCAGCTCCTGCGCGCGCAGTCTGGCACGTTCCGCCTGCTCCGCCTGCGCACGTTTGCGTTCGACGGCGGCACGCTTCTTCACCTTGGCATGG
>OBVZ01000358.1_pt1 | contig 27260 bp, 19 predicted proteins | sample 1476241 | NCBI WGS metagenome assembly OBVZ01 (sample SAMEA2580034, study PRJEB22360) | human gut metagenome | reverse complement strand
GCAAGCACCTTAAAATCACCATCATACACTAAATCAGTAAGTTGGCAGCATTACCGCGCTTCTTTAGTCGATCGTACTTTTCTCCTTTTAGCCACCAGTGTTTTCTTTGTGCTTGCTGTTGAACTATTTCCTTGTTAAGTATTTTTCGCCGCTCTGCTATTTTTTGCTTTTCAAGATTTATCTCAGCGATCTGCTGCTGAATGACTGCAACTTTACGTAACGAGTAAAATATATCCTGTCGAAATACAACTTCGCCGAGTAACTCTTTCATATCTAACAGTGACTGCAGGTTTTTAAGTTGCATATCATACAGGCGTTCCTTTTCGGCTAACTTTTCTTTTTCTGCATTTAACTTTTGTAATGATGCTTCACATGCAGCCAGGCTCTGCGCTGTTCTTCTTATAAGTCGATTAACTTTACTTAACAATTCGTTCAAGCTCTTTTAGCGTTTCACTCATTGGCATTTTTTCATTAACTGACTGTTTCAACCAATTTGTGAGTTTAGGCCGTGCATTCATAGCAAAATCATTTTCAGCATTTTGCCCAGCTCGATATTCCCCTAAATCAATAAACACCTGTAGATCTTCCAAAGTTGTGAGGTTCTTCCTTACCCGTGCAGCATTATCTCTGTGTTTTTCATCAGTGACCTGACCAAATACTCGACTCACACTTTTTAGAACATCTATTGCCGGATAATGACCTTGCCCAGCGAGTTTGCGACTTAGATAGATATGGCCATCAAGGATTGAGCGAATTTCATCCCCCAGTGGGTCTGATTCATCCTCCCCCTCCAGTAATACGGTATAAAAGGCAGTAATACTTCCTTTTAGTGTTGGTCCCGGCCTCTCCAGTAAGCGAGGCAAACTGTCAAAAACAGAAGCAGGATAACCACGTCTGGCAGGTGGTTCACCCGCTGCCAGTTTCATATCACGTAGTGCTCGTGCATACCGCGTCATTGAGTCGATAAAAAGTACAACTCTCTTTCCTCGATCTCTAAAATACTCTGCCACGGTTGTCGCCATCAGGGCGGCATTACACCGATCTACTGACGAAAAATCAGAGGTGGCATAAACCAAAACACATTTTGCTGCATTTACTGATTTTTTCAGCGATTCCGCGCATTCCGTAACTTCCCTTCCACGTTCGCCAATCAAGCCAATAACAAACACATCAGCTTCAGTGTTGTTTACAAGCATATGCATTAAAACCGTTTTGCCACAGCCAGCCGATGCGAAAATCCCAACACGTTGACCAATGCCACATGTCAGTACGCCATCAATGACTCTTATCCGTGTCTCTAGTGGTGTATTAATAACTCGACGTTCCTGATACGACGGTGGCAGTTCATCAATCAGGCGTAAATTTCCCCTTTCGCCTGGAGTGTCCGGGACAAACCTTTCCATAATTTGACCAGAAGCATTCAAAACTGAACCAAGAAAGGCATCACTGATCTGTATGGTTAACTGCTCTCCCGTTGGTTTCAAAACTGCAGTACGTGTAAGCCCCACAGAGCTGCCTATAAGGTTTAATAATGTCTTTCCATTGCGAAAGCCAACGACCTGAGCCCTGGCTATACGTTCATTTGCTTGCCAGCTCGCATAAATTTCGCATACTTCGCCCACTGAAACGTCGTCAAGCTCTGCTTCAATCAGCGAGCCGTTTATGCTATGTAAGTAGCTGTATTTATTTAATAGTTTTAATTTTTTCATACCAGCATGCTCCATATCGCAAGACATTATCCTAAATAGTTTTCAGAATATTAACGGGAACATTTTCCGTTAGTTCCCCGTACGAAAGTACTTCGAGGTCTCGATAACTAGATTCAATAAGTTTTTTGATAAAACGACGAATATCCACAGATCCCAGTAAAATAATGTCTTTAATAGGAATATTGATTCCAGAAAGAGCCAGTTTAAAATTATCCAGAATCATCTCAGCTTCGGATGCATCGAGATTAAGAAAAGTACCGCCAGCGGTAGGCCTGACACCATCTCTGATTCTGTCCTCTATTTCAGGCGAAATCACAATTGCTTTAATTTCTCCAGAATATGAAAACTTATGGCAAATGTAGCGACCTAATGCACCTCGTACATGCTCGACGAGTGTAATTATATCTTTCTCTCGTGGGCTCCATAATGCTAAAGCCTCCATAACTAAACGCATATTGCGCACTGAAATTCGCTCCTGGATCAGACGCTGAATTACCTCTGAAATGCGCTGCACGGTTATATATCTTAATATTTCTTTTAATAGATCAGGATACTTCACCTCTAATTGATCAAGAATATATTTGGTTTCTTGTATACCAAAATACTCATTAATATTATGCGCCAGACATACAGATAAATGATTGTACATTTCATCCATGGCCGTGCGAGTATAACAGCCAATTTTTGTTAATTTTTGGGCATCACTTTTTGTAACCCAATAATATTGTTCACCATTACTATTTACGATGACAGGTTTCTTGATCAAAGTCGAAACCACTTCATCTGAATATTCAACCAACAAGACGAGATCATGATAAATTTTAAATTGCGAGGCTCTGACTTCATTTAGCATTAATATGACATCTTCATCATTAAGGCCTTCCCCCTCGCGAATGACAATACCGGGAATACGGATACCATACTCAATAAAAAACTGACTACGAATCCTATCAGCAAGATTGATTTCAGTGTATTTTTTAGCCTGTACACTATTCATAATCCAAACCAAGGGTACCGTTTCGGTAATAACCTGATCAAGTTTATTAATAATACCTAATGAAATATCATCATCCTGATTATAGGGTTCCAACCCAACGGTGATATCTCCCTCAACAACCGTTTCTTCAGCCCCTTTCTTTTTGAATTTAAAGTAAAAATAAATTCCTAAGATTACTGCCAAACATAAAAACACAAGAAGGGGAAAACCTGGAAGCAACCCAATACTTAGCGCGAGGACACATGTCACAATAATGACAAAAGAATTACTTAATAACTGGGACATTATATTTTGCCCCATATTATCACTATCGCCATTCACGCGCGTTACGATAAACCCTGCGCTAATAGCAATTAATAAAGCTGGAATTTGAGAAACAAGACCATCACCGACGGTAAGAATTGTGTAGACGGTCAACGCTGTCGAGAAATCCATTCCATTTTGGCCTAATCCTACTGATAGCCCACCGATAATATTAACAAAGATAATAATGATGTTTGCAATAGCATCACCTTTGATAAATTTCATCGCACCATCAAAGGAACCATACAGCTGACTCTCTCGTTCTAATACGCTACGACGTTCTTTTGCTAAATCTGCATCAATGATCCCGGCGCGTAGATCGGCGTCAATACTCATTTGTTTACCTGGCATACCGTCAAGCGAAAAGCGGGCAGCAACTTCAGCCACACGTTCCGAACCTTTAGTAATCACGATAAACTGAACAATAGTAACAATGGAGAAAATAACAAAACCAACTACCAGGCTATCGCCAATAACGAATTCACCAAAACTCGTTATAATTTCTCCGGCGTCCGCCTCAAGAAGTATAAGTCGGCTGGTACTGATCGCCAGCGCCAAACGAAATAACGTTGTGATGAGAAGAATTGATGGGAATGAAGAAAAACTTAAGATCCTATCAACATAGAATGATCCTAAAAATACAAGTATTGCCAATGTTAAGTTCAGCCCAATCAAAAAATCGATTAAGTAGGTGGGCAATGGAATTATGAGCATGGCGATAATCATCACCATTAATCCAAGAATTATTAATTCTGGATGACTCCTTAACCCTATCAAAACTTTGTTAAACATTGAACATTACCTTCTTCCATGGTTTTTTATTTTGTTTTTTATTACTGTTTTGTGTATCAAAGAGCTCTGCTGCAAATGTTACTTTTATTGCCTGTTTACAACACTCCCTAATCTCTAATAATTGTTCATTATTAATAAAAAGTGAAAATGGAAGATTTGTACATCCGCTGTAAATCGCCTTCAGGAGTAACGTTTTGTCTTTATAATTAGCATCTGCGGGTAGGGTTACCAGTGCATTTTTCAGGAGTTCCTCTGCAGTCTCAGGAAATTTTATTAACGATATCAGAAAAAATATCCAATAATCTTCTGCGCTAATAAATTTATTAATTATTGGGTTATTCATTAAAGTTTTCAGAAATAAAGCCTCTGCCGACTGAAGAGACAATAGTTGTGACAACTTATTGAGAAACATACCAAATTCCAATGATGAACAGCTCGCATCAAGTGCATTTATATCTGAGAAAAGCGTCTCTTTGATAAATTTTGTCACTAGCATTCTATTTTAATAGCCATAACTACCAATCCATTCTACATAAGTATCTACAGCATCGTCTTCTGCCATTAAAAATTGTCGATAACTTGCCCTTAGTAATTTTGGATTTAATGACAACGCCTGGCCAAATAACTTTGCTTTTAATGCCGAGTTAATGCCACTATTAATGAATTTTTTAGTAGTCTCTTGATTAACTTTTCTAAGTAATGCTTCAGCGTTTAGCCGCACATTTTCAGATATTTGTTTTTTACGTAAAATTGCACGTAATACAACCACCAGATCGCTTTCATCTGGAAATAATTTTTTAGCAAAGCTATACACTTCATAGTCATGGGTAGTTGCTGCCTTAAGCGCCTCCATGACTTTATCGGTTTTTTCTATTGGCTGATCTTCCAGGACATATTCTTCTCCGTCCAGAAAGTTGGCCAGTTGTTCTTCGTAGATTTTTTTCTTCATAAACTGCGTTAACGCTGCTGACATCTCGTCAGTAGCTTGTAAGAATCGAGCTTCTTTACCGGCAGGATCATCCCCCATTTTAGGCATTTCAGCTTCAATATCTTCATTATCTTCTGTGATAATGTCCTCTAAGCGAGAAACTTCTCTGGCTCTTTCTAATACACCGACATGTTCTACATGAATCGCCATTTCACTATCCTCCGACGACTTCACGATTCAGGTAAGTTTTTATCCATTTCTGCAGTAATTCATCGTTGATTTCTTTATTTTTTGCCATTTGCTGTGTTATTGCTCTGGCGTCAACCGCAGCCTCATTCGCATTATTCATCATGCGCTCATCGATCTCTCTTGGCTCAATAAGAAAGACACGAACGATGTTATTCGCATTTGTTCCTTCATATCCAAATAATTTACCAATAAATGGAATACTGCCTAATATTGGGATCTTGCGACTTTCATAGGTATTCGTATCTCGTGTATATCCACCAATCAAAAGACTTTTCCCTTGAGGCACGCGCGCAATAGTACTTATAAGCGTTCTACCAACCTGAGGCAGATCATCAACATTGGTCTTGTCAGAATTGATTTCATTGCCATCTTCAATATTCAAGAGTAATTCAATTTGATTTCGCGCAGCAAATCGTGGTAGCACGCTAATCATCGTGCCATAGGTTACTTCATCCAATTCCGCAGTACGCTCGCCGACTAATTTAGTATAGAAAGTACGGTTATTATCAAATATAGCAGGAATATTCTCCTGTGTTAAAACGACAGGACGAGCAACAACGGCGGCTCTTCTTTTTTGCGCAAGTGCCTGTATTGTTGCAATAAACTGTGTCCCATCCAGGGTACTAATTGAACCTGAATTATTAAATGATGCACTTAGGCTGGATCCAATTTTTATCGTGCCCGACCAGTCAGCTCCTAACTGTTCTAGATCAGTCTTATCAATATCTATTATCCATAAAGATAATTCAATATGTCGCTTTGGAATATCGAGCGTAGCTACTAACTTCTCGATAAAATCAACCTGAGATACTGTTCCTTTAACAAGTAAACTGTTGGTATCAGGATATGCAATAATTTGTATATCGTCAGTCTCTGGCGCTCCAGCTGTCGATATTATTTTCTCTACTTGTAGGTCATCATCTTCTTCAGCACCAGGAAAAGGAGGCATACGTGATACGTTTTTTAGTTGTTGACGACTTGAAATTTCAGAAAGTACGTTAACCCCAGTGCTTTGCTTAATGTTATTATTTAACAATGTCGATAGTACTTTTGCCATGCCAGGAATAACTATCTTTTCGCCACGTAATTCATAAGTCCGATCATTAACGAATGTGTTGACCAGATGAATTATTCCTACTTTATTTCGTCCGATCTCGATGCCATCGCTGTTTTGCTCCATCAATTTTGCAGCATTAACGACCAGGTCAACATACACCGGTGGCCCTGAAACATAGAAAGTACCATTGCCTCCCCCTTTAATTTCATAACGAGAGTTATACAGACCTGATTTTTTTAAGAAATTATTAAATTCATTCGTCGATACCTTTCTCAGATTAATCAGCGCATTACGCATCTCTGATGAGTCATAGATATAAATAGCTTTGCCATCATCATACCAAATAAGTCCCATCTGCGCCGACAGACGTTCAATCAAGGCATAGGGTTCGGTTAAATCAAAATTTCCGCTGATCTGTTTCTTCATGGCAAGCTTACTTACTATTGTAGGCTTACCCGCATATGATGAAACCGTTTCAAAAAAACTATGTAGATTTTCTTTATTTGCTACGTATCCATTCGCTGTTGCGGCATATGCACCAGGAGTCAATAATCCATTAAAAATGCATAAGGCTGAAATTAATATAATAGTAATACGTAATTTTATTTTCATAACTTTTTACATAGTTCTCTCGGTGTTTTTCCTAACCGGCTTTTTACTTCGGCTGAAAAGTGTGATGAGGATGAGTAGCCATATTTATGCGCAATAGTTGTCATATCACTGTTTCCTTCAATGATTTCCAACACGGCTCTGGCAACTCTCCAGCCACATAATTCCGTTTTAACTTTACCACCCAATGCATAACTACATAAACGGCGAAAATGTGAATACGATACGCCGTAAAACTCACCAAGATCATAGAGTGAAGTCTGTATGAGCGATTGCGATAATAAATAGCGAACCAGTTTATAGCATTCTGTTTTTCTTAGATGCTGAAACAGAATTTCATTAATATTATCGCTGCTCAGATAAGTGGCTAAAAACCAGGCTTCACTTGCAACTTTACTGAATAGCACAACTTCTGATGCAAAGGGCAAGGCATCAGCAAACAACTCATGGTGTTCCCTTTCCACACTCCCCGTTGATTCATCAATAAAAGCTAATAATTTACTCAGGATATCAATGCGAAGTGGATGATAAATTACTTTCCCTGCAGTTACCTCAATTTGGCTTCGGTCAATGAGCAGTAATATGTCTTCCACTACCATTAATTTTTGATGGTTATTACCAATCGTAATAACAAGGGTTACATCCTTGTTTTCATTTCCCCGTAAGAACCACATTTCAGGGTCGAGTAGGGTTAACTTCTGTCCTTGAAGCAAAACATTCATTGGAAGTAACAGCCCTTCTTCAATCATGTTTCATCTCCTTATTCCATATTCTCATTCTCCATAAACTTGCAATAAAAACATGATTAAAAAGTGATGATTCCTATTTATAAAATAATGATTTTGTTATGAGCGAATAGCTATCAGCTACTTACAGTAGTAAGTCATCCTGTCCATATACAGAATTGCAACTGTTGATATGTTTTACTTAAACATACCCCGTATTTCTTATAACACTTGTTTGGTGACTATTTTCAATAAAAATCATATTTGTTAGTTACACATTAACGCACTGCGAGTGTTTTGTTACTCCCCGCATATATTTTATTCTCTTTTTCGATTCTATTTTTCTTAATCGTTCATATAATTTTCTTGTTAGTCGGATTTACGAATCATGAGACTTATGATGGATGGAATGAGGCTAAGCGGCCAGGTCAACCCTGTAATTGCTGCAGCAAACAACCGATATGTTACTTTTTCTTCCGAGAAGATAAATATTAAGGTCGATGTCACAACCAGACCTATCAGGTAAGCTAACAGTAATTTATTGATCACTTTTACCTCCCCTTTCGATTTCTCTTTGAGCGGTCCTTTTAATCCAGGACCGCCTCATTATGAAAACTATTTATTTCCCTCATCATTGATAAGGTTGGACATCTCTTTCAACATGAGAGTCATTGAAGCTTTCGACCAATTTAGCGGAATGATAGGGCTTGGCGCTTCATGCAAAGTTCCCGACTTGTGGATATAGTTATAGCTTTCGGGAAGTGCCATTTCAGGTACACTCCTGCCATTTGCACCAATCATATTCTCGCCTGTTATTTGGGCCAATGATCTATTCATAAATTGCACAGAGTCATTCAAATACTCTTCTTTTCTTGATTCTTTATAAACAATTGCTGCTGATTTTGCATACCATGAGTCAAAAAACCATTCTGCTTCTGTTGATGGAATGAAGCTCATTTCTCTTTTCGCATGTGAATTTTGATCGGTATCGATTTTAATATCATTGAACCAAAAATTTGCCGACTGATAATTATCCTTCTCGTATCTTTTTATACCATACGGACCTGCTAGTTTTTTAACTATTTTTAGAACTTGCTCTTTTCTTCTGGTATTTATCTTTGAAAGATTTGCAGGATAAATAACATTAAGTAAAGCCGCATCGGCTTCTCTGTAATGTTTATCTTTTTCCAGATAACCTGGGGATTCTCCCCCTAAATCAAGCTGTAACGTTATTCTTTCATAACCTTTATCTATGAGGTGGTTCAACCTCGTTGTTGAAAGAGGTTCATCCAGTTCATTAGATTTAGCTTCGCGTAGTAAATCAGAGACAAAAACAGAGTCTTTCTTCGAGAGTAGGTTTGACAAACGTTCCAGTCCAGAGGTCACCAGTGCAACGGAAGATGTGTTTAATCGGGCATCTTCTTCCCACGCTCCGGAATCTTCCATAATATAGAAATTGGCTTTATCCAGATAAGCAATCAGCAGCGCAACCGATTTTAATCGGTCACCTTTTTGCCAATCTTCAGCGTTAATAGTACCAGTGTCGATTGCTTGTATAAGGAGATCAAGATAAAGACCTAACGCATCATTTTGTTTATGGTTCCACAGCTGCGGCTTGCCTTCTTCCTGCACATCTGCCATCACGGGGGAGTTGCTGTCAAATCGGATATGTACAGCATTCATTTGCCCAGGAATACCATCCAGTCGTTTTGGGTTGCTAATGACGTCCTGCATCCGCTTAATCTGGTCGGGCGTAGACATATAATCCCACAGAGTGAGCAGAACCTTTTTTGCGGCTACACTATTTCCCTGATCTGATACTAATGCCATATAGCCCCATAAACTATCCCTCAGCCAGACAGCATCATAGTGGGTTTCTGCCGCTGTTTTGTCATCTTCGAAAGTAGAAGCAAGAATAAATGTTCCCCAGGGTTTCTCCGTCAACGTTAACTTTCGTGTATTTTCTGTTAATGTTAACAATCCTTGAATTTCGTCTTTGGTATAGTGGCTCTTTATTTCATTTTTTAATTTGGCTGAGTGAATCAGAAGACGATAATTAGGATACTTATCTGGATTTAACGATAAATAACTTTTATCAGTTGCTGCCCCCGTGGAATTAAGAATGTTAAATACAGATTCACTCGTCACTTCTGCCCCTGTCGCCTGGCATGTGCCGCATGAAAATATACCAGCGAGCAGAAGAGTTAATGCAGATTTCCCTTTCATAAAAGATTCCATCAATCGTTTGTTAAAAGCGTAGATAACCACTTATTTAACAACTTGAAAATAAGGTATTTTACCTGGGTTGTTACAAATGGATTGCATTGCGTAAACGCTTTTATTTACAAAATAATGGGGAAGTATTACGGCGATTGCGAAAAGACTGAAGCGATTGAATTAAGATAATATAGAAAATCGGATACAACAAAAATGGCAGGTTGATGAGGTGAAGATAAATTGGAGCGGGCGAAGGGAATCGAACCCTCGTATAGAGCTTGGGAAGCTCTCGTTCTACCATTGAACTACGCCCGCTTCGAGATGCGTAAGGCATTATAAACCTTACGCTCTCCTTAGCAAGTGCCACGCTGCTGACTGCTGATTAATTCGCCATCAGCATTTTGGCTTGCTGCCCTGAGGCGGCAAGTAACGTAGCGGATCAATTGCCGTTGCACGGTAACGAATCTGGAAATGCAGGCGAACAGATGCCGCATCCGTGCTCCCCATGGTGGCGATTTTTTGCCCAGCCTTCACGCTTTGCCCATTATTTACCAGCATCGTGTCATTATGGGCGTAAGCCGTAATGTAATCTTCACTGTGTTTAATCATGATGAGATTACCGTAGCCACGCAGCTGGTTGCCCACATACACCACCTTTCCTGCACCCGCGGCGTAAATAGGTGTACCCCGTGGAGCTGAGATATCAATCCCTTTATTGCCGCCATCTGCTGTCGAATACGGCATGATAACTTTCCCTGTCGTTGGCCATAACCAACAACGTTGCCCTACTGGCGGCCAGGAAGATTTCGGTACTGCTGATGACGGTGTAACCGATGCGGTTTTGGTCGTTGATTTGGCGGTTGATTTACGTGTACTGCTACTTTTCGCCCCACCCAGTTTTAGTTTCTGACCAACTTCAATGGTGTAAGGGGGGGAAATGCCGTTCAGTCGCGCCAGCTCTTTTACGCTGGTTCCCGTGGTGCGCGAAATACGATATAGCGTATCCCCCCGTTTCACGGTGTAAACGGAGCCGGAATACGTTCCTGTATCGGATGATTTGCTACCCGAGCAGCCCGCCAAAAGCAGTCCAACCGATAACAACATCACGATACCCAGAGATTTTTTATTCAGGCGTCCCGCACTCAAAATCTTTCCTCGCTTAAAAAACAAGACGCCATATCATAGCAGCCAGCCTCTTGATACCCAATCTCTTGCTTCTGGAAAAACGCGGTAATAGAGAAAGAGGTTAATTTCATTTGGCAAAGGGAAGTATCATCAGCAAAATATTCACTGTAGAGGTATCGAATTTCCTGACTCATTTACCCTATTTCCCATCCTGATGCGTAATAATCCCAATTTATCACATTGATTTTATCGCCACTCATATTGATACGTATCACTGCCCCTATTCAGGGTCCTGTTTCGTATCATATCTGTGTTTTTTTAACATCATCACACTTCCTTCCTCCCTTAACGCTTATCGTCGTTTCTGGCGTAAATCTTGCCTGCTTAGACTAAATCTTTGCCATAAGAACCAAATGTTCAAATCGAGGGGATTTCTATGGAAGCGCGGGAAGCAACCGCTACAGGTGAATCATGCATGCGCGTAGATGCCATTGCTAAGGTCACCGGGCGGGCACGATATACTGACGATTATGTTATGGCGGGCATGTGTTACGCGAAATATGTACGTAGCCCTATCGCACATGGTTATGCCGTAAGTATTAATGATGAACAAGCCAGAAGTTTACCGGGCGTACTGGCGATTTTTACCTGGGAAGATGTGCCTGATATCCCATTCGCTACAGCTGGGCATGCCTGGACACTTGACGAAAACAAGCGCGATACCGCCGATCGCGCACTGCTAACTCGCCATGTTCGTCACCATGGTGACGCCGTTGCCATCGTCGTGGCCCGCGATGAACTCACGGCAGAAAAAGCGGCGCAATTGGTCAGCATTGAGTGGCAAGAATTACCCGTTATCACCACGCCAGAAGCGGCGCTGGCAGAAGACGCTGCACCAATCCATAACGGTGGCAATTTACTGAAACAAAGCACGATGTCGACGGGTAATGTCCAACAAACAATCGATGCCGCCGACTACCAGGTACAGGGGCACTATCAGACCCCCGTTATTCAACATTGTCACATGGAAAGCGTAACATCGCTGGCGTGGATGGAGGATGACTCGCGAATTACCATCGTTTCCAGCACCCAGATCCCGCACATTGTTCGCCGCGTGGTTGGTCAGGCGCTGGATATTCCCTGGTCATGCGTACGAGTCATCAAACCGTTTGTCGGTGGCGGTTTTGGTAATAAACAGGATGTACTGGAAGAGCCAATGGCGGCATTCCTGACCAGCAAGCTTGGCGGCATTCCGGTGAAAATTTCCCTTAGCCGTGAAGAGTGTTTCCTCGCAACCCGTACCCGCCACGCTTTTACTATTGACGGGAAAATGGGCGTGAACCGCGACGGAACATTGAAAGGTTATAGTCTGGATGTTCTGTCTAACACCGGCGCTTACGCATCTCACGGGCACTCCATTGCTTCTGCTGGGGGGAATAAAGTCGCTTACCTTTATCCTCGTTGTGCCTACGCTTACAGTTCAAAGACCTGCTATACCAACCTCCCCTCGGCTGGTGCGATGCGTGGTTATGGCGCGCCACAAGTCGTATTTGCCGTTGAGTCTATGCTTGATGATGCCGCGACAGCGTTAGGTATTGATCCTGTTGAAATTCGTTTACGCAACGCCGCCCGCGAAGGAGATGCTAATCCGCTCACGGGCAAACGTATTTACAGCGCAGGGTTGCCGGAGTGTCTTGAAAAAGGCCGGAAAATCTTTGAATGGGAAAAACGCCGTGCAGAGTGCCAGAACCAGAAAGGCAATTTACGCCGCGGCGTTGGCGTCGCCTGTTTTAGCTACACCTCGAACACCTGGCCTGTCGGCGTAGAAATAGCAGGCGCGCGCCTTCTGATGAATCAGGATGGAACCATCAACGTGCAAAGCGGCGCGACGGAAATCGGTCAGGGTGCCGACACCGTCTTCTCGCAAATGGTGGCAGAAACCGTGGGGGTTCCGGTCAGCGACGTTCGCGTTATTTCAACACAAGATACCGATGTTACGCCGTTCGATCCCGGCGCATTTGCCTCACGCCAGAGCTATGTTGCCGCGCCTGCGCTGCGCAGTGCGGCACTATTATTAAAAGAGAAAATCATCGCTCACGCCGCAGTCATGCTACATCAGTCAGCGATGAATCTGACCCTGATAAAAGGCCATATCGTGCTGATTGAACGACCGGAAGAACCGTTAATGTCGTTAAAAGATTTGGCGATGGACGCTTTCTACCACCCTGAACGCGGCGGGCAGCTCTCTGCTGAAAGCTCCATCAAAACCACCACTAACCCACCGGCGTTCGGCTGTACCTTTGTTGATCTGACGGTCGATATTGCACTGTGCAAAGTCACCATCAACCGCATCCTCAACGTTCATGATTCGGGGCATATTCTAAATCCGCTGCTGGCAGAAGGTCAGGTACACGGCGGAATGGGAATGGGCATTGGCTGGGCGCTATTTGAAGAGATGATCATCGATGCGAAAAGCGGCGTGGTCCGTAACCCCAATCTGCTGGATTACAAAATGCCGACCATGCCGGATCTGCCACAACTGGAAAGCGCGTTCGTCGAAATCAATGAGCCGCAATCCGCATACGGACATAAGTCACTGGGTGAGCCACCAATAATTCCTGTTGCCGCTGCTATTCGTAACGCGGTGAAGATGGCTACCGGTGTTGCAATCAATACACTGCCGCTGACGCCAAAACGGTTATATGAAGAGTTCCATCTGGCAGGATTGATTTGAGGATAACATCATGTTTGATTTTGCTTCTTACCATCGCGCAGCAACCCTTGCCGATGCCATCAACCTGCTGGCTGACAACCCGCAGGCCAAACTGCTCGCCGGTGGCACTGACGTACTGATTCAGCTCCACCATCACAATGACCGTTATCGCCATATTGTTGATATCCACAATCTGGCGGAGCTGCGGGGAATTACGCTGGCGGAAGATGGCTCAATACGTATCGGCTCTGCAACGACATTTACCCAGCTCATTGAAGATCCTGTAACTCAACGTCATCTCCCGGCGTTATGTGCTGCGGCCTCGTCCATTGCCGGACCGCAGATCCGTAACGTCGCTACCTACGGTGGAAATATTTGCAACGGTGCCACCAGCGCAGATTCTGCCACGCCAACGCTAATTTATGACGCAAAGCTGGAGATCCACTCCCCACGCGGTGTTCGTTTCGTCCCGATTAATGGCTTTCACACTGGGCCAGGCAAAGTGTCTCTTGAGCATGACGAAATCCTTGTCGCCTTTCATTTTCCGCCCCAGCCGAAAGAACACGCGGGCAGCGCGCATTTTAAATATGCCATGCGCGACGCAATGGATATTTCAACGATTGGCTGCGCCGCACATTGCCGACTGGATAACGGCAATTTCAGCGAATTACGTCTGGCATTTGGTGTTGCCGCGCCAACGCCGATTCGCTGCCAACATGCCGAACAGACTGCACAAAATGCGCCATTAAACCTGCAAACGCTGGAAGCTATCAGCGAATCTGTCCTGCAAGATGTCGCCCCGCGTTCTTCATGGCGGGCCAGTAAAGAGTTTCGTCTGCATCTCATCCAGACGATGACCAAAAAAGTGATTAGCGAAGCCGTCGCCGCGGCGGGGGGAAAATTGCAATGAATCACAGCGAAACAATTACCATCGAATGCACCATTAACGGGATGCCTTTTCAGCTTCACGCCGCACCAGGCACGCCGCTCTCGGAATTACTCCGCGAACAAGGACTGCTAAGTGTCAAACAAGGGTGCTGCGTGGGTGAATGTGGTGCCTGTACGGTGCTGGTCGACGGCACAGCAATAGACAGTTGCTTATACCTTGCCGCCTGGGCTGAAGGAAAAGAGATCCGCACGCTGGAAGGTGAAGCGAAAGGCGGAAAACTTTCTCATGTTCAGCAGGCTTATGCGAAATCCGGCGCAGTGCAGTGCGGGTTTTGTACGCCTGGCCTGATTATGGCTACCACGGCAATGCTGGCGAAACCACGCGAGAAGCCATTAACCATTACGGAAATTCGTCGCGGACTGGCGGGAAATCTTTGTCGCTGCACGGGGTATCAGATGATTGTAAATACAGTTCTGGATTGCGAGAAAACGAAGTAAAAGGATATCCGGCCTGAATTCAGGCCGGATTCACTGAGGTTATGTGTTTAACAACTCATATTTCTTAATCTTGCGATAGAGCGTAGCAATGCCGATGCCCAGTTCATCAGCAACTTCCTTCTTGCTGTTATGACGTGAAAGCGCCTCGCGGATCATTTGCTTTTCCATCTCCTCCAGCGCCGTGCCGCCCGCATCATCGAGTGACAGGTGCGCCTCACTGACCTCTGTTACATCACTTTGCTCCGTTGTGCCATTATTCAGCAGATTTGGTGGCAATAGCGTGCTGTCGATAACTTCACCTGAAGGAACCACGTTAACCAGATATTCCATCAAATTGCTTAACTCGCGCAGGTTTCCGGGCCAACGATGCTTACGCAATATTTCGACGACATCAGGAGCAATGCCAGGATAAACCGATCCCAGACGACGGGTATGCAGATGTAAAAAGTAATGCACCAGTAGTTCAATATCTTCCTGACGTTCACGCAGCGGTGGAAGAGTTATCGGGATAACATTAAGTCGGTAGAAGAGATCTTCGCGGAATTTACCTTCGGCAATGAACTGGGCCAAATTCTGATTAGTTGCAGAAATGATGCGGATGTCGACTTGTATTGGGCTACTGGCACCAATCGGCAGAATTTCACGCGCCTCAATAGCGCGCAGTAATTTAGCCTGCAACATTAATGGCATATCACCAATTTCATCGAGAAACAGCGTGCCCGTATTCGCCGCCTGAATCAACCCTGTTTTACCGTTGGCAGAAGCGCCAGTAAATGCGCCTTTAACATAACCGAACAGTTCGCTCTCCAGAAGCTGTTCCGGAATCGCGGCACAGTTGATAGCAATAAAGGGTTTATTCCGTCTTCCGCTCAACTTATGGATTGCACGGGCGACGACTTCTTTACCTGTGCCGCTTTCACCAACCACCATAACGCTGGATGGGCTGGGTGCAATACGGCTAATGAGTCGTTTTAATTGCCGCATAACACGGCACTCGCCAACCAATTGTTCAATATGCGGTTCATCAGGTGCATTTGCTACAGAAAAACTGGTATGCGATTGGTGAAACGCCATTAAAAATAGTTGTCGGCCCTGGATGTTATGCAACTGACCAATGATTAATTCACTTTTATCATCCCACGAAACAATATGTTGCATATGACCATGGGTAAAATTACTCTCAAATGTTAATGGTCTGAAACGAACAGGTTTTCCAATAATATTATTTTGTACAACACCGAGTGTTTTTAAAGCTGTCTGATTAACAAATTGAACACGATTATCAGCATCAACCACTAACACGCCCTGATCCATATTATCGATCATGGTCGCGAATATTTTACTGATGTTATCTCCTGGTCCCTGTTCCTCCAGAAGTTTAGAAACAAAAATGGTGGATATATGGCGAACGTAATCAGAAAATTCGCGTAAATTATCACTAATATGCTCTTGTTGCTCGTGGGTAACGGCAATCAAACTTATCACTCCAACACAACGATCCTGTAAAATGACAGGCGTACCCAGAAATGCTTTTTCGCGGCAATTTTCTTTACTATCGCAACCTTCACAAAGGGGATCGAAGCGAGACTGTGTCACAACTTTTTCAGTTTTCGTTTCCAGGACGTGGCGGAGCAGGCGTGAGTTGCCGCTCAACTGGCGACCAAGAAACTTCCCATACGCGCCCGTTCCGGCGACGCGACACAAGTTTTCATCAACGATCTCAACCTCAAGCTGCAAAACGCTGGCAAGCATTCTGGCAAAACGCTGAATTGTCGGTTGAATTTGCATCAATACTGACTGCGTAGTAGCAAGCTCCATAGCTTTACCTTCCAGACTTACTTAAAAGTCGATCATTGAAGACGTTGATGGTTCATAGATCATGATGATATTAACTCAGGCGAAATTGGCTTTGATAAAAACATAAGATTTTTATCACTTTCTAATGAAATTATGGAAGAGATATCACATTTCTATATCAATATGAGAATTACGGCGGTGAGTTTATCAAACTGAAGAGAGATCGCCTGTTCCTTTATCTTATTTCTGATACTTAGCAGCAAATAAATAACGCGATAAAAAAAGCCAAACGTTTTCGTATTTTACAAACAACCGGAAGCTGGCATCAATTTGTGATCAACCCCACACATTATCCGTCAAATTAGCCTTTCGCAGCCGCGTGGATAATTCTGGCACACTTATTGTTAGTCCCAGGTATAGCTGTGAAAACACCAATCACTTTGGCAAGTCACAGTGAAATAAACCACTTTGCCTGTCATTCCACTACCGGGACTTTATGATGAAAACTGTTAATGAGCTGATTAAGGATATCAATTCGCTGACCTCTCACCTTCACGAGAAAGATTTTTTGTTAACGTGGGAACAGACGCCAGATGAACTGAAACAAGTACTGGACGTTGCCGCAGCATTAAAAGCACTGCGTGCTGAAAACATCTCAACCAAAGTCTTTAATAGTGGATTAGGTATTTCCGTATTCCGCGACAACTCCACCCGTACCCGCTTCTCTTATGCTTCCGCGCTTAACCTGCTCGGCCTTGCACAGCAAGATCTCGACGAAGGCAAATCACAAATCGCTCACGGCGAAACCGTGCGTGAAACCGCCAATATGATCTCCTTCTGCGCCGATGCCATCGGTATTCGTGACGATATGTATCTGGGCGCAGGCAACGCTTATATGCGTGAAGTTGGCGCTGCACTTGATGACGGTTACAAGCAGGGTGTGCTGCCGCAACGTCCGGCTTTAGTGAACCTGCAATGCGATATTGACCACCCGACTCAGTCAATGGCTGACCTGGCATGGTTACGTGAACACTTTGGTTCACTGGAAAACCTGAAAGGTAAAAAAATCGCCATGACCTGGGCCTACTCCCCAAGCTATGGCAAACCGCTCTCTGTACCACAAGGCATCATCGGTCTGATGACTCGCTTCGGTATGGATGTCACCCTGGCCCATCCGGAAGGCTACGACCTGATCCCGGATGTCGTTGAAGTCGCTAAAAACAATGCTAAAGCCTCCGGCGGTAGCTTCCGTCAGGTCACCAGCATGGAAGAAGCCTTCAAAGACGCAGACATCGTTTATCCGAAGTCATGGGCACCTTACAAAGTGATGGAAGAGCGTACTGAATTGCTGCGTGCGAACGATCACGAAGGCTTAAAAGCACTGGAAAAACAGTGTCTGGCACAGAACGCGCAACACAAAGACTGGCATTGTACTGAAGAGATGATGGAACTGACCCATGATGGCGAAGCCCTGTACATGCACTGCCTGCCAGCTGATATCAGCGGTGTATCCTGCAAAGAAGGTGAAGTGACTGAAGGCGTATTCGAAAAATACCGTATCGCTACCTACAAAGAAGCCAGCTGGAAGCCTTATATCATCGCCGCGATGATCCTGTCCCGTAAATACGCCAAACCAGGTGCACTGCTCGAGCAACTGCTGAAAGAAGCGCAAGAACGCGTGAAATAACCCCTCGGGCCGATCAGCTGGTCGGCCCTCTATTTCCAGAGGCCAAAAGGATAGGATATGTCCGTTTTCTCATTGAAGATTGATATCGCCGATAACAAATTTTTCAACGGCGAAACATCACCGCTCTTTTCGCAAAGCCAAGCCAAACTGGCGCGCCAGTTCCACCAGAAAATTGCTGGTTATCGCCCAACACCGCTTTGTGCGCTGGACGATCTCGCAAACCTTTTTGGTGTGAAGAAAATTCTCGTCAAAGACGAATCAAAACGATTCGGTCTGAACGCCTTCAAAATGCTCGGCGGTGCGTACGCCATCGCTCAATTATTGTGTGAAAAATATCATCTTGATATCGAAACGCTGTCATTTGAGCATCTGAAAAATGCCATCGGCGAAAAAATGACCTTCGCGACCACCACCGACGGCAACCACGGGCGCGGTGTGGCATGGGCAGCACAGCAACTCGGACAGAATGCGGTGATTTACATGCCGAAAGGTTCTGCTCAGGAACGCGTTGACGCCATTCTGAACCTCGGTGCCGAGTGCATCGTCACGGATATGAACTATGACGATACCGTTCGCCTGACCATGCAACACGCGCAGCAGCACGGCTGGGAAGTGGTACAGGACACAGCATGGGAAGGTTACACCAAAATCCCAACCTGGATCATGCAAGGCTACGCAACCCTGGCAGATGAAGCCGTCGAGCAAATGCGTGAAATGGGCGTAACCCCGACGCACGTTCTGCTGCAAGCCGGTGTCGGTGCAATGGCCGGTGGTGTGCTGGGTTATCTGGTCGACGTCTATAGCCCGCAAAATCTGCACAGCATTATTGTTGAACCTGACAAAGCTGACTGTATTTATCGCTCCGGCGTCAAAGGCGACATCGTCAACGTTGGCGGTGATATGGCCACCATCATGGCGGGCCTGGCCTGTGGCGAACCTAACCCGCTGGGCTGGGAAATCCTACGTAACTGCGCCACCCAATTCATCTCCTGCCAGGACAGCGTTGCCGCATTAGGTATGCGCGTGCTGGGTAATCCGTACGGCAACGACCCGCGCATCATCTCCGGTGAATCCGGCGCTGTCGGTTTGGGCGTTCTCGCGGCGGTTCATTATCACCCGCAACGTCAAAGCCTGATGGAAAAACTGGCGCTGAACAAAGATGCCGTAGTGCTGGTTATCAGTACTGAAGGCGACACCGACGTGAAGCACTACCGCGAAGTTGTCTGGGAAGGCAAACACGCTGTAGCACCTTAATCACCCTATTGGAACTGCTCCCTGCAAAACGGGGAGTAAAAAATCTGGAGAAAAATAATGGCTAAGAATATTCCATTCAAACTGATTCTTGAAAAAGCAAAAGATTACCAGGCGGACATGACTCGCTTCCTGCGCGACATGGTTGCTATTCCCAGTGAAAGCTGCGACGAAAAACGCGTAGTACATCGTATTAAAGAAGAGATGGAAAAAGTCGGCTTCGATAAAGTTGAAATCGACCCGATGGGCAACGTTCTCGGTTATATCGGCCACGGCCCGCGTCTGGTGGCAATGGACGCTCATATCGATACCGTCGGCATTGGCAACATCAAAAACTGGGACTTCGATCCGTACGAAGGCATGGAAACTGATGAGCTGATCGGTGGTCGCGGTACTTCCGACCAGGAAGGCGGCATGGCATCTATGGTTTATGCCGGTAAAATCATTAAAGACCTCGGTCTGGAAGATGAATATACCCTGCTGGTTACCGGTACTGTGCAGGAAGAAGACTGCGACGGCCTGTGCTGGCAGTACATTATTGAACAATCCGGCATTCGCCCGGAATTTGTGGTCAGTACCGAACCAACCGACTGCCAGGTATACCGTGGTCAGCGCGGTCGTATGGAAATTCGTATTGATGTTCAGGGTGTTAGCTGCCACGGTTCTGCACCAGAACGCGGTGACAACGCCATTTTCAAAATGGGTCCGATTCTTGGCGAATTACAAGAACTCTCCCAACGTCTGGGTTATGACGAATTCCTCGGCAAAGGCACCCTCACCGTTTCTGAAATCTTCTTCACATCCCCAAGCCGTTGCGCTGTAGCAGATAGCTGCGCCGTCTCTATTGACCGCCGTCTGACCTGGGGCGAAACCTGGGAAGGCGCGCTGGACGAAATCCGCGCCCTGCCTGCAGTACAGAAAGCTAACGCGGTTGTTTCTATGTACAACTACGACCGTCCGTCCTGGACTGGCCTGGTTTACCCAACCGAATGCTACTTCCCGACCTGGAAAGTGGAAGAAGATCACTTCACCGTTAAAGCACTGGTGAATGCCTACGAAGGGCTGTTTGGCAAAGCGCCGGTTGTTGATAAGTGGACCTTCTCAACTAACGGCGTATCTATCATGGGCCGTCACGGCATTCCGGTGATCGGCTTTGGCCCGGGTAAAGAACCTGAAGCGCATGCACCTAACGAAAAAACCTGGAAATCTCACCTGGTGACCTGTGCCGCGATGTACGCTGCAATCCCGTTAAGCTGGCTGGCAACCGAATAATTACTCTTCACTTATTCCCCTCCGGTTCGCCGGAGGGTTTTTGGAGTTTGCTATGCGCGTATTGATCAAAAACGGCACTGTCGTTAACGCAGATGGACAAGCCAAACAGGATTTGCTGATTGAAAGCGGGATTGTTCGCCAGTTGGGCAACAATATTTCGCCGCAGCTCCCGTATGAAGAAATTGATGCCACTGGCTGTTACGTTTTCCCTGGCGGCGTGGATGTCCATACGCATTTCAATATTGATGTCGGCATCGCGCGCAGTTGTGATGATTTTTTTACCGGTACCCGCGCAGCTGCGTGTGGCGGTACAACAACCATTATTGACCATATGGGATTTGGCCCGAATGGCTGCCGGTTACGCCATCAACTGGAGGTTTATCGTGGTTATGCCGCCCATAAGGCGGTCATCGACTACAGCTTTCACGGTGTGATCCAGCACATTAATCACGCCATCCTCGACGAAATCCCGATGATGGCCGAGGAAGGACTGAGCAGTTTTAAACTCTATTTAACCTATCAATACAAACTCAACGATGACGAGGTTTTGCAGGCATTACGCCGTCTGCATGAATCCGGCGCGCTGACCACCGTGCACCCGGAAAATGATGCGGCTATCGCCAGCAAGCGGGCGGAGTTTATCGCCGCAGGGTTAACCGCGCCGCGCTATCACGCCTTGAGTCGCCCTCTGGAATGCGAAGCGGAAGCCATCGCCCGCATGATTAACCTGGCACAAATTGCCGGTAACGCCCCGCTCTATATCGTGCACCTGTCTAACGGCTTAGGTCTGGATTATCTGCGTCTTGCCCGTGCGAATCACCAGCCAGTCTGGGTTGAAACCTGCCCACAATATCTCCTGTTGGACGAACGCAGTTACGATACAGAAGATGGCATGAAGTTCATTCTTAGCCCACCGCTGCGTAACGTACGCGAGCAGGACAAACTGTGGTGTGGCATCAGCGATGGTGCGATTGACGTGGTGGCGACCGATCACTGCACGTTCTCAATGGCTCAACGCCTGCAAATTTCTAAAGGCGATTTCAGTCGCTGCCCAAATGGCTTACCCGGTGTGGAGAACCGCATGCAACTGCTGTTCTCCAGTGGCGTGATGACGGGACGTATCTCACCGGAACGCTTTGTTGAATTAACCAGCGCAATGCCCGCCAGGCTGTTTGGCCTGTGGCCGCAAAAAGGATTATTAGCGCCCGGTTCCGATGGCGACGTGGTGATTATCGACCCACGTCAGAGCCAACAAATTCAGCATCGCCATCTCCACGACAACGCCGACTACTCGCCATGGGAGGGTTTTACCTGTCAGGGCGCGATTGTCAGAACCTTATCCCGTGGTGAAACGATTTTCTGTGACGGCACCTTTACAGGCAAAGCCGGGCGAGGTCGTTTCCTGCGACGCAAACCGTTTGTCCCTCCCGTGCTCTAACCACTGCCAGGGATCTATACACAATCAAGAATGATGAGTGAGGAAAAATGAGTAAGAAAATTGTTCTCGCCCTGGGCGGGAATGCGCTGGGCGATGACCTGGCCGGGCAAATGAAAGCGGTAAAAATTACTTCTCAGGCAATTGTTGATTTAATTGCCCAGGGACATGAAGTTATCGTCACTCATGGTAACGGGCCGCAGGTGGGCATGATTAACCAGGCCTTTGAAGCTGCCGCAAAAACTGAAGCGCACTCGCCAATGCTGCCGATGTCTGTCTGTGTTGCATTAAGCCAGGGTTATATTGGTTACGATCTACAAAACGCCTTAAGAGAAGAACTGCTTTCTCGTGGCATTAATAAACCTGTAGCAACGCTAGTTACCCAGGTCGAAGTCGATGCTAACGACCCGGCATTCCTCAACCCGACCAAGCCGATCGGTTCATTCTTTACCGAGCAAGAAGCAGAGCAACTGACAAAACAGGGCTACACCCTGAAAGAAGATGCTGGTCGCGGCTATCGTCGTGTTGTTGCTTCACCAAAACCGGTTGATATTATTGAAAAAGAGACGGTAAAAGCGCTGGTAGAAGCAGGCCAGGTAGTGATCACCGTTGGCGGTGGTGGCATTCCCGTTATTCGTGAAGGTAACCATCTGCGCGGTGCCAGTGCGGTTATCGATAAAGACTGGGCCAGCGCCCGTTTAGCAGAAATGATTGATGCCGATATGCTGATCATTCTGACTGCGGTAGAAAAAGTGGCCATTAACTTCGGTAAAGAGAATGAACAGTGGCTCGATCGCCTGTCATTAAGTGATGCTGAACGCTTTATCGAAGAAGGTCATTTTGCGAAAGGTTCTATGCTGCCTAAAGTGGAAGCTGCCGCCTCGTTTGCTCGCTCTCGCGCAGGTCGTGAAGCACTGATTACCGTATTGAGCAAAGCGAAAGAAGGGATTGAAGGCAAAACCGGAACGGTGATTTGTCAGTAATTTAAAGGCCGGGTGGGTAATACCATCCGGCCATTTTCATTTAAGCCACTTCCAGCACTTCTTTTGTCGCTTTCACGCCCTGATGCATCAACATCATTAACGCCTCAAGTACGCCGCCGCCAATCGCCCGGGCTTTATCAGAAACGCTGGTGAAATCAGCCGTTTCACCACGAGGATCGATATCACCAATTTTAAAACCACCGACCACGGCCAGTCCGTCGTTCAACAAGCCACGCACCATCCCCGTCAACGGTGCTTTAATTTCATGCTCACCAATCCAGGCAATCACATCGCCCTCTTTCACCAGATCGCCTAATTTCACGTTGGATCGCATAATGCCTGCAGCAGGAGCACGGATCACTCGTCGGGTGGTATGCCCCATAATATTGCCGGGAACACCGGTATTCTCCTGCGCACAACCAGAGTAAATCACCTGACCGAGCCAGTGCCCGCGATTTGTTTCAATTACCGCATGACAATCCTTCCCTGCAGTAAAGCCCGGCCCAAGCGCGATTGTTACTGGTGCCATATCTGCCCGCGTTCCCAAATTCTGTTTCGCCAGAATAGCGTCCACCACGCAAAGCGGTTTCAGTTCATCAAGCAATGAACAGGTGGGATCTACCATCACAGGGATGAATCCGCGTTCGGTAAGTTTCATCGCTTCCGCAGAGCTGGTTGCCAGGCGGGCGGTGACGCCTTCGACCGTCATTTCGCCATCGAACACGGCCTGGGCAAACGCCACGGTACAACGAATCACTGTCGGTTTTTCCACTTCCAGCATGATCACTTTAAAACCCGCATGATACAGACGTAGCGCCACACCACTGGCGATATCTCCCGCACCGCGAATCACCACCAGCTGGTGTCCGGAAGGATGAGAAGGTTTCATCATCAGCCCACCCGGCGCGTTATTTTTCACCTGTAATATTTCTGCCAGCACGCTGATGGCGATCTCCTGCGGCGTTTCCGCACCTATGTTGTAACCAACGGGCGCATGTAAACGGGCAATATGTTCTTCAGCCACGCCTTTCTCACGCAATTGACGCAGGAAAAGCTGAACCTTGCGGCGACTTGCCAGCAACCCCAACCATGCAATGGGCTGTTCAATGAGTTTGTCGAGGGCTTCACGATCCTGATTATTCGTGGCAATCAGGACAAAATTATCAGGGCGAATATCCAGTGCTTCCACTGCCGCACCAAACGACTCAGCATGGAGAAGCGTGGTTGATGGTGGGAATAGTTCAGGATTGAGGCTTTCGCGATAAATATCGGCAACGGCGATATCAAATCCTAATAGCGCCGCACTCTGGGCTATCGCCCGGTTGACATGCCCCGCACCAATCAACACCAGACGTGGACGCATACCATGGACGCTGATAAATACTGACATTGCACCTCCACAATCTGACCCGACAGCATCCGCACCGTTACGAGCCATACGTCCATGGAATAATCGCGGCTTACGTTCCTGCAATGCCTGAAGCGACTCTTCAATCACCTTCCGCTCAACCATTCCGCCACCAATTGTACCGACGATAGAACCATCGGCGCGCACTAACATTTGTGCAGAATGGCGGGGAGTCGAGCCTCGGCTATCAACAATTTGCGCCATCGCAAACGGACAATTTTGCTCTTCGAGTTTTGCAGCCTCTGTGAAAATATTCATACCAACCTCAATGGATATCCTTTCAGTAACCCGGAATACCCGGGCCGCTAATTCACAAATCTGCGCGCGATTGCAGGATGTTCTTGTATATCGCCCAGCCAGATTGCCTCTACGTCGTGTTGTTGCAGCGGTTGAAGGAGCTCGCTTTGCGCAATCGCATTCTCACATTGAGAAAAACGGTTAATGAACCAGACTCGCCGACAACCTTGCGGTACGTTTTTAAACGCCCCCTGAGGGTGGCGAACCAGCGCAACGAGATCGCTCAGTTGCAAGGTTGCATCAGGTGTTAACCCGGTAATATCAGCAAACTGCGACCAGCGATGGACATTTTCTGTGCTCACTTTCGCACCCAAAATATGTCCTCCCATCACAGCAATCACGCAGCAACTGCTTTTAGGTATGCAAGGTTCGTGCTCATCAGGCGCTTTTAACGGCATTCCACGCGAGCCATCTGCCTCAATGAGAATTACGTCACACTCTGGTCGTTGCACCAGTGCATCAATCGCTTCTGGCGTAAATCCCTGCACTTTTCCCTGGTTCGCTTTCCAGCTGTGAAAACAAAATGAAATGGGGGATATAAAAGACGCATGAGGAAGCATGGCGGGATCACGACAGAAAACCACGGGCCAGTGAGATGTTGGCATAAACATATGTGTCGTCGTAGTGATTAATACACGCCTGCCGCTAGCCTGGAGCAGTTCTGCCAGCCAAAAAAGCAAGCTGGTTTTCCCCCCAGCACCAACAACAGAAATCACAGTGGGACGTTTCTGCGCACCTAAATCAATGAATAATGCCGATGGGTCAACTATACTTTTCACGCGTCTTTATGACCTCTCTGGGATAAATTATCCCCAACTTAATCCATCAGGAAGTAACGCAATTATCAGGCGTTATTAGCCCCTATAAATAATGGAACCACTATGTCAGCCATCGACTGTATAATTACCGCCGCAGGATTATCATCAAGAATGGGGCAATGGAAAATGATGTTACCCTGGCAACAGGGAACAATTCTTGATACAAGTATCAAAAATGCGTTGCAGTTTTGTAGCCGAATTATTTTAGTCACCGGCTATCGAGGTAATGAACTGCACGAACGTTATGCGAACCAGAGCAATATCACTATTATTCACAACCCAGATTATGCCCAGGGTTTACTAACATCAGTCAAGGCCACAGTACCCGCGGTGCAAACAGAACATTGTTTTCTCACCCACGGAGATATGCCAACCCTCACCATCGATATTTTTAGAAAAATCTGGTCGTTACGAAATGATGGCGCAATACTGCCACTCCATAATGGCATCCCCGGCCATCCGATTTTAGTGTCAAAACCATGCCTGATGCAGGCAATCCAGCGACCCAATGTCACCAATATGCGTCAGGCACTCCTTATGGGAGAACATTATTCCGTCGAAATAGAAAATGCAGAAATAATTTTAGATATTGATACTCCTGACGACTTTATTACAGCGAAGAAAAGGTATACTGAAATTTAGAAAATGTAGTTAAACGATTGCGTTCAAATATTTAACCCCTCCAGCACTCTTTATCATAATGATAAGGAATCACTGATTTTGAGAAAAGAGAAAAAGTGATAAACGGGCTGGCAATAATAATTTTCAGGAGTGATTTTAATTCTCATTTGGCACCTGTGAGTTCATTCACAAAAAGCCATTAAGTTTCGAGCCGCCTCACATTTTTTTATATTTCCCGCCAAACCTGGCAAGAGTGGTGCGATTGTTGCTCTATCCCCCTAAACCACCGGATTTCTCAACACCGGTCACTCAATGATATCTGTATAAGCTAAGGAGAGGGTTATGGGGGATATTATGCGTCCCATTCCGTTTGAGGAACTTTTGACGCGCATATTTGATGAATACCAACAACAACGCTCAATCTTTGGTATTCCCGAGCAACAGTTTTACTCACCCGTAAAAGGTAAAACTGTTAGCGTCTTCGGTGAAACCTGTGCCACTCCCGTCGGCCCTGCCGCTGGCCCGCACACGCAGCTCGCGCAAAATATTGTCACTTCCTGGCTGACTGGCGGACGCTTCATCGAACTAAAAACCGTCCAAATTCTTGACCGCCTGGAGCTGGAAAAGCCCTGTATCGATGCCGAAGACGAGTGCTTTAACACCGAATGGTCTACCGAATTTACCCTGCTTAAAGCCTGGGATGAATACCTCAAAGCCTGGTTTGCCCTGCACCTTCTCGAAGCGATCTTCCAGCCTTCTGATTCCAGTAAGTCGTTCATCTTTAATATGAGCGTCGGTTACAACCTCGAAGGTATTAAGCAACCGCCGATGCAACAGTTCATCGACAATATGATGGACGCATCTGACCATCCGAAATTCGC